>OMJG01000938.1_pt1 | contig 19146 bp, 17 predicted proteins | sample 1646431 | NCBI WGS metagenome assembly OMJG01 (sample SAMN03771674, study PRJEB25209) | food metagenome | isolation source: Cotija cheese | place: Mexico:Jalisco,Michoacan | collected 2011-12-12
TTTTTTGTATACAAAAGGGCTGATTTTATGGATATGTGGGTTTATGGTATAATGATACGATACAAATAAAAGAATAGGCTAGGTGAGACGGGTGAGAAAATTTACGGCGTTACCGACATTCTTTAAAAATCAACGCCTTGGTGGCTTGGCAGCCTTAGTATCATTTATTGCAATCGTGGGGACAATTTTAGCTTGGTTCGTTAATTGGATTGTAGGTATTATTTGGCTGATACTAGTCATCATTGCATTAATCGTTATTTTTAAAACACTTCAAGGCTTAAGTGAACAGACAACGCATTATATTGAAAATTTATCTTATCGTATTAATCGTGGTGAACAAGAATCAATTATTCAAATGCCTTTAGGAGTTATCCTTTGTACTGACGAAGGTGAAATTGAATGGGTCAACCCATATATTCAGCAATTATTAGGTAATGAAGCAATTGTTGGTAGTGACTTGCAACAAGTTTCTGAACAATTGGCTGAGATTGTTAGTCTTTGGCCGGATGAAGAAAAGCGTGTGACTGAATTAGAATGGTTAGGACACGTATTTCAATTACAAGTACAACCAGAATTGAATGCGGTCTATTTAATGGACCGCACAACTGCGGCACAAGTAACAGCAGATTTTGAAGATCATAAACTGTTTTTAGGAATTGTCTCACTAGACAATTATGATGAGGTGACTGAGGGGATGAGTGATGCCGAGGCATCGACTTTACGTACTTATGTCACGAAAACTTTATCGGACTGGATGACAGATCACGAGATTTATGCCCGGCGTTTGTCTGTCGATCGGTACTTACTGATTGGTTATCGCTCGGCTTTAGAGAAAGCTGAAAATGATAAATTCAATTTATTAAAAGCGATTCGTGAATCAACATCTGTGCAAAATGCTCAGATTACGTTGAGTATTGGTATTGCTTATAATGAAATGGCGATTGATACATTAGCTGAAAATGCGCAAGCAAACTTAGACTTGGCATTAGGTCGTGGTGGTGACCAAGTCGTTGTTAAATCATCGACCGGTTCCGCAAGATTCTATGGTGGTAATACAAATCCAATGGCTAAAAGAACGCGTGTTCGTGCGCGTGTCATTTCACAAGCATTGGCTGATTTGTTTGATCAAGCCGATCAAGTCTTTGTTATGGGTCATAAGCGTCCGGACATGGATTCATTTGGTGGTGCCCTAGGTGTTCGTAGATTAGCTGAAATGTTGGGAAAACCAGCGTGGGTGGTTTACGAAGAGACCGGTCGGGAACATTCGGATATTGGTTTGTTGCTTGAACAAATGTCTGAAGATGTTGCTGATGAGAATGCACTATTAACACCAAATGAAGTTTTGACACAAATGACCGATCAAAGTTTGTTAGTACTTGTTGATCATTCAAAGCCATCGTTGTCAGAGTCGCAAGAGGTCTATGAAGCCTTAAAAGATCGGGTAGTAATTATTGACCATCATCGACGTGGTGAAGAATTCCCAGAGGAACCACAATTGGTTTATGTGGAGTCATATGCTTCATCAACTTCTGAGTTAGTGACTGAATTATTTGAATATCAACCAAGACGCGCACAAGGGTTGCGTAGGTTGGAAGCAACAGCAATGTTGGCCGGTATTCAAATTGATACGAAGTCATTTACATTACGTTCTGGTACTCGTACATTTGATGCAGCCAGTTACTTGCGTGCCGTCGGCGCTGATGGTAATTTGTTGCAGGACTTTATGAAAGAAACAGTCGATTCATATCGTAATCGAGCCCATCTCATTGAGCGGGCCAAGATTCATGGTTCAGTAGCAATTGCGGTTGGTGAAGATGACGCACAATATGATTCAGTTGTCGCTGCACAAGCGGCAGACTCATTGCTACAAATGATTGGGGTGACGTCATCATATGTTATTACCAGACGTGACAATGACACTGTGGCTGTCTCAGCCCGTTCAACCGGAATCGTTAGTGTTCAGCTAGTTATGGAAGCCATGGGTGGTGGTGGTCATCTAAGTAACGCGGCAACTCAGGTTAAAGATACGTCTACTGAGGAAGTTTATGAGTTACTGTTAGCCGAAATCAACAAAGATGATGATGAACAAGAAAATTAGTAAGAAGAGGGTATGAAACAATGAAAGTTATTTTCTTAGAAGATGTAAAAGGTCGCGGTAAAAAAGGTGAAGTAAAGAATGTCCCTGATGGTTATGCCAATAACTTTTTGATTAAAAATAAAAAGGCTAAGCCAGCAACGAATACGAATGTTTCTGCCTTACGTGGTAAAAAGAAAGCCGCTGACCGTGAAGCTGCCGAAGAGAAAGCTGAAGCCGTTGCCCTGAAGAATAAGTTAGAGGATGACAAGACAGTCGTTGAGCTAAAAGCAAAAGCAGGTACCGATGGTCGTTTGTTTGGAGCGGTTTCTTCAAAGCAAATTGTCGCAGCTTTACTTGATCAATTTGGGATTAAGATCGATAAGCGTAAGATGGATATGAAAGAGCCTATTCGTGCGCTAGGTTATCGTAATGTGAAGGTCAAGTTACATCGCGATGTTGAAGCAAACATTCGCGTGCATACTGATGAACAATAATTAAATAGGCATTAAATAGAGATTTAACGGTAAAATGATACGGTTATGTCTCTATTTTTTAATTGTTAGTTATTTGGTACAATGAACAGTAGACTATTTTGGAAGGAGGTTATGTTCACATGGCTGATCAAAATGAAGGTGCACCATTACGTGTGCCACAAGATGCTGAAGCAGAGCAAGCTGTGCTGGGTTCAATTCTGTTGGCAACAGATCCCCAAGATTTATTGGCGGATATTATGACAATTCTTGAGCCCAATGATTTTTATCGGACAGCGCATCGTTTAATTTATTCAGCTATCTTAGCGCTGGATGAGACACAGAGAGCAATCGATATCTTAACCATCACTGATGAATTAGATAAAGATAATCAGGTTGAGAATGTGGGTGGCATGGCCTACCTAACTGAGTTAGCATCAAGTGTGCCGGTTGCTGGTAATGCTTTGTATTATGCTAGAATCGTGCGTGAGCGTTCAGTACGGCGTAATATGATCGATACCCTACAGGACAGTTTGACCCAAACTTATGAGGGTAGCGATTCAGTCGATGATGCAGTTGCGGACTTGTCAACAAAGCTGGATTTAATTAATGGTGGTGAAAAGAGTGCCGACTTTAAGAATATCGCTGACGTTGTTAATAAGTCTTTTGAACAAATTGAACAAAATTCACGTACTGATGAAACTGTTACGGGGTTAGCTTCAGGTTTTCCGGCACTCGATAATTTAACGACTGGTTTTCATGATGGTGAAATGGTCATTATTGCTGCGCGTCCTGCCGTTGGTAAAACGGCATTTGTATTGAACATTGCTCAAAAGGTAGCGGTTGCTGACCCGACACTACCAGTTGTTATATTTTCGTTGGAAATGCCAGATACGTCTTTGGTTAATCGTATGTTAGCGGCGGAGGGAAATATTAATTCGCAGCATATGCGAACGGGACAGTTGGAACCTGAGGAATGGAATTCATTAGCAGTGGCAACAGGATCACTGGCGCGAACAAATATTTATATTGATGATACACCTGGTATTAAGGTAACGGAAATCAGGTCAAAGTTACGGCGCCTTTATAAACGTGAAGGTCGCTTAGGTTTAGTGATTATTGATTATTTGCAACTAATTCAAGGTACAAGTAATGAAGGGCGTCAGCAAGAGGTCTCGGCAATTTCACGTGCGATTAAGATGATGGCGATGGAGATGAACGTGCCAATCATTGCGTTATCACAACTTTCACGTAGTGTTGAGCAACGTCAAGACAAGCGACCAATGTTGTCGGATATTCGTGAATCTGGATCAATTGAGCAAGATGCGGATATTGTTGCCTTTTTGTATCGTGAAGATTATTATGAAAAGTCTAACGATGATATGGATAATCAAAACGACCCTCGTGATGAAGAACAACAAGACATTGGTGAAATTGAAGTTATTTTAGAAAAGAATCGTTCGGGAGCTCGTGGAACTGCCCGGCTATTATTTGTTAAGTCATATAATAAGTTTTCTAATATTGATTTTCATAATGAAGAACCTGGTGGATTCGGCTAAAGAAAGAGAAACAAAAATCTCAGGTATATTGTAAAGTTCGTTACAATATAGGAAGAGCTTTTTAACATAGAGTGCAGCTTAAAATTAATCAAATAATAATGAGATTTAAGCAAAGCGAGGCTAGGACATTTTGTCCCAGTCTCGTTATTTATGTGAGCAGGTAAAAAGAGGTTTATGATGCAAAGTGTTGGAAAAGGAATGTCATTACGCTGGTTATTAGCAGCGAGTTTTATTAATAGTTTTGCGTTTGGTTTTATTTGGCCATTAACGTCGGTTTATTTATATAATGAGCTTTATCAAACGTTGGTAACGATTGGTTGGGTCATGATGGCTAATGCCGTTGGGCAAGCGATTGGTTCGATTATCAGTGGGCGACTGTTTGATCAGTTTAAACCTTATCGACTCATTCAGTTTGGTGTGATTACGATGATTATTCTACAAATTGCGTTTATTCTTTGGCATGGTTGGCCAACGTATGCAATTATTTTGACGTTAGTCGGCTTTTTTGGTGGCTGGTTAACAGCTTCAATTAACGCCTACGGTACTCAAGTTCGCTCGCATGATGGGCGCTTTGTGTTTAATATGCTTTACTTTATGAGTAATTTCGGAATGGTCTTCTCAACGGCGTTAGTTGGGCCAATTTATCCACTTGGTATTACATGGCTATTTGTATTAGCGCTAATACTTTACGTTGTATTATTTTTTATTGTACATAGTAAGTTTCGCATTAATTTGGGCAGTTATAAACGCGAACAGCAGACGAGCAAGGTTACTTTACCAAAATGGAATTTGGTTCTGGTTTATTCTAGTATCTTGGGACTTGTTGTTTTGTGGATTTCATATGCCCAATGGCAGGGAAATCTATCAGTATATATGAATAGTGTGTTGAAATTACCACTTTGGCAATATTCAATGCTTTGGACGATTAACGGGGCTTTGATTGCGGTAATTCAATTAGGTATGAATGCACTGAACTTATCAGCTAATCGACGCTCGATGTTTGAGCAAATATTTGTGGGAATTATCATGTTTGGCTTGTCATTCCTAGTATTGCCATTTAGTCGTCACTTTACTGGTTTTGCGCTAGCGATGGTGATTACGACTATTGGTGAAGCGACAGCCTTTCCGATGATTCCAGCATTAGTCAATGAACTAACACCGTTATCTTTGAAAGGACGTTATCAAGGGTTATCGGCAGCTGCTCCCTCTGTAGGTAGGGCAGTTGGCCCGTTAGCAGGTGGTTTTATTATTCAACAACAGGGCTATAACACTTTGTTTTATGCAGCCGCTGCATTGACCTTTGTGGCATTTGTTGGTGTTTTGCTAAGCATTGTATTAGGTTATCGTCATACGGTTCGATATGAGGAAAGTTAAAATTAATCTATTTTTAGCGCAAAGAGGTTGGAACAATTATTTTGTTTCAACCTTTTTTAATCCAATGATTATTATTTAACTAACTTTGTTTCGCAATTAATGTCAACTTGCTATAATTAGAATAATCTATGAAAGGACTTGGCTACGATGGAAGTATTAGAGCAAGCCTATGCAAAGTTAAATATTAGCCTTGATACCCCGTTTATTCATAAAAATGGTGAACAAGAGTGGGACATGTTAATGGTGGCCATCGACCTAGCTGATACGGTGACAATTCGTACCACGACTGATCATCAGAATATTGTTGTTGAATCAACGAGTGGTTTATTACCACTTAATGAAAAAAATTTAGCGTACCAAGCAGCGCGTTTGATGCGCACGATAGCCGGTAAAGATGAGGGAATTGAAATACATATCATGAAGCGTGTGCCGGTCGCTGCAGGACTGGGTGGTGGCTCTTCGGATGCCGCGGCGGTTTTGCGGGGATTAAATCGTATTTGGCAACTTAATTACACTGAAGATAAGTTAGCAGTGTTGGGATTGCAGATTGATGCCGATGTACCTTTCTGTGTCTATTCTCGTCCGGCTCGTGTTCGCGGACGTGGTGAGGTTGTTGAACCCCTGACCCAGGCGTTGCCACCTTTATGGGTGATCGTTTCTAAACCAGGTATTAGCGTTTCGACGCCTAAAATTTTAAAGCTGGTAGACTATGCTAATATGCAGCATGGGGATATGGTTGGGCTAATGTCAGCAGTCAATGCTGGTGATTTCCGGTCGGCATATTGCAAAATGTTTAATGTCCTTGAATCTATTACTGGTACAAAATATCCAGAAATACTACGTTTGAAACAAAAGATGTATGATTTTGGTGCTGATGCAGCACAAATGTCAGGAACGGGGCCAACCGTATTTGCAATTTCTGAAAAGGCATCACGTGCAAAACGTATTTATAATGCCGTTAGAGGATTTGTGTCGGAAACCTATTTAGTTCGGTTAGTAAATTAAGATTTTTAATAGCAAAGAGACAAAGTTCGTGTTTTAAACATTTTAACTTGTTTCTTTGTTTTTATTTGCATTAAAAACGAACGAAACTATTTACTTTTTGAACATTACCCATTATATTTAAAGTGTAGTTCGTGATTGACGAACAATATGAGTAAGCTTTTATAAAAAGGGGATAGAAAAATGGCTTCAAACGCAAAGATGTGGGTGGCAGGTGCCGCGGTTGTAATTATTGCAGGTGGTGCATATGCTGCTTGGTCTGGAAACAAGTCAAGTGATGATAAGAGTGATAAGACGTCAGTTGCGCTGGTAACCGATGGTGGTGGTGTCGATGATAAATCATTCAACCAGTCAGCATGGGAAGGCATGAAGTCGTGGGCAAAGGATAATGATGTGAAGCAAGGCAAAGGCGGTTATGCTTATTATCCTTCAAAGACAAATGCAGATTTTACAACGAACATGGATCAAGCACGTTCAGACGGCTTTAAGAATGTTTACGGTATTGGTTTTCAATTGGTTGCAACAATTAATGAGCAATCAAAGAAACATCCAGATACAAATTATATGATTATTGATGACGTTGCCAAGGCTCGTAAGAATACAGTATCGGTTACTTTTAAGTCTGAACAATCATCATATTTGTCTGGTGTTGCTGCTGCTAAAATGACGAAGACAGATAAACTTGGTTTCGTCGGTGGTCTGCAATCAGCTGTTGTTAAGACGTTTGAAGCGGGCTTTATCGCGGGGGCAAAGTCAGTTAATCCTGATATTCAGGTTGATGCGCAATATGTAGGTAGCTTTACCGATGCTGGTAAGGGGAAGACGATCGCTTCATCAATGTATCAAAACGGTGCTGACGTTATCTTTACGGCAGCTGGTGGTTCAGGAGCCGGTGTCTTTACTGAGGCAAAGGATTTGAATGAGGAAAAGAACGCGGCCGACAAGGTTTGGGTCGTTGGTGTCGATCGTGATCAAAATGATGATGGAGCCTACAAAGCTAAGGATGGTAAATCTAACTTTACATTGACTTCTGCTGTTAAGAAGGTTGGTAAGGCTGTGGTTGATGTTACTGACAAGACGGCTAAAGGTAACTTCCCTGGTGGTAAGCACTTAGTATATGGTTTGAGTGATAAGGGTGTTGCAATTACACGTGGCCATATGACAAGTGATGCCTGGCAAGCTGTGCAAGATGCCCGCAAGGATATTGTTAGTGGGGATGTTAAAGTTCCTGCTAAGTAATTAACAAAATATTATCATTACAATGTGTTTCATAGCGCATTTTATGCCATTCCTGGTTAAACAAGTATTGTTTTTATGATACTTGTTTTTTTATTGTCCTGAAAATAGGTAAAACTTAAAACCATTGACCATATTAATGAATTTAAACGCTTTCAATTTTTATATTTTAAATACTAACAGATTTTCATTTTATTTATATTAACTTGACTATACCTGGTAAAAAGTATTAATTTAGTAAGGTAGGTTTTGTTTAATTTTTATTATTAAGGAGAGGTCTGTTGGAAGGTAAGGAGAAGTTATTCAATAAGGGGTTTATCAGTATTACACTGGTTAATTTCTTAGTTTTTTTGGTTTACTATTTATTAATGGTAATCATTGCCGTTGTTGCTCAAGAAAATTTGGGTGCAACGTTAAGTCAAGCGGGATTGGCGTCAGGAATTTACGTTATTGGTACGTTATTAGCTCGGCTTTATGTGGGAAAGAAGCTAGAGGTTCTGGGACGTAGACAAACATTACGTGTTGGTATTGTTTTGTACTTCATTACAACATTGATGTATTTGTATATGCCATCACTGATGGTGCTTTATATCGTCCGTTTATTAAACGGATTTTTCTATGGAACTGTTTCGACAGCAACGAATGCGATTGTGACAGAATATATTCCATTATCACGGCGTGGCGAAGGAATTAATTATTACGGTTTGAGTACAAGTTTGGCAGCGGCCATTGGTCCGTTCCTAGGTATGCTATTGTTACAAGCAACTAGTATTGACTTCATTGTTATGATGTCGAGTGTTATTTTGGCATTCACCGTTGTCGGTTGCTTGATGTTGAAGGTCAATAACTTGGACTTGACGAAGGTTCAACGTGCATTAGCTGACAGTTGGAAAATTAATACCTTTATTGATTCAAAAGTTGTCTTTATTGCGACAATTGCCTTTGTTATGGGACTTGCTTATTCAAGTGTGTTATCATTCTTGGCATCTTACGTTGAGACAATTGATTTAGTATCAGTTAGTTCATTTTTCTTTGTGGTGTACGCCTTAGTTATTACAGTGACCCGTCCAATGGCAGGCCGTATTTTTGATCGATATGGTGAGAACTCAGTGATGTATCCTAGTTATTTGTTCCTAGCAATTGGTTTGTTTGTGTTAAGTATAACGACCTCTGCTTGGGAATTGTTATTCTCTGGTGCTTTGATTGGTTTGGGATATGGAACGTTTATGTCAAATGGTCAAGCAGTTGCTTTGCATTTGGAGAAGGATGTCAGCCGGGTTGGTGTTGCCTTATCAACATACTTTGTTGGTTTGGACTTAGGAATCGGTGTTGGTCCTTACGTGTTAGGTGCCTTGCGTAATTTTGTTGATTTCAAACAAATGTATTTGATTGCAGCAGTGCTACCAATCATATGTGCTATTTTGTATAAATTATTCTATAAAGGTGCCAAAGATTAAAAAATATGTAACACGTTAATTAATGTTCGTGTTTTACTTAAAATAATCATTTATATTAATATTATTAGGCAATAAACACAATATTATCGACTGTTTTCTATGGTAAATCAATAAAACACGAAGTATGTATTTACTTTAAGTGACTTTTAAGCTATGATGAATTAGTAGCTTGAGGGGAAACGCAGAGCACATTAAAATACATATAGTGGATACAATTATTTGGCATTGATTTAATGGCCAGATATTGACCTTGATTTGTCATAATGTGAAATAAGAGGTTGGGATAAAAATTTCCCAGCCTCTTTTTGTGTTTAGCATACATTGGTTATCATTTTTGAGAGCTAGGTTTGTCCTTTGTATTATGGTAAGGTGATCCCCTGACAAACATAGGCTTTTCCGTTATACTTGTTAAAAAGAGATGAGAAATTATAAGGAGAATGATTACGCATGGATAATGATGAAGAACTACGTAACGATAAATTGCTTGATGCGATAGCAGTTTTTCGTGAGGAACAAAATGAGGTCACGGAGCATAACTTTATCCAAGCATTAATTGATGCTGTATTTATTGCGCCAGTTAATTTTTCAGAACCACCCATTGTTAAAGATGATGGTGGTGTTGAAATTCCAGATAATGCGCAAATGCAGCTGGTAACGTTTGAACTAGAAAATGGTAACGGCGTTTTCCCAGTGTTTACTGATTTGGAAGCCTATAATACACAAACTATTGAAGCTGATTTACCCGTTTACCCTTGGGCAATGGCGTTATCAGATTACTTACCAATCTTGCAAGACGATGATACACAGAATATCGAAGGATTAGCCTTAAATCCGTTTACTAATGGCATGCCAATCACGCGTGATAACATCGCTTATATAGCACAACAAATTGCAGAACAACAGCAAGCGGATGAACATGATGAAGCAGGCGACAATGAAATGGAAATTACGTCAGCTGAAGAGTTGATTCCAACGCCACTGCGTTATGAATTGATTGGAATTGCTGACGATGCAATGGGAACCATTGAAAGCATGTATCTTCTTTGGTTGACTAATAATGATGCCAATACGTCAAACTATCTATTAGTAGTGGATGGTCCAGATCGGGATGCAGTGCAAGCTCTTTACCAACAAATAGCGACAGCATTTGAAGAAAAAGCAGGTGATGAAGGCAGTGCAGTTGACATTGTTTATGCATCTGACTTCCAAGTTGATCTGTCAGAGTTTGATAGTTTATACAATCGAACTGTAGGGTAAGTGAGTCGTTCTCAATAAAATAGTAATAGGAAGTTTTCTATAATAATGAATGAAGAAGTAGATTTAACAATTATCGGTGCTGGTCCAGTAGGGATGTTCGCGGGCTTCTACGCTGGTTTACGAGAATTAAAAGTGGCCATTGTTGAAAGTTTGCCCGATGTGGGTGGACAAGTTACGAATTTTTACCCAAAGAAAACCATCTTAGACGTGGCGGGATTTACGAATGTTTCTGGTCAAGCATTGATTGATGATTTAACTGAACAGCTGTCTCAATTTGATCAAACAATCTTATCAGGCGCAACTGTTACGGACATTATCCCGGATGAGGATGGTTATCAAATTAAGATGGATCAACAGTCGGGGTTCCATACAAAGGGTATTGTACTAGCCACTGGGGCAGGTGCCTTTGAACCACGCCGCATTTCAGCAGATTTGTTAGGGGATGATGTTGCCGATAATATTCATTACTCTATTCATGAACAAGATTTATTCGCTGGTAAACGTGTTTTAGTAGCTGGTGGTGGTGATTCAGCAGTCGACATGGCATTACAACTAGAATCAATTGCTGCCGAAGTTAGCCTTACGCATCGTCGTGATAAGTTTCGTGCATTAGAACACAATTTGACACAACTTGAGCACTCATCAGTAAGTATCGAGACACCATATACAATTAAAAACATTACGCGTGATGTATCAGGCGCTCTATCGGTAACCTTGCAAATTGCTCGTGCTGAGGAAACGAAAGTTATTACAGTAGATGAAGTTGTGGTTAGTTACGGCTTCCAGACCGAGAATAAAGTGATGGCTGGTTGGACGATTAAGCCGGCATTAAACGATCAAAACAGAATTTTGGTGGCGCAAAACATGGCGACGTCAGTCAAAAATGTGTATGCAATTGGGGATGTCGCTGCTTATGATGGCAAATATGATGTGATTGCGACTGGTTTTGGTGAAGCACCAACCGCTATTAATGATTTGATGACGCATATTCTACCTGAAAAGCAAGCACCAGCCCATTCTACGGCATTGACGGTTGAAAATGGGACTGTTAAACGTTAGTGATTATTTTGTGAAAAGATTACCAATTACTACTAAATATCTTGAAAATTTGTTACAATAATAACGAACAAAATTAGAAAAAAGAGGTGTACCAATGGCAAAGTTGGTTTTAATTCGTCACGGTCAAAGTGAATGGAATGCATTGAACTTATTCAATGGATGGGTTGACACAAAGTTGAGTGATAAGGGTATTGCTCAAGCTAAGACAGCTGGACAATTGTTGGCTAAAGAAGGTATTCAATTCGACCAAGCTTATACGTCAGTTTTGACACGTGCCATCACGACATTGCACTTGGCTTTGGAAGAAACAGATCAAATGTGGATTCCAGAAGTTAAGTCATGGCGTTTGAACGAACGTCATTACGGTGCTTTGCAAGGTTTGAACAAGGCCGATGCAGCGAAGAAGTGGGGCGATGACCAAGTTCATCAATGGCGTCGTTCATATGACGTTTTGCCTCCATTGCTAGAAGAGCAATCAGAAACAATGACAATTGATGGTAAGACTTATCCTGCATTGGATCGTCGTTACCAAGATGTGCCAGCAGGTGAAATGCCAAAGGGTGAGAACTTGAAGGTAACTTTGGATCGTGTCTTGCCATTCTGGGATTCAGATATCTCAAAGGCTTTGAAGGCTGGCAAGAACGTTGTTATCGGAGCTCACGGAAACTCATTGCGTGCCTTAGTAAAGCACATTGAGCAAATCTCTGACGATGACATCATGGGTGTTGAAATCGCCAATGGTGAGCCATGGGTTTATGACTTGGATGAGAATTTGAATGTTGTTTCAAAGCAAATCTTGAAGCCTGAAGCTTAATTAAAAATGTATGATAGAGACTACTGACAGAGATGTTGGTAGTCTTTTTTTGATTGGATAATTTCGCGAATCATCTTAGAAATAAAAATCAGGATTTCCAAATTTAGGGAATCCTGATTTTTTATGTAGTCATAAAATTTTAATTGAATAAGTTAGCTAATGCTTTTTGATGGCAAATTTTTCATGTTTAACCTTATGCAGATACTGGCGCCAAAACAGTTATTCGTGTGACTGAGGATGAAAAGCAACCATCATCGCGTGCTACTGACCACAATAAGAAAGCTCATAAATCAGATAATGTAAAATTACCAGATACTGGTGTTCAGACAACTGATGAAAAGCAGGAAACAATAGCAATGCTAGTTGTACTATTAGTTATTTTATTGGGTACAATAGGCGGAAAAGGTAAGAAACGGGGCAATAAAAATTAGTGTGTGGCAATGTACACATAGTCAAAATTAAATTTTTTATATATAAAAGTTACATATTAGCATCCTGTCATAAGTAAATAACATTTAAAAAAATTAACCCTTGCATAATATCTAAATGCGACTATCATATATGTCGGACATACTTTTAGCTTTAGGAGGCAATAAACAGGAAAATGGACAGCGGAACCGATAAATCTAGTGATAGACGGCGCTTTATTGATTTAAGTAGTAGTGTTACTATTGTAAGGTTGATTAGTATATTAGCAACTATTATGTGTGTGCTCATGTATTTATCGTATATAACCGAAATTCAAAGTAACCTTGCTGGTAATCCAGTACCACTTGTTCAGCCACTAACGATGATGTTAGATGCCATGTTGTGGGCTGGATATGGATGGTTAAAAAAATACCGAGATTGGCCATTAGTGATATCAAATGTGCCAGGTATATTCTTGGGAATTCTAACTATTATTACAATCTACGTTCATTAAATTTGAATATAATTAATAGAGACAAAAGACTACTGACGATGTTCGGTAGTCTTTTTTATTAGTTAAAATATGCATTATAAAGTGAATATACGTTTAACTTATGAATAAAACACAAAAAGTGTTGCATTTAATGTATGTTTATTCTTTTATTTAGAAAACGTTCAAAGAGAGGGAATTGTTATGAGTAATGAGAAAGTTGTTTTAGCTTATTCTGGTGGTTTAGATACGTCAGTCGAGATTGCCTGGTTAAAAAATGCCGGCTATGATGTGATTGCATGTTGTATCGATGTTGGTGAGGAAAAAGACTTAGATAAGATTCAAGACAAGGGGAAGCAAGTTGGCGCCGTTGAATCAGTTGTTATTGATGCACAACAAGAATTTGCTGAGGAGTATGCATTAGTTGCCTTACAAGCTCATGCTTATTACGAAGGGGAGTACCCATTAATTTCAGCATTGTCACGACCTTTGATTGCCAAGAAATTAGTTGAAGTTGCTAAGCAATACGGGGCAACTGCGATTGCCCATGGTTGCACGGGTAAGGGAAATGACCAAGTCCGTTTTGAAACAGAAATCCATGCCTTAGCACCTGAGATGAAAATTGAAGATCCTATTCGTGATCAACACATGTCACGTGAAATGGAAATCGCTTATGCTAAAGAAAATGGTATTCCTGTTCCAATTACAACCGAAAGCCCATATTCAATTGATGAAAATCTTTGGGGACGTGCAAATGAATGTGGTGTTTTGGAGGACCCATGGGCCACAGCACCTGAAGATGCGTATGAGCGTACAACTGCTTTGGAAAATACGCCAGATGAGCCGAACTATGTTGAGATTGCCTTTGAACAAGGTGTGCCAGTTGCAATTAATGGGCAAGAATATGCCCTAGCCGATTTGATTAAGGAATTAAACCAAGTGGCTAGTAAGCATGGAATTGGCCGGATTGATCATGTTGAAAATCGTTTGATTGGTATTAAGTCACGTGAAGTTTATGAAGCACCCGGTGCAGAAGTGTTACTAAAAGCCCATAAAGATTTGGAAGATTTGACTACGACTAAGGATCTTGCCCATTTCAAACCAATTATTGAAAAAGAAATTGCGGATACAATTTATAATGCTTTGTGGTACACACCTTTGTTTGATTCATTGAAAGCATTTATTGACGAAAGCCAAAAAGAAGTGAATGGTGTGGTTCGCGTTAAGTTGTTTAAGGGTAATGTGATTTGTGAAGGTCGTCAATCAAAGAATTCACTATATAGTCTAGATTTGGCAACATACACATCAGCTGATGCCTTTGATCAGGAATCAGCCGCCGGATTCATCAAGCTATATAGCTTACCTTCAGTCGTACATGCGCAAGTACAACAAAAATTAGCAGATGCAGAAAAAGTTGTTTTAAAGTAGAAAGTAGGCAAAATAATGGCAACAAATCAAATGTGGGGTGGCCGTTTTGAAAAAGGAAATAGTGCTGATGTTGTAGCTTTTAATGCATCAATTTCCTTTGACCAACGTTTAGCAAAACATGATTTGAAAGGTTCAATTGCCCATGCAAAAATGTTGACGCATACCAAGATACTTTCAGAAACAGAAGGTGCGCAAATTGTTGGCGGATTGGAAAAGTTATTGAAAAAATTAACTACGGGAGAGTTAACTTTTTCTGATACGTTCGAAGATATCCATATGAATATCGAGCATCTGTTACAACAAGAGATTGGGGATGTTGCTGGTAAGTTACATACAGCGCGTAGCCGTAATGATCAAACAGCCACTGATATGCATTTGTTTATGAAAGATGAAACGGTACAAATCATTGCATTACTAGACGAATTGCTAAACGTTGTGGTGACAAAGGCTGACGCTAACGTCAACACATTGATGGCAGGTTATACGCATTTGCAACATGCTCAGCCTATTTCATACGCTCACTATTTAATGGCGTATTATGAAATGTTTACGCGTGATAAACAAAGATTTGAAACAGCTTACCAAAGTACAAATCAATCACCGTTGGGGGCTGCCGCTTTAGCAGGAACGACCTTCCCAATTGATCGGGAGGATAGTGCACAAGAATTGGGTTTTGCTGGCAACTATCAAAATTCAATCGATGCTGTGTCTGACAGAGATTACCTGTTAGATTTCCTACATGCTGCAGCGACTTTGATGATGCATTTAAGTCGATTCTGTGAAGAGATTATTCAATGGAATTCTTATGAGTTCGGGTATATTGAAATTAGTGATGAATTTGCTACTGGTAGTTCAATCATGCCACAAAAGAAAAATCCAGATGTTGCTGAGCTGATTCGTGGAAAAACTGGTCGGGTCTATGGCTCATTGTTTTCATTGTTGACGACCCTAAAAGGTTTGCCATTAGCCTATGACAAAGATTTACAAGAAGACAAGGAAGGTGTTTTTGACACGATTGATACGGTGAAAGCTTGTGTCTCATTGTTTACGGAAATGTTGGCTACTATTCAATTGAAATCAGATAAGTTAGCAGCTTCATTGCAGGATGATTTTTCAAATGCGACCGAGTTGGCAGATTATCTAGCTGACAAAGGGTTACCGTTTAGACAAGCGCATCAGGTAGTCGGCAAGTTAGTTCATTATGGTATTGCCAATAACTTACCCTTACAAAAAATGCTCTTAACCCAGTTACAAGAATTTGAGCCTTTGATAGCAGATGATGTTTATGATGTACTTGACCCAGAAAATGCGGTCGCCCGGCGAATTTCTTTGGGATCGACTGGCTTCGAGCAAGTGAAATATCAGATTAAAAAAGCGCAAAAAAAGTTAGCTAGTGAATGATAATGAAAAAACACATGAGTTAGATAATGCTGTCCAGCGAGACAGATCTAACTCATGTGTTTTTTATTTCTATTATTATTTTTTTGATTGGCGATGGCGATTATCATGTGCCAAGCTTAAGTAAATTAGAATTAATATAATAGCAGCACCGCCAATTGTATAAAGGTTATTAACTATCTTATGATCAGCAACTGCCCATGCTAAGTAAATGAGGGTAATTTGTAAAAACCATGAGATAAGTGATTGGCCTGCGAAAATTTTATTGAATAGTTTCATTAGTGGGTACCCCTTTTAGTATGTGTATTAGTATCAGGCAAATCACCATTTTCTGGAATGTAGTCCAGGATATCCTCAATACGTTTAGGAATTGGGATTTGTGGATCAATGTGCGGATTATTTTGATGAACTAATCGATAAGATTTCCGATAATCCGTAGGTGATAGGCTAGTCGTCGCTTTAAATTTATGTGCAAATACTTTCGGGTCGGTAAAATAAGCAGCCGTTGCAATTTGCTTAATCGACATTTCTGTTCGAATTAATAATAATGAAGCGACTTCAATTTTTAAATGATTCAGATATTGTAACGTTGTCATCCCCATGTATTTTTTAAATAAGCGGGTTAGGTAATCTGGATTTAAATGGACATGAGTAGATATCTCTGCAACAGATAATGTTGCAGAGATATTAACGCGTATCCATTCCTTAATATAGTTAATTTTTGAACGTTCATCGGTTTGATTTTGTGATAAGAATTCTTTAAATAAATAAATCAACAACGTGGAAGTTAGGTAATCACGTTCATCAATGTAGGGTAACTTATTATTTATTGATAACATTTGATGGACAAGAATTAAAATTTGTTGATCATTTTTTAATGTGAAATGTTGTGGTAAAACAATTTTTTGATGTTTATTAGTTGCTGATTGCATGTGTTCAATTAATTCTGTGGTTGTGCTGGTGAATATTCTTTCTTTATATTGTGAAAAGAAATGGAGCCAATAAAAATCAACCGGAGCATCACTCTTACGAAAACCACCAAATTGGGTAAATGGTGGAATGACCAGTACATCGTGGGACTTAAGTGTTATCAATTGTTGTTCAATTTCTAAGTAAATAGGGCCTTTAATGCAAATAATTATTTCATAATCACCTCGATGGAACATTTGCTTATGTTGCCAATTCTGGTGGCTAATGAATTCACCACCTTTATAAAATAGCATGGTTTTGTCTAGTGTAAACGTTGAGAAAATCATAAAATCTCACCTCGATTTAAAAGTCGGAAATGGTCACTTGATATCGCATATGAACTTCACGATACTTCTATCTAAAATGCGGTGATGGTACGTCGTTTTCTTAACGCGTCCCAAAATTGAAGTAGTCGGAAATGATTACCTTATGTTCAAGTATAAATCTTTTTCTGTGTTTTGAAAACGGTTACAATTATTTTGTGAATAAGTAATCAAGTGTTTGATTACTAGTAAAATAATTAGAGGGAGACAACTATCATGGAATCGAATACGAATACTAATGATCGAGTGAATAGTGAAGTTGACGCAGCAAAAAAAATGTTAGCACAAGACAAATTACCATTTCACCGTAAAATTACGTATGGATTTACAGACCTGTCAGGTAACTTATTGTACTATATTATCAGTTCGTACATGTTATATTTTTTTACCAATGTTTTTGGTCTTTCTGTCGGAGTTGCGGGAATCTTACTATTAATTGGTCGTATATTTGATGCGATTGGTGCACCAATTATGGGAATTCTGGTGGATCATACACATAGTAAATATGGAAAGAGCCGACCATGGTTCTTATGGGGAGCATTGCCGTTTGCAATATTTGTTTGGCTGCTATTTACAACACCGGATATCAGTAACACAGCTAAGATTATCTATGCTGGTGTCATGTATATTTTGGCTGATTTTTCATATACTGCTATGTCAACACCTATTACATCGGTCTTGCCTAATTTAACAACAAATACAGACGACCGTATGCAAGCAAATTCTATTCGTTTGGTTTTGGGGAATGTTGGTAATTTCTTCGCAGTGACATTTATTATTCCGTTTGCTGACTTGTTAGGTCAGGGCAATGAGCAACGGGGTTGGTCGTTAGCTGTTGGTGTTTATGCAATTGTGGCATTTATATTGTTGATTATTGCGTTCTTTGACATGCGTGAGAAAAACATTGCTAAAGAAAAAATTATTAGTATTAAGGAAAGTTTGAAAGCTACTAAAGGTAATTGGCCATGGGTAATTATTGTTTTGGCTAATTTAGCTTATTGGACAGCATATACGGTACGAAATTCGGCATTACCTTACTATTTTCAATATAATCTAGGTGATAAGTCGTTAATTTCATTCTTTAACGGTTTCTCAATCATCCAGGTTATTGGGATGGCTTCAGTACCATTTGTTGTAAAGATATTACACAAATGGGGATCAACAGTATTTTTCCTTTCTTTGACAATTGTTGGTCAAATTTGGTTAGGACTTGCGGGAAGTAATATAGTTTCGGCATTAATTGCTTGGTGTATAGCATGTATTGGTGCTGGATCAGCATGTACCATGTTTTTTGCCATGGTTGGTGATACCGTTGATTTTGGTGAATGGAAAACAGGTATTCGTGCAAATGGATTCTTAACGGCTATTGGCGCAGCATTTTGTATTCAAATGGGTTCTGGATTGGGCTCGTTCATTGTTTCTATGTTATTAGATAGCGTCGGTTTTGATGCATCACGTGCTGCGCAATCGGCAAGTAGTCTAACGGGGATCAACCTATCCTTTGTTTGGGTACCAATTATTATTTATGTCATTAGTTTGGTATTAATGATTGTCTATCGTAAATGGGAGCACCATGAACCAATCGTTCAAAAAGAGTTAGCTGAGCGTGATATTGAAGCAGAAAAAGTTTAACTGAAAGGATTTTTAAAATATGAGTTATCAAGAGACAATCCAATTAAATCAAGTGAAAGTGACGTCAGAATTTTGGAAACACTATCGTGACCTCGTTGTTAAGGAAGTACTGCCTTATCAATGGCAAGTTATGAATGATCAAGCAAATATCGATATTGCTGATGATCCGCAAAATAATGGTCAAGATAAAAAT
>OMJG01000939.1_pt1 | contig 19122 bp, 25 predicted proteins | sample 1646431 | NCBI WGS metagenome assembly OMJG01 (sample SAMN03771674, study PRJEB25209) | food metagenome | isolation source: Cotija cheese | place: Mexico:Jalisco,Michoacan | collected 2011-12-12
CACAACAATATTTTCAGAACCACGTTCCGTTTTATGCATTACGTCAAACTGCCAGTCCCAGTCGTTTTTTATAGCGACTTCAATTGATTGTTGTATTAAGGCAGTCAGTGTCTCATAATTCATTTCAATTGTTGCACCATTTTCTTTAGTTAAGAAAACATGCACACGTTTAGATATAAGTTGTTTTATTTTATCGATGTCGTTATGCTGCCAAGCAGCAAGTAAATGTACATGAGCCATCCTGTTCATCCTTTAAATGTATTTGCTTTATTATATATATAATCGTTTTAATTTGAAATAGTTAATGTCAAATATTTTTATGATGAAATTATTTATGATAAACTAATGGCAAAAGTAAACTTAGGAGTGAATACGGATGGAATTGATCAAAGGATTATTTAAAGCAGTATTTATCTTGGTCTTAGTATTAAGCGTTATTTTGACAGCAGGTGCTGCATTATTCTTCATCAGCTTTAAGAAAGACTTCGAAGATATCGAACGTCGTACGAAAGAAATCGTTTCACAAATTGAATCCGAACACGCGTAGAACTCAATTTATTGAGTTCTTTTCTTTTTGACTAAATTAATAGACGAGGTGTTTATTTGAATACCGTTCAGCATGTTTTAGACATTGATCCGAGATTAGAATCAGAGATGCTTACATTGATTGCTTTGATGAAACAGAATAAACCTGCTATCCATGATATTGTAATCGGGTGTAGCAGGCATGACGCTCATATTCATGAAGCATATCAGTTTAAAACATTGTGGGAGGCATATGGCGGACCATTTGGTGATGGAGGACAAGTGCTCGCTGTTGTGGACTGGAATGAACGCGCTAAGTCATTTAATAAATACATAAGAAGGATAAATAGACATAATCCTGATGCCTTTGTAGCACTTGGTGCGACAGAAGGCTTTGAACAGGTGATGCGCAGATTATATCGTCTAACGGATATAAAAGCGCACCGCACATACGTCATGTCGACACTTGCTTCTCAAAGCATGATTAGTAGTGGTGGTATGTTTATATTTGAAGGGATGCGTGGCATAACACCTTTTGGTCATGACTTTGTTGTAGAAGGTGGCATACTGCAGGTAAATGGTTACAGTCGTGCCGAGGTTCAAATTAATCGGCTGATATAAAGCACACAGCCGCCATACACGGTAAATAATACAGATAATAATAGTGGATTAGTATATGCATCTCCTGTATCGGGCAGCGTTTTATCTACTGCCTGTTTTTCTTTATATTCGAGCTCAGCGTAGCCTTGAGGGGGCATATATATCTTTTCTTGAGACGCTGTTTCATCCATACCTTGTGCTTTTTGAATGTGTGATTCAGATTGTGGTGCTGTATCATATTGTTCCGTTGTATTATATGGGGAACTATGGTTATCTTCTATAGGTGTTACTGGAATCTGCGGCTTTACTTCCTGCGGCGCTTTATCATTGTCTTCTTGTAAGGGGATTGCGCGTTTCGTATACGTATACTTCTTCTGCTTCTCTTTCTCTTTCTTTGATTGCTCTGCTTCGTTTAATTGTTCTTCATTTGATTCTTCCTCACCTGATTCATTATTCAGCTTAACATTGAGCTTGTGTTTCTCAGGTGCGTTTTGTGGTATTACACGTGCTGCTCTTACTTTCGGAGGCGGGTCGTCTGTCTGCACTGTAATACGACGTGTTTCCCCTTGCTTGATACGAATGGGTTCTACTGCTTCGTCAGTAATCGCCGTATATACCGTATCACGCTTTAAGTTATCGAAATGAGCGGCACCGTCTTTTGCTTCGCTTGTCGCGATACGTTTATGTCCTTCGTTAAGATATACATGGACAGCTTCAGGTGGAGTGAATGCAGGTGTAAATACTTTGACGGTTGTGTCGTTATTTGACGGTGGTTCAGTCTCTTCATCATGAGGACGAGGGACTTCTTCAAGGATATCATCTACCGGCTCCTCCACATGAATAATATGTTTATGACCTACTTTAATAGGGACAATCTGCCCATCCACTTCAATTTCATTGACGGTATTATTGAAAATATAGTAACCATCGTCGTCTGTTTCGTAGTAGAGGTTATCATTTACTGTAAAGTGATATTTCAGCGGCTGGGCATGCTCATTTTCAAAGTACAGGATTGTAGGGGGTAACTCGTTAGCATATAGCGGCGATGGAAACAGCAGCAATAACAGTATTATAATTGTTCGCATTATAGGCTCCTTTAGTTGATTTGCTTATATTATGCCATGTGCTTCGCGTTTGTTACGATGAATTACCGATTCTTATCATTCATTTAGCTTCAGTTCACAATCCTTGTTTGAACTTTAATAAATTGTAATAAATCCGTTACTTTATTAATATTATTATGCAAATTCTGGATATTAATTATTAAATGTTTTCTGTAATAATCTCAAGGTTTACAATATCTAAAAATGAGACGAAGTACGTGTAACCTTCGTTTACCGTCGTGCCGATAATAATGGCAGCCCACTGATCAATCTTTTCGATATACATCTTTGTATGCTGAATTGTGCCGTCGATGTAATAATCAATATAAACTGGCTGCTGCTTACTGAGTGCGCTATGCAGCACCTCATTAATTTCCTGTAAGCGGTCTTCTGATAGCTCTGGGCGTTCAATCTTCGTTTGTGCATCAATCTGGCGTTTAACATCCAAAAATTGTTCTGGCATCGTCGCAAAGGGTGCCCACTTAATCATGCCACGTCCTTTCGGAATATTTCTGTTCAATTGTGCAGGGTCGATTTTACGGTAATCTGTTTCACCATAGATTGGATGTATCATTTTTATCACTACTTTCAAACTTTTCTTCTATTATACGAACGTACGTTCTATTTTTCAATAAAAAAATAATCTGAAGGAATGAAACTTCAGATTATAAAATATGTTACTTCGTAATCGCAAGCATCAGTTCACGCGCAACTTTCGCTGCAACTGCATTAGAAACGCCACTATGGTCGTATGGTGGTGACAATTCTACGATATCTGCTGCAACAACGTTCAGTTGTTCGAATACTTTAAATGAGGGTTCAAGTTCTCTATAAGTTAATCCGCCGGGTTCAGGTGTTCCTGTACCAGGGAAGATAGATGGATCTAAGCAATCCAGGTCGATTGTGACATATACAGGCGTATTACCGATAATACCAGGTAAGTCCTTTAATGTATCGATTGAGAATTTCTCAAGTATCGTATGTGTGTCGCTCCAGTCAAACTCTTCTTTCGTACCTGAACGAATACCGTATTGATAGATTCTGTTATCACCAATAAGGTCATGTATACGGCGTACGACTGTTGCGTGAGATAATGGTTCCCCCATATAGTCATCACGTAGGTCCGTATGTGCATCAAGCTGCACAAGCATCGCGTCCGGATACTTTTCAAGGACGGCACGCATAGGGCCGAGCGTCACTAAATGTTCACCACCGATCATAAACGGCAGCTTGTCTGCATTTAAGATTGTACGCGCAGTCTCTTCAAGTTCTTCTAATACCTTTACTTTGTTACCGATTGTAATATCGACGTCGCCTGAATCCATGATGCGCACATCTTCTAAGTCTTTGTTTAAGTACGGGCTGTATGTTTCAAGGCCGTATGATTCTGAACGAATTGCATCGGCTGCAAAGCGTGTGCCAGGGCGGTTTGAAACAGTACCATCAAATGGCGCACCGTATATCACTGTCGTGGCTTCTTCAAATGAAGATTCGCAGCTCATATACACATGTTTATTCGGTTGCATCATCGAGCATCTCCTTGACGAATGTTGGAAGGGCGAATGCACCTGTATGAATATCTGTGTTATAGTATTTAGTTTTTAAGCCAAGTTTGTTCCATGCATCTAAGTCAGCATCCTTTAATGGGTCGAATTTCTTAGAAGCAAATCCAAATAACCAGTGTCCTGATGGATAAGTCGGCATATGGAACTGATACACACGCGTAATCGGGAATAATCCTTTAATCTTAGAGTGTGCACGTTTCATTTCATGTGCGTAGCTTGGATAATAAGGTGATTCATGCTGATTGATTAATATACCGTCATCTGTTAACACACGGAAACAGTTGTTATAGAAATCATGTGAGAATAACCCTTCACCAGGACCGATTGGGTCAGTAGAGTCCACTAAGATAAGGTCATAGTAACCATCTTCTTTGTTCTTCACGTATGCCAAACCGTCTTCGAATAATAAAGTAACACGTGGATCTGAGAGTTTTCCTGCTGTAATCGGAAGATATTCTTGAGATAAACGTACAACGCGCTCATCAATTTCTACCATGTCGATTTGTTCGAGGGAGGCATAACGTGTCAGTTCTCGTACTGTACCCCCATCACCGCCACCGATAACGAGTACTTTCTTAATATTAGGGTTTGTTGCCATAGCAACATGCGTAATCATATCGTGATACACGAATTCATCTTTTTCGTTAACCATCATTAAACCATCTAAAGTAAAGAACGTACCAAATTCTTCAGACTTGAAGAAATCAATTTGCTGGAATGGTGTTTTTTCGGTTAATAGATGTTCTGTTGTTTTAATAGAAAATTTTACGTTATCCGTGTGATTCTCTGTATACCATAAATCTAACATGTACAATTCCTCCTTATTTAGCTGCTACTTCCACAGGTTTGAATGATTCTACGACGATTTCACCATTAGAATATTTGTGAATCTTATCAGCCATACCACGACCGATTTCATATGAATCTGAAAGTTCAGCTTTCAATGCTTTTTGGAGATAATCTTCAGCACGCCAAGGGTCAACTGTATCTCCACAAGTAAATACATCAACTGATGCATAGCCATATTCAGGCCATGTATGAATTGTTAAATGTGACTCTGAGATGATAACAGCACCACTTACACCGTACGGATTGAATGTATGGAAACAGCTCTCAACGATTGTCGCACCACTTACGCGGGCAGCTTCATCAACAGTGATAGTTCGTCTAATGTAAGTATCGAATATGTTTACGTGGAGGGCATCAGAAATTTGATTTGCTGTTTTATTCATTTCTTTTGAAATGTTAAATCTTTCATTATATTTTGTGAAAAGAACACCTCGTATGATTAAGCTCTCATTTGTGTATTCTTTAACAGTCTCGATTGTTTCGTTCAATTTAACTAATCCTTTTAGTGAAAAATATGCGGCTTCTACAGGAATAATAATTTCATCAGAGACAGTGAACGCATTTACTGTTAATATACCCAAACTTGGTGGGCAATCAATAATAATATAATCATAGTTTTCTTCAATTGGTTGAAGAACTCTTTTAAGTCTATGTTCACTTCCAACTTGTGTAAATTCACGCTCTGCTGAAGAAAGAGCGATATCAGCAGGAATTACATCGATTCCTTTGTAATTTAGAATAGCTTCAGTAATCGAAGCCTCATCTTTTAATACTTCATATATTGTTGGAACATTCGTACCATCAATATCGAATCCAAAATTATCAGTGGCATTTCCCTGGGGGTCCATGTCAATTACAAGTACGCTTTTGTTAAAAGTAAAATGCAATGCTGCTCCTAGGTTAATACTAGTCGTTGTTTTTGAAACACCGCCTTTTTGGTTTGCAACTGAAATTATTCGTGCCATAATAATGTCCTCCTTGTGATGTTGTGTCATTATTATATCACAATATCGCAATATTGCAATATCACAATTTATTAATATTACAATGTTGTTCAATCGTGTAGTCATACTATTGCGATTTATTAATATTACGATATTACAATTACATAGTATTGTCACTTCACAATATAGTGATATTGTAATAGTACAATATTATTATAGTTTAAGTATACGATGTTACAATAATATGATATTACAATTTTATTCTTCATCTATAATTTTTTTAGTTCGTCTGTGGCGTTCTAAGTGCAGCAAATAATCGTCTTGCAGTTTTAGAAGGTCTGAATAGACCTGATCCATAGTCTTGTTGGCCGACAAAGAAAGAGAATAAATAAATGAAATAGGAAGTGTTTCAATTTTTTTGTTGCGAGTAATCCAGGAAGAGACAGTTCCTTGAGAGAAAGCATGTAATTCACAAAATTCTTCTACAGTAATCCCTAGTTGCTTGATAATGTATGCGTTGATAGGGTGTGGATATACAAAGGTTTTTCTAGGCATGGGGGGTAAGTTTCCTTTCTCATGTTATTAATGCGTTCGCAGTAATATTGTACTAAAAAACATGCAATAAGGGAAGGGCGTAGCTGCTTCTTTTTTGTTGACCTCTTTTAATAATATGTTATACTGAAGGTGCGAAACGAAATTAGTTCAACAGCTCAGTTACACCAAAAAGCCCCCCTATTTGCGGTAGGAGGGCTTTTTTTTGCGCTGTTGCGACTTCAGCGTTGGAGTTAGAAGGCAACTGCTTAGATTATCGGCTAATCGTCTAACCAACGATCAACTAGCAAAAGTACTAGACCCACAAGTAGCGGTGCGATAATCAACGAAATTAGTTTCTCAGCCATAGTTACACCACCTTACTTGGCAGTTGCCGCAATAATTATAACATAAATTCAAAATATCCCTATGGACTTTTAAAACCTTCAGTACTTTATTTCATCTATAAATCTCTTTTCCTAACATATACGTTCGCTTACACCAGGAACACTTGTATTTATCAGAATTACTTGACATTGTACATAAGCAATACTAGTTGTTTTATTTCCTTCTTTGATTACTGATCCTCGATAATCATATGTCTTCATAAAAATCTCCGTCACTGTAATATTCATTGATAAAAGCATCGATTGCGTTGTTTTCTTCTTCGGTTAACTCTGAAAATTTTACTTCTGAAAAAGGATTGTCTATCGGTTTTTCGGGTTCGTTTTCCGACCATTTGTAAAAATCATGTATTTGTATGTGCCTAATATCGTAAAAATCGATTTGCTGATCTCCAATAAGTGCGACATCGAATTCAATCATGCCACGAAATACACCACGTATAGAAGGTTTTACACGCTCATATTCATCTAAGGAATTCAGCTGAATTTCTAGGACCTTATTCTGTTTGATTGAGCGACTTAGCAAGTGTTCTATTTGAGCCTGTGACTGCTGTGGCAGTCTTTCAATCTCTCGAGCATTAAATTCATCCGTTTCTTTGATTGCTGCTTGCAACTCTCCTAAAGGGAAAGCAGTTGGCCACTTCAAATCAAAAGGGCAGTCTACATAATCGTTATAAGGTGTAAATTCCTTTTTAGTTTTCTTCATTTGTTAACCTCCAAGACCGACGTTACCACCTGCATGACCACCAACTAAGCCCGAACGATTCACAGCTGTTGCTCCGTCTAAAAGAGAAGAAGCGTGAATCAAGGTCTTGAAACCAAATTTTCGACGTATTTTATCGATCAAAAAATCTAATTGGGGATTAATAATTTGTTCTTCAGGAGGGGTAAAGAGATTTAATTGAAGTGTGGTATCCCAAACCAGCTTTCCAAAGGAGACTCCTAAATTTCGAATATCCATACCAGGAACATAGTTTTCTCGAAAAAGCTTCAATACATGCTCAGTTAAAACTTTTGTGTTGTTGCTACGAGCGATTTTAAGCTGTTTTCGCCAACCAGACCTGCCCAGTCCATCAACTTGTTCTTTAGAATAACCAACAAAAATTGAAACACATTCAGTTTGATAGTTTGAATTTCTTAACCTGGTTGCTACCTGGTCTGAAAGTTCCTTCAGCACTAATTCAATTTGATACTTTCGAGCATAGTCTCTAGGTAATACTTGACTATTACCGAATGATTTTTCTTTGGCCACCTGCCTTTTTTCTCCTAAAAAACTACGATCAATGCCCCAAGCATGTGCGAACAGTTGTAATCCCATGACACCAAAGCGGTGTTTTAATAGATAGGGATTTGCATGTGCTAAATCATAAATCGACTCAATTCCTGACATCTTTAAACAAGCTGTCATACGCTTGCCAATCCCGCAAAATTCAGTGATAGGGGAGATAGCCCAAACTTTTTCTTGTACATCTTCATATCTCCATTCTGCAACAAAATCTGGTGTATTTTTTGCTTCATTATCTAAAGCTAGTTTGGCCAATAATGGATTATCACCAATGCCAATTGTAACGTATAATCCCATATGATTATAAATGACACGCTGAATAATTCTGGCCAATCGATAGGCCGTATCACAATTAAAATATCTCAACGAAGCAGTTATATCAATGAAGCTTTCATCCACACTAAAAACAGAATGATCTTCATCTGCCACAAACCGTTTGAGCAGATTATTAATTTCACTATTTCTTTTCATGTATAAATTCATTCTTGGTGGAACAATAAGCAAATCTGTGTGATCAGGCACTTCATCTTTACGAGTCACATTAGAAATTCCCAGGACTTTTTTTGCCATTGGCGAAGCAGCAAGCACAAGTCCACCTGCATTATCCGCACCACTCATTACTATAAGCATTGTTTTGAGGGGATCTAAGCCACGTTCTACACATTCTACGCTCGCGTAAAAGGATTTTACATCGATACATAAAACATCTCTCCGGGGTTCTTTGGAATAATCAAATTTCATGCAAAAAACCGTCCTTTCGAGTTACATAATACGAACTAACGTTCTGTTTTGCAACAACAAAATTTCAGTTTTCCGAATTATTTTAAATTTAAAGTAGCTCAGAAATCTACAGTCATTATTTTTTTAGTTTGTTTTTAACGCGCGAGTAGATATCAGCCAGCCAGTAAATAAATGTAATTAATACTATTATTTTTAGAAAGTTCACCATGAATACTAGATTAAATGCGTATTTTAACCACAAAAGCCATAATATAATCACAATAACTACTTTTCCAAAGGTATTCAATTTCCTAACCAATAACCAATGTAAAAAATCTTCTCCTTTATTTTTAGTAGCTCTATATTCTTCTAGAATATTTTTTTTCATGTTTAAACCTCCTTTATTATTTTAATTCTATAAATCCTTGACTTATAATTAAATATTAATTAACATTCAATTATAGAAAAGGGAGCTAATTATGAAATTTAAAAGTGTTTTATTTTTATTTCTTGCTAGTATCATTCTATTCGGATTTTCCCATCAGACAAATGCAGAATCACAAGAGTCAAATATTACTCCATCACAAGAATCTTATGCACCCGATGTTTTAAATGAACAATTATCGTCTAGCTTATCTACTACCGACGCTATCCAACAACGTGCAGCATATGCTCCTAGCACTTGGTATTACACAACTTACCGCTCGTACGTTGGATACCCGCCTGCAACAATTTATGTTTCAGTCGAAAATACAGCAGTTAAGCGTCGATACCACGGATATTTAACACTAATTTCTACAGGCTATGCTCCAGGAAATTGGAGAACCTACGCAGGAACTCTCTATCTTCAAGGAGGACCTTATCCTATTCCTTCATCTTTAAAAGCTACAGACTTATTAGTCAAGCAAGAAAATTAATTTAATTCCAAAAAAATAAAGAAAAGAAGATTTTTAACTTCTTTTCTTTATTTTTTAGTCTTCTGAAAATTTATTTTTTTCATCACTTTTAGAAGATAAATTTTTCTGTTGTTGTCCTATATCGTAAACTCTATCAATTGGGTTTTTGTTTATTCCACCTGATCCCGTATCGACCATTGTTCCCCAGCCCTTCTTTACTGGGCTTTTACCTTGACGCTTCATAGCTTCAGCTTTTTTTCTTATTTTATCATGGTTCTTTTTTCTTCTTTCTTCTAAAAAATCAGAAAAATTAGTAAATATGCCCATTTTATCATCTCCTCTGTAGAAATAATGCTAATCAACTAATTGTAATTCAGACTAAATTATAAAAAATTATATCATATTTAATATTTTAATCAAATTATAACAATCTGTTGGTTAACGTAATACAGAATCAAACAAGTATTTTTTTATGGGTTAGAATTTTTCTCTACTTTATTTTTCCTTCTTTCTCTTTTCTGCAGTAACTCCGTAATGCTGACGATACCTTTTAAGAGTCCGTCTCGTCTGTTAATACCTTTTTTCTTCAACTTCTTTATCTGGTACACCTTCAAGAAATAGTTTAAATCCCTATTGGAGTCGTGCATCGTTTTCGCTATTATTTCATTTACCTCTTATCTATCTTTTTGTTTTGCCTATCTGATATCCTTTTGTCTTGTTTCATATTTCCAGCAAAAAAAGCAATTCCTACTGCACCTGAAGAAAAGACAAATTCTAAAGCTGACCAACGAAACAGTACCGTCAAAATTAAGATAATAAATATTGCGATCACTAAAACGGCGTCTTTTGTTCCAAAATTCAAATACCCAAAATTCATTAAAATCTCCACCTTTTTTAAATTATTGAAAGTACACAATCAAAAATCTTTTTTACTTTTTCAATCGTTTTGAGCTACTTCATTTGTTTTTTCATCAATTGCGATATAGTTACCTTGATACAATTTGTATTCTTTATTGCAGCTATCACATTTAAACTGATTATACTTTCCTAGTTCTCTTTTAGCTAATTGCCCGCAGTCACAATCAATAAAAGTAACTATATTACTTTTGTTCCATGTGCTGATTTCGATCCCCCAATGATCATATGTTTTTCGAACTACCATTTGTTATCCTCCTTATAACTATATTCTTTAATCATTTCCTTGAATTCTTGTTTTGTTTTAGGGTTCGTTCGTATGACTTCTTCAGCTAATTCTAAAAATAACTGCTCAACCTTTGCTGTCATGCTCTCAAAAATAATCAATGGGTTTTCTTCTTTCTTTACTCGATTCTTATATCTTTGGAAGTTTGCTGAATAAAGTCGCCCGTTTGACATTATCTCAATCCCATAACCTGTTACTAAAGGATTTTTGAACAACTGAATAATTTTCTCTCTATTTTCCATTATAAGTACTCCTGAATTATTTCTCACTAAGTAACTGTTCTTCCTTTGCTTGTTTCTTGATTCGTTTGAGAGTAGATAAAGAAATACCTGTTTTCCTTTCCACTTCTCGCATGCTGTTTGTTTCCATTAACTCTAGTGCATGTTTGTATTTATCATTTAGTACTCTTTTCGGACGTCCTTCTCGATAATTTTTATTGTTCGCTCGATGCCACTGTTTCCCTTCTTGCGTTCTCGTCACGATTAAATCTCTTTCAAATTGCGCAAAGCTACCCAGCATATTCATCATTAACGTTTGCATAGAATCACTTTTATTTGGCTCAAAGGTTAGGGCATTATCTAAGAAGGTGATAGTCACTCCTGAATTGTTTAAAGAAGAGATAATTGAATTTAAATCAACAATACTTCTAGCCAACCGATCAATTTTCGTCACTAAAACTTTATCGCCAGTTTTTACAATAGAAAGTAGTTCTTCTAATTCTTTCCTTCCTTCTTTTTTTGTTCCAGTATATTTTTCACTGAAGATTTTTTCTGCTCCAGCTCGTTCTAGTTTTTGAATCTGGGTTTTGTAATCTTGATTACTAGTACTCACTCTTGAATAACCATAAATGGACAAAAATTTCCTCACCTTTTCTGAACATAAGTTTTTGACACTTGATAATTCCAAGTATAGCACGAAAAAACAAAGAGGTCAAAAACTTTTAAGTTTATGGACCTAACAAATTAATTCTAAAATATCTAATATCAATTAAATAACTAAATTACACTAAGTTAATTAAATGTAGTATACAATCATTTGAAACCATTTAATTATTTAGTATAATAAAATATAAGAGGTGATTTTATGTTAACCACAAAATCTAGAAAACAAGGAAGTTCTGTAGTATTGACATTACCATCTAATAACGGACAGAAACCAAAAGCAGACCAAGAATATATAGTAATGTATTCTGATGATGGGACAATTACGTTAGTCCCTAAATTACAAGACCCATTTAGTGGTGGATCAGAAGGGGAGTACTACGAAAAAGATGAATGGCATGACATTGAACCTGGAGGGAGAGAATTATTTTAATGAGTGACGAAAAGAAATATATTCCTAAAAAGGGCGATATTGTATGGATAGATTTCGATCCTTCAGCTGAAAAAGAAATACAGAAAAGACGTCCAGGTCTAGTAGTTTCTAGATATGAGTTTAATAGAAAGACATTGTTTGCAGTAATTTGTCCCATAACTTCTACAATTAAAAATATGCCAACTCGTTATACATTACCTGATGAAATGGAAACTCATGGACAAGTCGTTATTTCCCAATTAAAATCTTTAGACTTTGCAGAAAGAAAGTTAAGCCAAATAGAATATTTACCATTAAAGGATATGGCTAAAATAGATCAAATCATTGCATACATTTTTTAATTATAATAGGAAGAAAGAATACATATAATATTTAATGTTCATGAATTCTTTCTTTTTATAACGTCTATTTACTATAACACATTATAGTAAATAGACAGAAAGGAGGATAAATTGAACCTAAGAAAAATAGAACATGAAATCGAAGAAATATTGTCTAAGGATACTCATTCATGGGTGCGTCTATACGAGCTAATAAGAGAAGTAGAATATAATAAATTATGGCGTAATGAGTATAGTTCTTTCACACAGTGGATTAAACATTTAGCATATGTAACAGGAGTAACTGAATCTCTAATATGGAAAAGAAAAAAAGCAGGAGAAATATACTTTGACTACCAGCAACGAGCAGCAGGTAGAGGAGTTAGTGTTCCTAACATAGAAGATGTAGGAGTCAGTCCAGATAATTTTGAATTAGTAGAAAAAATCAGCCAAGGAAACAGCCAAATAAAAGATGAATTGATGCAGCAAGTTTTAGCAAAAGATATTAAGAGATCTGACTTATTAAACACTTGGGCAACTATTAAAACGATACAAGCTAAAGAGGGTGGAGGAATAGTTAAAAAAAACAGATACTCTAAAATTGATAGTAGCGACGAACAAATATTCACCGTATCTGATTTCTCGTTTGCATTGTCAGATAGTTCGTGGTTACAAAGTACTAATAACTCATATCATAAAGGAAAATCAGTTTATAAATTAGTTCCTGATTTCTCTTTTTATTCTTCATTATTAATGAGACAAGTTACTTTAGATTTTTTGTTACTAGAAAACGTTTCTAGTAAATATACACAAGAATTAAATACGCATAGCATCGAAATAGTTTTTTCGGATAACAAACTTAACAATATAATTTTAAATCCTAAAACTAATTATAGTTGGATAGTTGTTCCTGAAGATATCTTATTACTTGCATCTAAAGAGCTTCCTGAAGGAATAGGGTTATTAAAAATTTCAGATAAAAGAAAAATTCAAATTATTAAACCTGCGGCACGTAATATCGAAACTAGCAAATTAGATATTTTACAAGCGTTCATTGTTAAAAATATCTAAATTAATGTCTTATATGTAATAAAAAAACATCTATTATATATCATCAACTATCTATCATGATGATGTTCCAAATCTAAAAAAGGGCATTAAGTTTATTTTCACCATTAGGAAAAAATATATTATTGGAGAAAAGCTGGATAGTATGTATCTTTAGATTTTTGATTGTTATGTAGCTTTCATGCTAAAATACATTGAAAAACTTAGCATGAAAGTTGAAAGAGTTATTGAAAAAGAGGATTAATAATTAATAGGCGGTGAATTCAGTTGTTAGAAAACAAATTAGGTATTATTAACCAACTTGAGTTAAACAGAGTTGAGGAACGTGTCAGTAAAGAAAAGGCAAAACAATTATATGACTCTGGAGATATTGACAGAGTAGAAGTTGGAACATTCAAAGGTCTATCATATATCCATAATTATTTGTTTGAAGATATTTATGAATTTGCAGGTAAAGTACGAAATCAAAATATTTCTAAAGGAAATTTTCGCTTTGCACCAGTAATGTATCTAGAAGTCGCTTTAGAACATATAGATAAAATGCCACAAAGTAATCTAGATGAAATTGTAGCCAAATATGTTGAAATGAACATCGCTCACCCATTTCGTGAAGGTAATGGTAGAGCAACCAGAATATGGCTAGACCTAATCCTGAAAAAAGAATTACAGCAAGTTGTAGACTGGAACTTAATCGATAAGGAAGATTATTTGTCTGCAATGGAAAGAAGTCCAGTCAACGATTTGGAGATTAAATATTTAATCTCCAATGCTTTAACGGATAAAATTAATGATAGAGAAATCTTCATGAAAGGTATTGATATTAGTTATTATTATGAAGGATATACCGAATACAACGTTGATGACTTATAATTGAAATAAGAAAAACCGACTCTATACTTTCTGATGTTGGTATTTTTATCAACATCAGAAAGTATAGAGCCAAAAACGATAACTATAAGATACATGACTATAGAGGTGTTCTTTTTTAAGAGGATCTCTTTTTATTTTTTCATTAATGTTTACAATCACCTCACCAAAATATTTTGAGAGCAAATCCTATTTTTTTGAATCAGTGGATCGGGTTGATTCAAAAAAATGCGATGCGCTTATGTATGCCTCCATTCTTATAAAAACTTTATGTAATAAATATTGTTTGATATAATAAATTGAGGTGAATAAATTGATATCAAAAATAGGAGAATTCTTTAATACTGAAATTCAACCAACTATAGGAGGACAGTTACTTTGGTTAGTTGCAACTGTTTTAGTTACGCTAATTGTAACTCTATTTTTTAGTCAAACAGGTAAAATAATAAAAAAAGTATTTATATTTATAAAAAAGAAGATTTTAGAAGTGTATAATTCGCCTTCAAATCAAAATAGAAGATTGTATAAGAAAATAAAAAAATCATTAAAAAAACCTATTGAATCAAAACCAATTCCATTTCCAGATGGTGTACCATTAAAATTGCAAAGGGAGTTTTTAAAAGCGAAAGCTGAGGGAAGAAAACTATCATACGAACCACTACATGACATAATTGTTAAATATGAGTTGGAATATCCTCAAAGGCTAGAGGAGTATTATGTTTTACATCCAGAAGAAAAAAAGAAAGATGAAGAAGTGCAAAAAAATATGCAAGAAACTCTTAATAAAGCTTCTGAACAGTTACGGAATTAAGCAACTTTATTTTACCAAGAAAATAAAGCTGAATATACGTTTAAAAAAGAACTAAGAAAATTAAAACCTATTTGATGATTAGTTATATAATGTCGCATTTGCATAGTGTTTAAATCAATGAATTTTAGTTACTTAGTTAGTTATTTAAATATTGGCAAAACGTTATCAAATAAATGTTTTTGTGTCGCGTTTGATGTTATAATTCAGCCCCTTTAATCTACTTTGAATAATCTATCTTATGTAAACTAAAATATTTGGTTTTAAAGTTAGAATATGTATTATCAAATCAACGCCAGAAACATATGTTTCTGGCGTTGATTATACCTGTACAGTGTCCGAAACTAACTATAACCACATTAATTAATTTGAGCTACCATTTTAGAAAATACCCTCAATTTTATTTAAATACCTAGATTTGATTTGTCTTTTACTACTGCCCCATGGCATATCCTTAATTAAGGGATAGGTCAAATAGCATTCTCTTTTTGCTCTTGTCAAAGCAACAAACATATTATTCAGTTCTTCCTTTTCTTGAGCAGGTGTCTTTACTCTGTAGTCTGGAAAAGTCCCCTCAACCATACCAACTATAAAAACTACTTGAAACTCTAAACCTTTAGACATGTGGACTGTTAACAAAGAGATACCCGAATTATTATTAGTATTCAATTTTCCCAAAGAAACTTGATTTCTAAAATATGATAAGCTCCTATCTCCTTGTACAGATTGTTTAACATATTTATTCCAACGTGTTCTCCATAATTCTATATCACCCTGAATTAAGAATTTAAATTGTTCATCGATTTCCTCTATCAAAACTTTTTCTTTAATTTTATTCAATGATTTAACAAAACTTTCTTGATTTTTATGCAAAATATTCCATGCCTCAATGACAGAAGAAAATATATTTATATTTACTTGAGCTGAGTTTACTGTTTGGTTTGTTAATATATCTTCTAGAAAATTATTTTCTTTTCCTTCTCTATTTAAATATTTATTTAATTGTCTATAATGTAAATCGTCAAAAGGATTAACAATAATTCGAATTCCCAATTCAAATACTTTCATTTCAATTGTTTCACATTCAACATTAGAATTTATACCTCCCAAAGTGAAGTCAATTTGACTTTCCTCAAGTTTCTCCTCTATTTTTGAAAAAAGATATCTATTTCGTCCAATAATAGCAATATCCTCTAAAGTTATTTTTCCTTCTACCCATTTGCTACCATTATCCAATAAATAGACTATTTTATTGGATATCCACTCAGCTTCTTCAACTTCATTTTTAAAAGCCTGTATTTGAAATTCTCCTTCTAATGGATAAACTGATAAAGACTTTGATTCTGGTTGAATTTTACTAGCTGCTTTGATAATTTTTGAAGTAGATCTAAAATTCTCAATTAATGAAAATACCTTTGGCTGATAATCTTTGATAAACATATCAGTCATAATTCTGCTATCAGATCCATTAAAACCATAAATTGATTGTGCAGAATCTCCAACCATCATTAAGTTTTTAAAATTAGGAGTTAATGCTTTAATTATTCTATACTGAGTATTATTTAGATCTTGGGCCTCGTCAATCAAAATATATTTAAATAGCCTTGTATAATTTTTCGCAACTGATGGACTTTCTATCAAAATTCTATATGAATAGTACAATATATCATCAAAATCGATCATTCTATTAGATTTTAACAAGTTGTTGTAAGTTTCAAAAATATCTCGAAACTCACTATTATTCTCAATATTATCGGGATATAAAAAGTTTTTTTTGTATTCTTCTATAGCACGTAACTTTTCATGCAAGATTTTGTCTTCAGGAAGCATCATTTTCGAGTTGAAATATGCTCTCTTCAGAATTTCAAGTTTGTCGTTTCTATCTTCAATAACTGTTAATCCAGCCTCTAGCCCTATTTGATTACCTCGATTCAAAACAAGATCCAAACAGAAACTATGAATAGTTTCTACTTTAATTCTCTCATGGTTTTCTACAGAGAGTTGTTTCTTAACTCTCTCTGTTATTTCCTCAGCTGCCTTATTACTAAATGTCAAAGCTAAAACTTTTCCTTTTTTTAACTCTAAGATACTGGCTATTCTTTGTGTTAAAACTCTTGTTTTACCACTTCCTGGGCCTGCAGTTACTAGTAATGAACCGTCAATATAATCTACTATTTCTTGCTGACTATTTGTTAAATTCATATTTATCTCACCTCTCTAAATATAATGGTGTAATAGCTAAATTCTTGACGTTAGATATCTCATAAAACATTTCTCGAATAATTTCAGGTATTTTTGTTTTGTCGTTTCGCTTAAGAATTTCACAACCAATCATTGAAGAATACTCCGTTTTTTTGCTTTCCAAATAATCTAAAATAGCTTCTTGATACCCTTTATCACCACTATAAACTCTAATTGGAGCCTCAAAAATGTTTTGTTCACAAGTTGGACATATTTTTTCTGTTTTAACTCTTTTCTTCTTTGTACCATCTTTTACATTAATAAAGTGATTTAAATATCCCTCTGTACCTTCAATTTGATCAATTACATTTAGAAGTTCATTTTGGTAACCACAATCAAGCAAGTATGATTCTAAATCAGATTCATTTGGCAAAAATTTTATCCGTTTAATTAAATCTTCATCAGTAACATCAGAAAATACTTCCCTGTATGCTTTTTTAACTTTTTTTATCACATCTTTTTCACCATCACTTAAAATGAATAATTCAATATCTAAATCTTTTGCTACCCTGATGAAAGGCTTATATTTTCCAAATCCCCCAACACTTACAATATTAACACCTAACTCAAATGGGTCACAACCAAAAAAATCTTTAAAGAATTGAGGTAAAACCTGATCTTCTGTCTCTCCTTCGCACAAAATTAATACATCTGCAAATAGAACATCCCCTCTAGTTTTAAATACTTCTTCCTTAATTTTTCTAATTTCATCTCTCTCAAGTTCTTGAAACAAAATATTATTAGTTTTGGATTGATCATCTTTTTTATATACGTGAATAATCTCTTCAATATTTGCTTGAGAGGCAATTATCGGGGAATGTGTACTTATAACTTTCTGACCATCTAATTTATTCATTTGAGAATAGATTTTTCTTTGTGCTTGTGGATGTAAATGGGCCTCTGGTTCTTCTAATAAAAGAATTGGGTGGAAGGCAGATTCTTTATCCGCCATTTCTTTTGTTTTCCATTTTATATAAGCTGACAAAGTTAAAAATGTAGCCCAGCTTCTAGTACCCATTCCCTGGTTAGTAATTGAAAAGGATTCAGATTTTTTGTCCATAAAGCGGATTTCCATTCCTTGATTTAAATCTTTTATTTTTCTACTAACTGGGTTAATTTGAATAGAACTCTCTCCGGAATCAAGTACCTGACTAATTTCATTTAAGCTGACAGACAGGTGTTTTAATACCTCACTATTTTCAACGATATTATCATTTATCTCATTTAAATGTCTTTCCATCTCAGTTAGATTTTCTTCTGACAACTTAATATCTTTAACTAATCTCCCAAAATATGAGTACTTATCATTCATTTCAGAAGCAATATCTCTTTTAGCATCTAAATAAAATACCGGAAATGCTTCAATAATGCTTTTAGTAATTCTATCTGTAGCAAAATTATCAAAAGTTTCAACTTCATCACTACTTGGCCAACTATTCATACCCTTTCTTTCAATTTGATACTCTCCGTTCACAGGATTATATTTTATTGTTGTCCTAATTCCAACATACTGTTTTTCGTCTTCATCGAAAATTAGCACTCCAAACAAATCAAACCAGTCGTCCGTAAATTCTCTTTCTTTAGATTCAATCAAAATATCCAATATTATAGACTTATCTTTTGATAGTATTTCATTTTTTTTAACAAATACAATTTCTTCGCTAATTCTTTTATATGGGGTAAAACATAATTCCAGAGCTTCTAATAAAGATGTCTTACCAACATTATTTACACCTAAAAGTAAATTAGAATCTTTTAAATCTAGATCTATACTCTCATAACATTTATAATTTCTAATTCGTAATTCTTTTATATTAATATCCATTTATGACAACCTCCAAAGTTATTATATTATCATTGAAAATTAGAGATAAAGTATCT
>OMJG01000940.1_pt1 | contig 19120 bp, 17 predicted proteins | sample 1646431 | NCBI WGS metagenome assembly OMJG01 (sample SAMN03771674, study PRJEB25209) | food metagenome | isolation source: Cotija cheese | place: Mexico:Jalisco,Michoacan | collected 2011-12-12
AGATGCTGAATAGAGCGGTAATTGTGCATGATAAATTGCAATAAGAGAAATAAGACGCTGAATAGAGCGGTAATTGTGCATGATAAATTGCGATAAGAGAAATAAGACGCTGAATAGAGCGGTAATTGTGCACGATAAATCGCGACAAGAGAAATAAGACGCTGAATAGAGCGGTAATTGTGCAAGATAAATCGTGACAAGAAAAATAAGACGCTGAATAGAGCGGTCATTGAGCATGATAAATCGCGACAAGAGAAATAAGACGCTGAATAGAGCGATAATTGAACACGATAAATCACGAAAAGAGAAATAAGACGCCGAATAGAGCCTTAACTGCGTACGTTAAATCACAAAATGAGAAATAAAGCGCTGAATCCAGCCTCAATCTCACATGATAAACAATAAAATGAGATTTAAAACCTCAAATAACGCAAAACAAAAACACGTATGCCATATAACGACCCGGAGAAGTCAGCTTCTCAGGAGTCGCTATACCGAGCATACGTGTTTTTACTGAACAGTTATTACTTCAGTTTGAATGAAGCCGGGAATACCTCAGAAATGAATCGGCATTCTTCAGCAGTTAACTGGATATTTGCAGCTGCTAAGTTTTGTTCCATCTGCTGTCTGTTTCGTGCGCCAGGAATAACGGCATCTACGACATCTTTTGATAGATAATAAGCTAAGACGATGTTTTGAATTCCTGTGTTGTATTTGTCTGCCAGTGACTTCAACTGATCAACTTTTGACAAAATTTCGCTGTAAGTTGGTTCTTGGAATTGCGGACGGCTCTTCTGGCGGTCTGATAATTGTGTATTTTTATCGTATTTTCCGGCCAGCAAACCTGATGCAAAAGGGAAATACGGAATGAAGCTGATATTTTTCTCTCGATAGTAAGGGAAGACTTCACTCTCAGCTGACTGGTTCAGCAAGTTGTATTCATCTTGAACGACATCGATATCATCATGAACATTGCCTTCTTTGATTTGATCAAGAGAGAAGTTGGAGACACCGATCGAACGGATTTTTCCTTGTTCTTTCAAGCGAGAAAGAGCACCGACTGCTTCAGCTTTTGGTGTGTCCTCATCCGGGAAATGAATGTAGTATAAATCGATATAATCAGTTTGCAGACGCTTCAAACTGTCTTCTACTTGTTGAGTCAAGAAATCAGGGTGGTTATTCAGCTTGATTTCTCCATTAATGTATTCGTGAGCCCCTTTTGTTGCAATCACGATATCTTGACGAAGCTGATGTTTCTTCAAGGTTTCGCCTATGATTGACTCAGACTTGCCGTCTCCGTAGATAAAAGCAGTATCAATAAAGTTTAGTCCTTTGTCGATGGCATCTAATAAAATGTCTCCACCATATTCTGTATTGGTAGAAGGATCAGCATCGCTGATTTTATTAGCACCAAGCCCAATTGGATGAACCTTTAAGCCAGACTTACCTAATGTTACAAATTCACTCATCAAAATCTCTCCTTTAAGTAGGCTTCTTATTATATTATAAATGAAAAGAAATGGATTTGTAGTCATTACTCTTGCTTTCTTTAAATTAATTGCTTTTTAGGTTTAAGAACGGTATTTTAATAGTAGAGAAGTCGTTACAAGGAATGGAGGAGATACAATGAGAGGTAGATTAACAAAGTCTTCATATGATCGGTATATTTCTGGAGTATGCGGTGGTATAGCAGAATTTTTAGGCCTTCCTTCTTGGGCCGTCAGATTATTGTTTGTTCTTTTTGTTCCAAGCATCATGCTGTATATCATATTAGCCATCGTTATGCCGGAAGATTAATAAGGTTGAATCCTTATATCGTTAGAGTGTATACTCTTTTGATATAAGGATTTTTTATGAATTCGGAGAAGAAGGTGCCTTAAATGGTATTTAAAAAAGTCACGACTAATATGCCGGAATATTTAAAATCGCTGGAATTAAGAAATCTTGTCCTAAGAAAGCCGCTGGGGTTAAATATCAAAGATGATGATCTGACAAAAGAGCCGCTTGCTGCACATTTTGTGGCTGTTGAAGGCGAGAAAGTCATCGGAACACTTTTTTTGATGCCGGACGATAATAAAAATTATCAAATGAAACAAGTAGCGGTTCACCCAGAACATCAAGGAAAAGCGATTGGAAAAAGACTTGTTGAAACTGCAGAGAAATGGGCAAAACAGCAGGGAATCAGCAGAATCTGGCTGCATGCCAGAGAGAATGCATGGCCGTTCTATGAAAAATCCGGCTATCACTTTATCAGTGAAACGTATAGGCAAGTCGGTATTATTCATAAAACGATGGAAAAAAGATTAAATAGCTGCAAACGCGATGCTGAAAAAATTGACTATAAGTAGAATAAGTTTTGGGATTTGATATTTTTTAATGTACGATCAGTTGATTATGAACCAGCTTTTTATAATAGGCTATTCTAACGGGGTTGCAACTAAAAAAGAGAGACAATGACTGAGCCCAAAGAATGGCATTCAGTTCATTGTCTCTTTTTTCGTTAATTCATTACGACTTATGAAGCTTCTGGCAGTGCTACATCATTTGGTGATTGACCGTATTTCAGTAAATCATCCAAATTTTGATAACTGGTTTCAATCATGTTTTTTAGAGCTTCATCGGTATTTGACCCAATGTGAGGTGTGATCAAAACTTTTGGATATAAGTCTACTAAACGCTGAATCACTGGATCATCCAGTTTCTGTCCTTCTTCGAATTTGCGGAAGAAGATGGAAGATTCGTTTGCGAAAACATCCGTTGCTACTCCGTCTAGTTTGTTGGACTCCACTGCATCTAATATAGCTTGATTATCTTGCAGTTCGCCCCGAGCTGTGTTGATCAGTATAGCATGATCTTTCATTTTGCTGATAAAGTCCGCATTGACCATTTGATCATTTTCTCCTGGAATATAAGGAACGTGAAGACTAATGATATCACTTTCTGCCAGCACTTCATCTAATGATTTGAATTGAACGACTTTTTTAGCTGCATCGCTCTGATATACATCGTAACCTAACACTTCAGCTCCCAAATTTTTAAAAAGTTCAGCTTCTGTCAGTCCAATCTTACCAACACCGATTACACCTACTGTACAGTTTCTGATCTCTTTGCTGAACATTGTGCTGTCTACTCTAAAATCTTTATTTGCTGTTTTATTCGTTGTATAGGCAACATGTCGCAATAATGACATAGCAAGTGTCAGAGACAACTCAGCAATAGCATTTGGTGAGTAAGAAGGAACTCTGGCAACCAGCATATTGTGATCAGCAGCAGCCTGTAAATCGATATGGTTGAATCCTGCTGTTCTGGTTAGTAAATAGCGTACGCCGTATTCAGCAAATTTTTCAATATTCTGGCGGTCGGCTACACAGTTTCCTCTTAAAATTACTGCATCCATACCTTCTGCTGTTTTTATATTATCATGAGACAACAAAGCTTCTACTAGGTTTAATGTGTAACCAAACTGATTTAATTTTTCAAAATAACTTTTTTCATTTGGACGAACACCATAACAAACGACGTTTACTGACATATTGATTCTCTCCTTTTTCTATAATAGTTCGATTAGTGATAGGGGGGTGGGTCTTATCAAAAAATACTCAATGAACCTAACAGATTAATGATAACGATCCATATCGGCATCATGACTACAGCGGCAATCGTTGATAATAAAGAAGCATTTGAAGCAAGCAGGGCATCTTTGTCAAAGCTAATGGCATAAGCAGCAGCGACTGTAGCGGTTGGAGTAGCCATCATAATTACGATAGTACCAAGGCCGACTAAGCTCACTGGTAAAATACCTGTAGAAGTTAGGATCATTAAGAATACAATATTGATAACCGGAACAAGTATAATTTTTGCAAAACTATAGAACCAGGAAGTTTTTGAAGCAGCAGCTTTTTTGAAGCTGACTTCTCCAAGGGTAGAACCAATAGCTAACCATGCTAACGGAGAAGCCAGACCAGCTAGATAAGTCATCGGTTTAAAAAGCCATGGAGCTGTCAAATCAATTCTTAAGAAGGCAACTGTAGCAGTACCTGTTTCTGTAGCAACGGTCATCTGTGGTAGAAAGTCTTGAACGAGCCAGATGAACAGACCTAAAAATGTTGCAATTACAATAGGATTTAAGAACATTGTTTTAATGTTTTTCATTTCCATTTTCAAACCGCTCATTTTAATATATCCATATGAGTATAAGAAGATGCGGTAACCGATATTAAAAATAGAAGCATATAAGACACCTTCAGCTCCGTAGATAGCACCCACGATCGGAATCCCAAAGAACGTTGTAGATCCGAAAATCGTTAAAACGCGCAGTGTATCTTGTTTGTCACCTTTAAATTTTATGAATAGAGGTTTAGATACTAAGATCATAATAATGTAAATAGCAATTCCCCAGATAAGTACGTTACGGCCTTCTGCTAGTGATGCAGGGTCGATATCTTGCATGAAAGCTTTAAAGGCTAGAAAAGGCAATGCGACGGTTAAAACTACTTTGGAAAGTACCTTTCCAAATTGGTCAGTAAAAATCCCTTTTTTGCGGCAGTAGAAACCGAGTAGAATAATGAAAATCGTTGAACTGATGGCACTTAAAATGGTCATATCGGTTAATGTAGTATTGAGAATATCTAAAAACATGATTATTCCTCCTAATTTATGTTTGGTATTTCACATATAGTTTTACCTTGAGATAACGTCGACGTTTATCTATGTCTATACTATACAATTGAATTGTGATTTAGTGAACAATTTAAAAGTATCGTAAGTTTTGAAACTTATGTAAGTGAATATAATCACAAAAATAAGATTTTAAGATTCGACGATTTGGAAAACCTTCTTTAACAGTGTGATAAGTACATCTTTGAAATTGTTTTAAACTGCACAACATTACATCTTTACTTCTAGATTCTGCAGTGGTAATTTTATTAAGAGGTAAAGTGAAGGATTAAATTTACATATAGAATGGACTTATTATATGAAAACAATTTTTAAACGCTGGTTTCGCTTTTTATCATTAAGAACTTCAATGATCCTGCTGATATTGCTTACGATCAGTATTTCTTTGATTGCCTCTGCATTATTTGTACAGAACTATGTTGAGAACAGAGAAAATCAAGTTATTAAAGATAGAATTTCATCTGTGGCTCGAATCGTAGCAGAAGATGAACGAGTGATCGATGCGGTCAGCCAGCGAGAACTGGAAGGACAAGTCCAGTCTTATACAAATGAAATTATCACAGATACCGGGGTTGAATTTATTGTCGTTTTAGATATGGAACTGACTAGATACTCTCATCCAGAGTCCTCTGTTATCGGAGAGACGTTTTCTAATGTGAATGATGCCAGCAAGTCATTAGACGGCGATGAACATTATTCTGAGCATGTTGGGATACTTGGAGATGGTTTAAGATTTTTTACACCTGTTTTAAATGAAGAAGGAGAGCAAGTCGGAGTTGTCTGTGTAGGATATACCAAAGAGACGATTGCGGTTCAGACAAGAGAAGCTCAGCAGAAATTATTGTTAGGAGTAGTGATCGGTCTGCTGATCGGCTTGTCAGGATCCATACTTTTAGCAAATAAAATCAAACAGACCTTGCTTGGACTAGAACCAGAACAGATTGCCACACGTTTAAAAGAGCGAAAAATTATTACAGATGCAGTAGTAGAAGGCATTATTGCGATAGATGGACATAGAAAAGTTCTGCTGATCAATGAAAATGCTAAAACTATTTTGACAAAAGCAGATTTGACCCATACGATCGTGATAGATGGACACTTAAATGAAGAAGTCTATGCTGTGCTATTTTCTGAAGCATTTGAGAAAAAGTCAGCTATTTCTAATCAATCTATTGTATTGAACCACATTGAGCTGGTCATCAATATATCACCAATGATGATCAATAATGAGTTCTCTGGAGCTGTAGCAACTTTTAGAGATCAGTCAGAAGTCCAGAATTTATTGAGAGAATTAAGTGGAACTGAGCAGTATGTCGATTCGCTTAGGGCTCAAAGTCATCATTTTATGAATCAGCTGCACGTCATACTAGGATTGATTGAGTTAAAAAAATATGAAGAGGTAAAAGACTTTGTATCGATCTTAAATCAATCCTACCATCAGCAAGTCGGTTATATCACAGAAAAGATCAAATCTCCGGTATTAGCTGGATTCCTTTTGGGAAAGGCCAATGAAGCACAAGAACAGAACGTTCTGTTTTCGATCGATAAGTCTTCTTATTTTCCAAATATTGAAGTTAATCGGTTGACCCATCATCTAATCGTTGCCATCGGTGTCTTGCTGGATAACGCATTTGAAGCTGTGCAAGATTCGGATCATAAAGAAGTAACTTTATTCTTGCATTACAATAAAGAAGAACAGATCTTAATGATCCAAGTCAGAGATACGGGAATCGGTATGAAGGAAGAAAACAAATCAAAGATCTTTAATAGAGGATTCTCTACAAAAGGAAACCGGAGAGGCTATGGGTTGGATGCAGTGCAAACGATCATCCAATCTTATAATGGAATGATTGAAGTCGAATCAGAAGAAATGAAAGGCACTAATGTATTGATTGAATTAGAAGTTGAGTTGGAGGAAGCGGATGTTTAAAGTACTGATTGTTGAAGATGACCCGATGGTATCAATGTTAAACAAAGAGTTCTCTGAACGAATAGAGGGAGTAGAGGTGATTGCTCAAGCAGGATCTGTACCAGAGGCTTGGGAGGTAATGAAGAAACATGTACCCGATCTGATTCTGCTCGATATCTATCTGCCGGGACAAACCGGACTAGAGTTTGCTGAAGCGTTGAAGAAAGAAGGAATATTCAGTTCGATTTTATTTATTTCTGCTGCGGATGATAAAAACTCAGTACAGGATGCTGTCAGATATGGTGCTGTGGATTATTTGATCAAACCTTTTACTTTTGAACGATTCAAAAATGCGGTTGAGAGAATTATTCTTTTTAACCGGGCATTATCGGACCAGACGGCAACGGACCAAAGAGTGATTGATCAGTATTTCAATATAAGACCAGCATCAGATTCTGTCAGAGACCAGCAAGTAAGGGATGATCACGAACTTCCAAAAGGAATTTCCAAAATCACTACTAGAAAAGTAGTGAAAGAAATTTTAAAGACTAGTGACTGGTTTACTACTGAGAATATCGCGTCTTCTATCGGGCTTTCAAGAATTTCCACTAAAAAGTATATTCAGTTTTTAGTCGATGCAGCATTATTGGAAGAAGAAATGGACTATCAGAACAATGGCAGGCCTGCAGCAATATTCAAAGTGAATAATCAGCAGTATAAAGAATTGAAAGAATTAGCCAAATAAAAAAAGCTTTAACAAGCTAATTAAGCAGTGTCAAAGCTAATGTCATTAAAATCAGTGAGAGTATAATGCTGATAGAAGATAAAAAACTGGAGATGGCGCGTTCATTGCCGTAAATAATCATGTTGATAGTAGAGACAGTTCCAACGGGCGCCAAGGCTACTAATACTAGTGAAAGACGAACGAGTTCAGGCAGCGGCAGTACAAAGTAGAATAATAGTGCTACAGGGACAGCCAAGGCGTACCGTGCAGAAAGTAATTTAGAAACTTTTTTGAGTGCTTGTGCATTCATGTCGATCTCAAGGTACAGCCCAACCATAAACATGGATAAAAAAGCATTTCCGCTGGCGAATAATTCAAAAATCGATGTCAGCTCCGTTGGTAAGACAATGCCGAGCAATGCCAGCAAGAACATTACAACGTAAGTGGTAAAAGATGGCGATCGAAACAGACTTAACGCTCTTTGAATATACCCGGCTTCTTCTCTGTCTATGCCTAGTACTTTATCGACTATCATTGGAGATCCGCCAAACAGCATCAAGGCATTGCCCATATCAAAACTACCGATAAACGGAATAGCAGCAGGGAATAAACCTTGTACGAATGGAATAGTAAAATTACCGATATTATACCCGGCTTGGCTGAACATCATCAGTGAGCGATCGGCAGCATCTTTTTTCTGCCAGATAAAACCGCCGACTAGGATCAAGATTAAATTAGAAAGAAGTCCTAGTCCAACCATGACAAATAAAATCAGATCTACTTTAACAGCATTGAATCCGATGATAATGGTGGCAGGCAGAGTTAGATTTAAAATAATTTTCTGCAGGATCGTTCCATCTTTAGGAGTTAGCAGCCCAATTTTTTTCGATAAATAAGCAACAAGGATCACGAGGAGAAAGCTAAAAGATTGTAAAAAAATGGCAGCCATATAAAAGCTCCTTTGATATAATGTAAATAAGTAAAAGTGAGTACTGTCTCTATCATAGGGTGTTAATAGCAGTAGTTCAAGTTTTTTGAGGCTCAATCGAAGATACATCATCTATTTTCTAAAGAAAGGCAGGAGAGGCAAATGGCAAGGCCGACTACTAAGTCTGATCTGATCGATGCTGCAACGCAGTCTTTTAATGATCTGTATACATTGGTTTACTCTATTCCAGCAGACAAAAGAGAGGAACTATTTCCTTTTGACGATCGTGACAAAAAGATTTCTGACGTATTGATGCATTTACATGAATGGCATAAAATGCTGTTAAAATGGTACAAAGTTGGAATGAGCGGAGGAAAACCGGATATGCCGGCACCTGGTTACACTTGGAGAGAATTACCTGCATTAAATCAGCAAATTTGGTCATCTGTTCAAGCTTACTCGCTGGAAGAAGCGGAACAGCTTTTGAAAAAGAGTCATAAAGAAGTATTAACACTCGTTCATCAGCATAGCGAAGAAGAGATTTTCACTAAAAAATATTATAAGTGGACAAAAACCTCTCACTTAGCTTCTTATTTTATTTCCAACTTATCCAGTCATTACAACTGGGCCATTAAAAAAATCAAAAAGTATAAACGGTCTTTATCTTAAAAAAAGGCGATGCTTTGCAATTATAGCAAAACATCGCCTTTTTATTTACGTTTGTTTAAATTTTAAATCCTTTTAGAAGATTATCCATATTTTGGGCAAGCTCAACAAGTTGAGAAATTTTACCGCCATCTCCAGCCATTTCTTCCATTGAACTATTGATTTGCTGGGTAGCAGCAGATGTTTCTTCGACACCGGCAGCTGATTCTTCAGATACGGAAGCTACTTCTTCGATAGAGACATTCATTTCTTCAGTACTATCTTTTAAATCAGTCAAATTCGAATTGATGGCTCTGATTTGCTTGTCTACATCATTCAAAGATCGAGTAATCTGATTAAAGGTATCTCCGGTAGCCTTAATCTTAGAAGTACCCGTTTTGACTTCGGTATAGCCTTCTTGAAGAGAATCACTCACATTTCTTGATTCAACTTGTATACTTTCAACGAATCCGGTGATCTCAGAAACTGAAACATCGACTTGTTCAGCTAGTTTGCGGACTTCATCTGCAACGACAGCAAATCCTTTACCATGATCACCAGCTCGTGCAGCTTCAATCGCAGCGTTCAATGCTAGAAGGTTTGTCTGGTTCGCAATATTTTGGATAATTTCCACTAACTTGGAGATTTCTTGAGTCTGCGTATCCAGGTCATCGACTCTTTCTACCGATTGCTTCACAATATCATTGATTTTCTGCATTTGTTCTTCAGAAGATTCCATTAATGCTTTGCCGCTGGTCGTTTCTTCTAATACTTTATTGGAAAGTTTTGTAATATACTGACCACTTTTATTTGTGTCAGATACTTTATTGGAGAATATATCCATAATGGAAGCGAGTTTACTAGCAGAGTTCGCTTGTGTTTCAGAGCCTTCTGATAACTCTTGCATAGTCATTGCAACTTGATCAGTTCCAGCCATGACTTCAGAAGACGTTTCTGACAACTCTTTACTGTTATAAGTCAATAAGTAAGAAACTTCAGATATGCTGGAGACGAGTTCTTTTAACCGTTCCTGCATCGCATTAGCCGCACTTGATAACTTTCCAGTTTCATCTTGAGTAGTGACTTCTAGATGTTGATTCTTTAAATTACCTTCTTGAATCTGATGCATCCGCTCCATAACCTTTTTGATCGGATTGGCAATAGAACGTGCAGTGAAAACAGCAATGATTATTGATACAATAAGTATCACAATGGCTAAAATGATATTCGTGATCAGTGAAGCTGTTCCTGCTTCTATTATATCCTGCTGCGCTTCATTGATCAGTAATTCTCGTTCTCGGGCCGCTGCGGATAGTTCATCCAGCATCATCGTTGTGGTAGGGGCTAAATCGCTCATATTCTCTAATGCTAAAGCTTCATTTCCGCTCTCGTAGACATCGAAAACTTCTGTCAGCATCCCTTGAGTCCATTCCTCATGAGCAGCAATAATCGTATCTATGCTTTCTGAATTAGATAGTCTTTCTAATGTTTCTAAATAAGGAACGATCGCTGTAGACGTTTCTTCAAACATCGTTCGATATCTTGGTTCACCAGTCATTAGATAAGCCCGAACGTTTGTTGAACGTCTTGCTATAGAAAATCCAACACGTTCATCTGCTATCATTAGAGGAATCTGGTGGTCCTTCATTAATTTAGATTCCTGATTGATTGTATTCGAAGATAAACTTGTTACGGTGACTAATCCTGCTACAAGCAAAATAACTAATCCGAATCCAAATAAAATTTTTGTTCTTAAACTCTTAAAGTTAAAGAGACGACGACTCTTTTTTGTTCCTTCAACTTTTTCTTGTTGTGTGTTTTGATTGATACATCCATAGTGCTTCACTCCTTTTCTAAAATCACTATCGGATTCAAATTGAAAATCATTATAGTATAAATATGGATTTTCTAAATTATATAAGGTTAAGTAAGCAGTTAAGAGGTTTAGGTTGATAAAATAATATTAAAATATCGGTAATTATAAACTGCAAATTAGGTGTGGATATTAAAAAAGTAAATATAGAATACGAATAGTTATTGTATAAACTTTTATAAAATAGGATTAAAACATATGTCATTCTACAAGTAACATTAGACCCTTGTTAATATTTTGTCATTTTTATATTTGCAGACTATCGACTATTATAAAAAAGGTAACAGAGTTTTCATTGTGAACAAAAAAAGACGATTTACATAAAATTTAAAGTCCGGCTAATAGACTTACTAGTATAAAGTTTTTCTAAATTAATGGATAGGCTATTTAATTTTGCGCAATCTATAAATTAAGTGATCTTTTAAGATAAGAATGGTCGTTAACAAAAATAGAATAAATAATGAAGAATCTAAGTGAACAGATCAGTCGATTATTTTATAAAGATAGTTAGTTGGATTAACAAATATCTATCAACTTTAACTATAATTATATATTGAAAGGATAGTCATGCAGCAGACCAGTCAGGCAGGTGTATTTTTTTGATAATGACATTGAAAGTTAGTTTTTTTCTGATTTAAAACGTTGTGCACTAATCAATAACAGATAATATGTTAAAATTAATTCAACGAATAGATCTTTTTGATCAATATTCAACTCAGCGATTGTCTTTATCTGTATTATGAAATGAAAATCTCTGAATAAATTTACCTTATTTGTTTTGAGGAGGAAGTGAAATCGAAAAAGAAAGAAAACCGCAGAGCAGTATAGAGACGGATTATGATTACTGTGAAGAAATCATAAAGGAGCACTCTAAGAGCTTTTATTTTGCGTTTTCCAGGTTGCCAAAGTCAAAAGCGAGAGCTATCTATGCCATATATGCTTTTTGCAGGAAAGCAGATGATAGTATTGATGAAGCAAGTTCCATAGACGAGCAAGAAAAAGCACTGCAGCAGTTAAAAGAACAACTGGATCAATTTAGTGAAGGGAATATTCCGAATGATCCGATCTGGAGAGCGCTGGAAGATGTATTTCATACTTATGAAATGTCGCTACAACCGTTTTACGATCAGTTGCAAGGTCAGACAATGGATTTTAATTTTATTCAGCCGGAAACATTAGAAGATCTGGAACGGTATAGTTATTATGTTGCCGGATCTGTAGGACTCATGCTTTTACCCATTCTGGCGACAGATCGTCATCATGAATTGCATGAATCAGCAATCTCATTAGGTGTAGCCATGCAGATCACAAATATTCTGCGGGATGTAGGAGAAGATCATCGGGAAATCGGCCGGATCTATCTACCGTCTGAACTGATGGAAGCTTCCGGATATTCTGAGCAGGATTTGCAGCAGGAAACGGTAAATACCAGCTTTATTGAATTATGGGAAAGACTGGCAGCTCGTTCAGAGACGCTTTACAGCTTGTTTAAAAAGGATCTGCGGAAATTTGATGAAGACAGCCAATTCCCAGTTTTGCTATCGGCTAATATTTATCAGGAGATTCTAGACGTTGTTAGAAGTAATCAATATGATTCTTTTACAATTAGAAATAAAACTACTCTGGTTAGAAAGCTCTGCTTATATCGGAAAACAAAAAAACAACTGAAGCGTTGAATGAAACGCTTATCTGTTTACAAAGGAGAATAGTGAATGATAGACAAACAAAAGGATAAAAAGAAATCGATCGTCGTCATTGGCGGCGGCTTAGGTGGTATTTCGGCGGCGATTTCACTGGCTCAAAGCGGCTATAAGGTTTCATTATATGAAAAGAATAACCATATCGGCGGAAAGTTGAATCGACTGGAGAGAGAAGGGTACGGTTTCGATTTAGGTCCATCAATATTGACTATGCCTTTTATTTTTGAACGGTTGTTTCATGTGAGTGGAAAACGGATGGAAGACTACGTAATCATTCAAAAATTAGATTTACAGTGGCGCTCGTTCTTTGCAGATGGTACAACCATTGATCTTTACGATACGTTTTCTGCGATGAACCATAATAATCCTTTCTTAAGTGAAAGAGATTTAGAAGAGTATCAGCACTTTCTGGACTATTCCAAGGCCCTTTATGAAACTACATTAGAAGGCTATTTTGGTAAAGGATTAGATACGCTGGGAGATGTCGTTAAATATCATGGACCTATTTCTGCATTAAAAGATTTTGATGTATTTTCAACGATGTCTAGTGCTATTGAGAAGAGAATTTCGAACCCTCAGCTAAGAGAAATGCTGGAGTACTATATCAAATATGTAGGGTCTTCTGCAGAAGATGCTCCTGCGATACTGAATATGCTGGCTTATATGCAGCATCATTTAGGATTATGGTATGTTCCTGGAGGCATGCATAAATTAGGAGAAGCATTGCGGAAACTGGCTAGTGAGATTGGCGTTTCGATCTATACAGGTCTGGAAATTGTCAAACTGCACGGCACAGAAGATGGAATAATCAATGCAGCAGAATGTGCAGATGGAACAATGGTCACAGCCGACTACTTCATTTCAAATATGGAAGTAATTCCGACTTACCAATATCTATTAGAAGAAGACCTGAACTTTATTGATCAATTAGAAAAGAAATTTGAGCCAGCTGCATCTGGCCTGATACTCCATTTAGGGGTTGATCGAGCATACCCGCAATTAGCTCATCACAATTTCTTCTTTTCTAAAGATTCCAAAGAGAATTATGAGACAGTTTTTCATCGACACGAGCTGCCGGAAGACCCAACGATATACTTGGTCAATCCGAATAAAACGGATCCAGATCAGGCTCCAGCTGGTCATGAGAATCTTAAGGTTCTTCCGCACATTCCCTATATTCAAAATGAACCCTTCTCAGAAGCTGAATATGCAGCTTTAAGAGAAAGGGTACTGATTAAATTGGAAAATATGGGGCTTACCAATCTGAGAGAGCATATCGTTTTTGAAGATATGTGGCTGCCAGAAGACATACAGCAAACCTATTACTCTCATCGCGGAGCAATTTATGGCGTAGCAGCGGACAAAAAAAGGAATAACGGATTTAAGCATCCCAAACACAGCGAACGCTATGATAACTTATATTTTGTCGGCGGCACTGTCAACCCCGGGGGCGGTATGCCGATGGTTACATTGAGTGGTCAGCAAGTACGGGATATGATTGTTAAACGTGATTTGAAGTAACGGAGAATAGTAAGGTGTTTCGTCAGCGAGAGCGGCTGCTCTCGCTTTACATATATATAAGCGGTCTTTACAGAAGCAAGCATTGAGAAGAGAGAATGAGCGGTCGTTCATCTGAAAGGAGGGGTTCTTTGTCTTCACTATTCTTATTGACTATTATGGTTATTATTTTTGCGCTTTCCGGAGGTTGGTTTGTGTTATCAGAACTGCCTTATATTTCGAAAAAAGAGCCAGGAAATTTGCCAATCAGAACACTATCGATCATTATCCCTGTTAGAAATGAAGAGCATACAGTACCCAAACTGTTGGATTCTCTTGCGATGCAATCTATTCAACCTCATCAAGTGATCATTGTCGATGATGACTCAACGGATCAAACCGTTGCGGTAGCTTCCCGGTATGATGTAGAGATCAAGTTGAAAGACAAACAGTCAAAGAAAGATGGATTTGTAGGAAAAACAGCAGCATGTTACCGGGGCTCGATTAGTGCAACCGGTGACTGGATTGTATTTATAGATGCCGATACTTATTTTGATCATCAGGATAGCTTGCGGGATATTTGCCAGGAATTTAGTAAGCATTCAGCTTCTGGATTGCTGACCATTCAACCTTATCACATCACTAAAAAATTATACGAACAGCTGTCAGCGCCGCTGAATATGATTGTGGTTGCTGGTCTAAACAGTTTCACTATATTGAAAAGCCATCTGAAAACAGGAGGAGCTTTTGGCCCTTTTCTTATGTGTTCCGCTGAGGAATACTGGGAAATAGGCGGGCATAAAAAGATTTTAGATTCTCACTTGGATAATTTTATGCTGACGAAACTCTATCAATCCCATCAATTGCCTGTCAGGAATTATGGCGGAAAAGGGACTGTTTCCTTTCGGATGTATCCTGAAGGACCTAGACAATGGCTGTCTGGGTGGTCTAAAAGCCTGGCAAATGGCTCGAGCAATACACATCCGCTAGTGATGACAGCAGTGGCGTTATGGATTATAGGCGGATTTTTAATCCCGATACTGATAGGATTGTCTTTGCTGCTGAGTGTTTCAATTATATGGTTAACTACAGAGATACTGATGTATGCGGTTTATGCTGGACTTTTTTACTGGTTGGCAGGGAAAGTTGGACGTTTTCCGTTCTGGCTGTTTCTGCTATATCCGGTCTTGCTGTTGGCTTTTGTGACGGTTTATTGCTGGTCTTTTATCCAAGTACACATTTTACACACGGTTACCTGGCGCGGACGAAAAATCAAGGTGTAAGAAAGGAGACATACGGTGAGAGTTTATCAACTTTTAGGGTTGTTGCTGATCAACCTTGGTGCGTGGTGCATCATTCATTTTTCTATTTCGATCAGTCTTCTGCATGTCTCTAAATATATTTTCAGTAGACAAAGTCGATTTGCTGTGGTGTTTAAAACCTACAGATGGGAAAAAGAAGGGGAACTATGGGACCGAATCTTTGCAGTTAAAAGCTGGAAAGACAAGGTACCCGATGGAGCTGCACTGTTTAATCTAGGGTATGAAAAGCAGCATCTTCCTTCTCATCAGAAAAGCGACATAGCAGAGTTCTCATTGGAAACAAAAAGAGCTGAGTTAACGCACTGGGGTATTCTTCTGATTTCTCCTATCTTCTTTTTATGGAATCCAAATTGGGCGGCTTGGCTAAATGTCCTGTATGGGTGTATAGCCAATATACCCTTCATTCTGATCCAGCGATATAATCGTCCCAGGTTAGAAAGGATTCGGCGAACAAAGGAAAAAAGAAAACGACTTTGATTTTACACAATGCTTTTTAGGAGTATATTTAGTGCTGGATTTAGTAGAACAAATAAACAAACAAACAAACAAACAAAGTAAATTTGATGAGTAAAAAAACAGATGTAAGGAGTCTATTAATGGAAGCAAGTAATCGTATACCAGATTCAACAATGATAGGAACTGTTACATTGAAGGTTTCTGATTTAGAAAAACTCAGTACTTTTTATCAGCTGCTGGGACTAGCAATGCTTGAAAAATCTGAAAAGACTGTGCGGCTTGGTGTTCAAGCCTCAAATACAACGCTATTGGTGTTGAAAAAAGTTCCCAAACCAAATATACCTCGCAAAACAGCTGGATTATTTCATACCGCTTTTTTACTTCCTGACCGACAGTCACTAGGAGATGTATTATATACCTTATTATCTAAAAAGCTTCCTATCCTCGGAGCTTCTGATCACGGGTATAGTGAGGCGTTATACTTGGAAGATCCTGAAGGCAACGGCATCGAAATTTATAGAGATAAACCTCGCGAAAAATGGGATATTAGACCTGACGGCAGAATTGCAGGTATTACAGTTGAAATGGATGCTGAAGGAGTACTAGCCAGCAGATCTGCACAGCCAAATGAGAGCTTTCCAGCAGGGACCAGAATCGGACATATTCATTTATCGGTTTCAGATTTAGAGAAAACAGAACAGTTCTATACAACGGTCTTAGGATTTGACTTGAAGGATCGTTTTGGCGATCAAGCCAGATTTTTTGCAGCAGATGGATATCATCACCATATAGGAACGAACATATGGCTTGGGCGTGATCTTCCTGAACCCGTTGCTGAAGACTTAGGTCTTGACGCATATACGATTCTAGTAGAATCTTCGGCAGCACGATCAAAGGTCAAAAATCAACTCGATCAGCATAACGTTTTGGTTTCAGAAAAGGCTGATGGATCTATTCATTTCAAAGATCCCAGCGGTATATCTGTTGTCCTATTGACTATGGAATCTGAATGAAATAATCGATAGAAAGGAAGTTCAAGATGTCAATCACGGCTTATACAGTAAACGATTTAGACGGTAAAGAAGTGGAGCTTTCAAAATATGCTGGTCGTCCAGTATTGATCGTTAATACAGCCAGTAAATGCGGGTTGGCGCCTCAGTTCAAAGATCTGGAAGAACTTTATGAGACCTATAAAGATCGCGGCTTCGTTGTTCTGGGCTTCCCTTGCAATCAATTTATGAACCAGGAACCGCTTGAAGAGAAAGACATTGCTGAGTTCTGTCAAGTGAACTATGATGTTTCCTTTCCTTTATTTGGTAAGATCAATGTAAATGGTGAAGAGACACATCCGCTGTACCAGTATTTGAAAAAAGAAACCCGATCAGGTTTAATTAAATGGAACTTTACAAAGTTTTTAGTGAATGCTGAGGGAGAACCGGTGAAGCGTTATGCACCGACAACGAATCCTTCTAAGATTTCAAAAGATTTAGAAAAACTGCTTTAATAAGTATGTGAACTTTTGGTCCGTTAAACAGGCGTCAAGTATCTTTGGCACCTGTTTAACGGTTTTTTTTAAAAATTACGGTTGAAATCATATGAGTGTATTTTTTATGACTGAATATGCTATTTTTGAAAGAGAACAAGTTTGAAAGGGAAATGATATGGTATCTGTAATGTGGTTTCGAAGAGATTTACGCTTAGAGGATAATATTGCCTTATCACAAGCGTTTGAACAATCAGAAAAACTGATTCTGCTGTTTCAAGTTAATCCGGATCAGTTTTTGAAAGATAGTATGAATCATGCAGCTTTTTTTGCAAGTGTACAGCATTTCAAAGAAGTGATACATAAAAGAGGCATGTATTTGCAGATTCTGTATGGTGATGTCGAAGAGAGTTTTAACGCTTTAAAAGAAAAAGTTCCAGACTGGACAGAAGTCTACTTTAACCAGGACGAAAAAGGGTATGGAAAAGCTCGAGATGACAAGATGAGAGCTTTTTTCAAAAAGAATGATATCCAAGTTCATTCTTATATGGACCATTATCTTCATAGTGCCTATGAAATCCAGAACAACTCTGGAGAGCTTTATAAAGTTTTTACACCATACTATAACAAGTGGATCGAACTGGATAAACCGACTCCAATGAAGGTAAAGCTGGATACGGATAAAGTCTATAAAAAGACTTTATTTAAAGAGAATGAAAATAAATTAGAAAAACTGGTAGAAGAAGCTGACTTGGATATCGACTACAATCCTGGTACAATTGCTGCGCACGAGCAGCTGGAAAATTTTATTGAAGAACGATTGGATCAGTATAAAAAGGAAAGAGATATACCGCTGAATGAGGGGACCAGCCGATTATCTTCATATTTGAGAACAGGAGAGATCAGTATCCGAACAGTCTGGGATGCTGTAAAAAATGAAGCAGATTCAGAAAGTCAAAAAACTTTCTTAAAAGAACTATGCTGGCGAGACTTCTATCATATGATCTATGTTGGACATCCAGAACAAAAAGAAAAGGCAATCAAAGAAAATTATGCACACATACGCTGGGATAATCATCAAGAGAGCTTTGAGAAATGGAAACAAGGCAAGACCGGTTATCCAATTGTCGATGCTGCCATGAGACAGATGAACAAAACGGGCTGGATGCATAATCGGCTGCGGATGATTACTGCTTCCTTTTTAACTAAAGACTTGCTGACTGACTGGCGCTTAGGAGAAAAATATTTCCAGAAAATGCTGATAGATTATGATGCTGCCAATAATATCGGCGGCTGGCAGTGGGCTGCTTCAACGGGGACGGATGCTGTACCTTACTTCAGAGTCTTCAATCCGACGACCCAAGCCGAAAGATTTGATCCTTCTGGTGAGTTTATTCGTAAATATATTCCGGAATTAAAAGATGTCAAAAAGAAATATATTCATGCTCCTGAAAAAATGAGCATGGAAGAACAAGAAGAAGCTGGCGTGCTGATCGGCAGTGATTATCCTGCACCGATCGTCAACCATTCAGATGCCCGTAAACGAGCTATTTCAATATTTGAAGAAAGCAAGGATGCCTAAATAAAAAGAACCTTTGCACAGCTTATTGTCTGTACAAAGGTTCTTTTTATCTAACAATCAAACGGTATACTTGCTGACATTCTGGATATAGTAGATTTGCCCGATTGCTAAATAGACAAATAAAATCATAATAGGAATGACAGAAACATCAAGGAGTGAACTACTCACCACTTGGCTAAACCTATCGGTTATTAACGCTTGAAGTGGGAGCTGCTTGGGAATATAGCATGTCAAGTTTCCTTTACAAAATAGTTAGAGGGATTAAAATACTTTATCAAATTAAAAGATAGAATCTTGGATTTAATGATATTTTCAGTTCTTTTT
>OMJG01000941.1_pt1 | contig 19117 bp, 22 predicted proteins | sample 1646431 | NCBI WGS metagenome assembly OMJG01 (sample SAMN03771674, study PRJEB25209) | food metagenome | isolation source: Cotija cheese | place: Mexico:Jalisco,Michoacan | collected 2011-12-12
TTTCCTTTAAAATGATTCATCGTCATTCCTCCTGCTATCTTTTTCTATTATTCTATCTTATTTGATAGTAGATTTAAAACTTTGCAACAGAACCCTTTCAAAGCTGTATGATTACTTTTTCCTTTACGAAACCCGTGACTGTGAGGGAGAAAATGTTTATCAATGATAGGCTCTATCACTTGTCTAATAGCTTGCTGGACCACTCGGTCCCGCACGACGGGAATACCTAATTTGCGTATTCCACCGTTAGTTTTTGGAATTTCTACCCGTCTTACAGGTTGAGGTCTATACGAACCGTCTAGAAGCTTCTTCCTCAAATAAGGATAAACTTCCATTATATGACCTTCCACCTCACTAACTGTCATTCCGTCTACTCCTGCAGCTCCTTTATTTCGTCTGACGACTTTAGCTGCTGTGAATAGATTCTTCTTACTTACAACGAGACTCATAAGAGACTCACCATACTTGTCTTTATGTTCACCTAGGCGATTACTCCGCACATCTACATACTCTTTCGCTTCCAGCTTATCCCTTTGTAGCTTGCCAACCTTGTGGTTGTTTTCTGCGTTTGTCATAATGCCTAACCTCCAATCTTCAAAGTATTGATACTGTTCGGTCCTTCGGTACATTTTCCCTACTATGACCTCTGTTCCTGCGATTACTCGTCACAAAAAAATTGGCTGACTTCTCGCCATTCGTTGTTACTACTAAGCGCTGACGAGACCTCCCCGGGTAAGAACGACAACCTTCTGCTCATGTCACTGCTCCATTTACTGTACAGGATTCGGGCAGTATCGGACTTCACTTTGTTTCGCAAGCTCATCCGTCCTGATTCAGCCTTTGTATGAAGTTTCTGTTCGTCAGTGCAAGCATTTGCGTCCGTCTTCCTTCAGATTCCGCCTCACGGCGGACACCCTTGACTTTCGCTAACAGTTCCTACTGCCAAGTCTGTAGTGGACTTTCACCACCAAGTTGTCGCCCATGCCGGGCGCACGAAAAAAACCGGTCAGGCGACATGATTATCGCCTGACCGGTTAGTCCGTGTGATCTAAATTGTTTTTTCAGTAATTACTGTACAGAATCTTCTGCAAATACCACTGACCATTCATCACGTTTTGAAAGGAAGCGTTCAGCCACTTCTTTTGCTCCTTCAAGCGTGTGATGTGCCGCCCAGCCACACTGTACCTCGTTGCTTGCCGGTACTTCGTCAGCTTCCAGTACGTCTTTCATCGTCTTTTCAAGTACTTCGAAGATTTCATCGATGTTATCGTGGTTCAGAACAGTCAGATAAAACCCTGTCTGGCAGCCCATAGGACCGAAATCGACGATATAATCCGCATGATTACGGATATGCTCTGCAGTCAGATGTTCAAGGGAATGCACGGCCATCATGTCCATGTGTTCTTTATTCGGCTGTGAAAACCGGACATCATACTTGACGATCAGGTCACCGTTCGTTCCTGTTTTTCTGTCAGCCACTCGGACGTAAGGAGCCTGTACTTTTGTATGGTCAAGGTTAAAACTTTCGACGTTCATCTTTTTGTCAGCCATTAATGATTATCTCCTTTTAAAATATCCATATTTTTTACGTCGTGTACTTTCGTTCCTTCAAATACCCAGACAAAATCGTTCATTTGAGTAAAGGATATCTGGGAAAATCCTGCTTTACTCAATGCAGTGTATACCGTATCCAGTAGAGGATAGTATTCTCTTCTCAAGTCTTCCGCAAGATCACTGTAGCCTCTGCTTTCAGCCTCTTCTATGACATTGTCATAGACATCCTGAGTTACGAAGATCGTATCAGCAAAGACGAGCTTCCCACCTTCAGCAAGCTGCTGGGCATAGAATCTTACTGCTTCGCTCTTTTCTTCATCATCCAGATGATGGAAAACGTATGAGCTGATGATTGTATCCAGAGGTTTGTCCGGCAGTGGATAATCCTGCATGTCCCCATCGTGAATCGTAAAATCGTCCGGCAACTTTTCTTTAGCCAGTTTACGCATTTCTGGTGACGGCTCGACAGCAAACACTTCCTTGCCGGCATTCAACAGTTTTTCAGTCAGGTTCCCAGTTCCAATGCCGAACTCCAGAACATGATTGCCGCTTCTATTGACTATTTCCTCCAGTATTTCCTCATATCCGGCGAACACTTCCTTATATTCTTCATCATTGCCTTTGACTGATGCATCATAATTCTTGGCCCATCCGGTAAATACCTCTATAAATTCTCGACCCATAAGCTCACTCCTTTATATCGTGTGATTATCTTCAGTTTTTCTAAAGTTCTCTTCCTTGGTCTTTACTACTTTTGCAGGAATACCGACAGCCGTTACTCCCTCAGGGATATCTTTTAAAACGACTGCACTGGCTCCTATTTTAGCCTGTTTACCTATTGTGATATTACCTATTACCTGAACATGCGCGGAGAGAAGTACCCCGTCACCGATGGTCGGGTGGCGCTTGCCTGCCTGATCGCCCCGTCCACCTAGAGTAACAGCGTGAAACATCTTGACGTCATCTCCAATTTCTGCGGTTTCACCGATCACGATACCCATACCATGGTCAATAAACAGCCGACGACCGATTACAGCTCCGGGATGAATTTCGATTCCGGTGATCCATCTAGCAAACATGGACAGCATACGAGCCGGTACCCTTACTCCTTTATTATATAAAAAATGGGAGATTCGATGAAAGAATATTGCCCAGACTCCAGGATAAGTCAGGACGATTTCAGCTGAGCTGCCTGCAGCCGGGTCATTATTTTTATAAGTCTGCATCAGTTCTTTGAATGCGCTCATGTCTGCTCCTCTATCTGTTGGATTATAGTTTATTGAATCCTGACTCCAGGTCTTCGATCAGATCTTCGACATCTTCGATTCCGACAGATAGACGAATCAGTTCATCCTTAATTCCAGCTTTCAGACGATCTGCTGAAGGAATTGCTCCGTGTGTCATCAGTGCCGGAATTTCGATCAGACTTTCTACTGCTCCTAGACTTTCGGCCAGTGTGATCAGGGATAGACTTTCGACGAACGTTTCAGCAGACAAGCCTTCCTTCAGTTCAAATGATACCATGCCGCCAAAACCTGTCATCTGTTTTTTAGCCGTTTCATATCCTGGGTGTGATTCAAGTCCAGGATAGTATATCTTCTCGACTTTGTCATGTCCGTTAAGATAGTCGACGATTTTTTTAGCATTTGCTTCATGCGCTTCCATCCGGATACCAAGTGTCTTGATCCCACGCTGAACGATCCAGCTATCCTGAGGCCCAAGAATTCCGCCAATTGAGTTCTGCAGAAATCCTAGTTCTTCTGCCAGTTTTTCGCTGCTGGTTGTTACAAGACCTGCAACGACATCACTATGTCCGCCAAGATATTTTGATGCACTGTGGAGAACAATATCAGCACCAAGTTCAAGCGGACGTTGATTGTAAGGCGTAGCAAAGGTATTGTCCACGATAGTGATTATATCGTGCGCTTTGGCAATATCAGCAACAGCCTTGATATCTGTTATTTTAAGCAGAGGGTTAGTCGGTGTTTCAAGAAAGATTGCTTTCGTTTCGTCCTTGATGGCTCCTTCGATTGTTGAACTGTCACTTGTATCGACAACAGTAAAGGTCAGTCCCAGACGCTTTAAAATTTTGTTGATCAGACGGTAAGTTCCGCCATAAACGTCATCCCCGACGATGATATGGTCCCCTTGAGAAAACAGGGAAAAAATATTATGCGTTCCAGCAGAACCTGAAGCAAAGGCCAGCCCTCTGACTCCACCTTCCATATCTGCAATGAGCTTCTCCAGCGCCAGACGAGTCGGGTTTCCTGTTCTGGAGTATTCAAATCCTTTGTGAACCCCTACTTTTTCCTGTTTGTATGTTGTTGTCTGGTGAATCGGGACATTAACTGATCCTGTCGCCTCATCATGACTGATTCCACCGTGTATAAAAGTTGTTTTCATTCGCATAACTGATCGTCTCCTCTTTTGACTTTATTTGTATATATTTTTTGATAAATACCGTTCGCTTCCATCCGGGAAGACAGTCACAATCGTACTGCCTGCTGGCAACGTCTGTGCTTCTTTAAGTGCTGCCGCAAAGGCTGCCCCGCTCGAACTTCCTATAAAGAGTCCATTTTTTCTGGCCAGTTCCTTTGTGTAATAGAATGCTTCTTCATCAGAAATGGTATAGACCTGATCAATCCATTCCTTCTTCATGAAAGGTGGGAACGACTCAACACCAATGCCTTCTGTCTCGTGAGGTCCAGGCTCTCCTCCACCTAATATGGATCCTTCCGGTTCGACGACAACTGTTCGGACACTCTCTGACTGTTCCTTGAAGTACTGAGCAACCCCGCTGAACGTGCCTCCGCTTCCTGCCCCTGCGACAAAAGAATCAGGGTACTGACCATCTAAGTCATTGACAATTTCAGGTCCCAAAGTTTCATAATAAGTCAACGGATTGATAGGATTTTCGAACTGAAGCGGGAGATAACTGTTTTCGATCTTCTCGCCTAACGCCTTAGCTTTAGCCACTGCGCCTTTAATGCCTTCTTCCGTAGGTGTATGGACGATTTCTGCTCCCAAGACTCGCATCAGCTCCTGCTTTTCAATGCTGAACTTTTCAGGTACGACGAAAATCAGTTTCAATCCATATGACATCGCAGCCAGCCCCAGGCCGATCCCTGTATTCCCGGCAGTTGGCTCTATTATCGTTGACTCTTTGTTGATTATTCCTTCTTTAAATGCTGTGTCAATAAGTTTGACACCCAAACGGTCCTTGATGCTTCCTCCAGGATTGAACTGCTCAAGCTTCGCAAGTATACGTGTGTTCTCTGGAAGGTCATAGCCTTTAATTTCCATCATAGGTGTCTGACCGATCAGTTCATTTACTGTTTGTATAATCATATTATCCTCCTTTCGTATCGAGTAGGAGACTAGTCATTAATTGACTAGTCGACCTCTCACACCACCGTACGTACGGTTCTCGTATACGGCGGTTCAATAACTTGAATATCTCTAACGTTCATACAGTAGTATTAAATCTTTTAATTTCCACTGTTCGAGCTTCTTATTTGTTATGGCACGATGTAAAGTTTTACTTCGCGAGAGCCTCCAGTAAGCCTTTCGGCTACCAGCCATTTTGAGTGCATCATCGTGTTCTATCCCCAGTTGTTTTAATTTTCTATATCGAGTGGATACTTTCTTCCATCTCTTCCAAATCAATTGTCTTAGTCGATGATTCAACCACGATTTAATTTCAATCATAAAAGATTTCATAAATCCGATTCTATAGTAATTAATCCATCCTACCGTTACACGGTTGATGTCCTTCACTATATCCTTGAAAGAGCCTGGTCGATTGCGACGAGTTGATTTCCCATTCGTTTTTTCTACTTATATTCAGATATTATTGATATCTTTGTGAAATTTCAGCCATCCATTCTGGTAACAATCGTGTTAGTGTCATAAAATGATTCATCGTCATTCCTCCTGCTATCTTTTTCTATTATTCTATCTTATTTGATAGTAGATTTAAAACTTTGCAACAGAACCTTTTTATTAACTTTCAAACAATAATTCAATTGGTTTCCAAATTTTATGATCTGTCATAGCTTTCTCATACTCTGTATCGCTATATACTAATCGTTGGCCATCAGGTCGAACAAATGCAAATTTCTTTTCAGGAGCAGTATCTTGTATATAGTTTTTCAAAGCGTTAAATTTAGCAGAAGAATAAGTATCTATATCGGCATTTTTACCACCTTTAGTTTCAATAATATATATTTTTCCGTCTGACCCTTGTACTAAATAGTCTGGGAAGAATCCTACTTTTTTTGCTCCATATGCAATAGAAAAATATTGTTCCCCGTGATCAAAGTTTCGATACCACCATTGAACGTGCTCTGATTTTTCTAACCAAATTTCAAATTGTATTTCTGGTAAGGATTGTCCTACCCAGTTAGCTTCTGAATAACCTTGATAGACATTTTTTCTAAAAACATTTTTCTGTTTTATTTTATCATTCACAACTTTGTAAGATTCTAGTTCAGCAAAGGAGAAGGGGACTGGATCCACTAAGTGCGAGTTAGCATTAAATAAGTTAAGATTGTTGCTATCCATTTCTTTAGCATCGTCTCGTAATAGGTTGTAATTATTAATGATGAATGACATTAATTCAATATTCTTTAATCGTAGAATAGGAGGGACAAAAATTCCTTCTCCACGATCGCTAAACAATTCAACCAAAATAGCATGAACATTCGCTGGACTAGAGGTGTGCAGATATTTTTGAATATCTTGTTCCCTATCTAGCAACGTCAATCGATTCTTTTTCACATCAAACAAACTATTGACTTCAATATAGTTCAATTTATCATCTTGAAGATCAGACATTAAATTACTTGATTGACCCACTCTTTGAATAATTGATTCTGAGAATACGTATCCAGCATCAGCTAATTTCCTTTTGTTGATACTGTGATAGTCTCGTTTATCCTGTGAAAGATTATACTTTTGGTTTAATAAATACCAGTAAGAACGAGTCGTTTCTTCTAAAGTCATTTTGGCTAACTCATTGGATTTTATTGAGGTTAGGTTAAAATTAGGCGCTTCTGGATTCAGTGTATATTGAGCAATCCTACATCCTTCTTCATCTTCTAGTACTTTATTAATATATTTCGTATCATTAGAAAAAACAAATGAATTATCTAATAGCTCATCATCGTAATGCTGTTGTTCTGGCATTCTTCGTATTCGTCCAATAGTTTGTAGAGTAAATTCTACATCCATATTAAGGCGTAAAGTGACTAGAATTTTTGCTCTTGGTGCATCCCACCCGGTAGAAACTGCTTGTTTCATTAACAAATAGTTGACTTGGGAGTCATTTTTTTCAATAGCTTCAGTATTGAAATGGTCACCAGATAGCCAGCGGGCGATTTGATTCTCTTGTTGACCAATCTCTTGTAGATATTCCTCGATATTTTGAATTAATTCGCTTCGAGCTTCCATATATTCCCCATTTTGTTTCTCATCTGGTAGTTGAATTAAAACTAATGGGTTGATATTTTTGTTTAGATTTTGATATTTTTGTTTAATTTCAAGTCGCTTCTCATCAGCTAAATCTAAGAAATAGCTAACAGGATTAGAGACATTATCTCCCTCATTGACACCTACATTCAAAATAACAGAACGTGTGATCATACCTTGACGAATGACGTCTTCTTCATCGACTTGGACTAATTCATAAGCTTTTCCTCGTGATTGAGGGGTAGCAGATGTCCGTATAATTTTATCTGGAGAAAAGGAATTAATTAGTGTTTGAGTCTTATTATTTCGATTTCGATGTTCTTCATCTACAAGAACAACAAAATGGATGTTCTGTTGCTGAGCTTCTGTGATACGTTGGAATAGATTTATAACCTCGCCGTCTCTAGTTGCAATGTTTCCTTCCTTAGTTACCTGTTCCCAGTTAATAAAGGTGACAGATTGAGGCGTAAATCCATTCGTCAGGGCATCTGAGAGTAATTGTGGCTGAGATAGACTTGCTTTATCCAAGGTACTCTTGTAGGATTGTTCTTCTAGTTCACCATTTCCTGGTGTCAACCAAACAAATGCATAATCATAATCATTCGGATTATTTTCAATAATCGAATCCATTAATTCAATTAATATCACCGTTTTACCACTGCCAGTTGGTGCTGAAAAAATAGTGGTCTGTTTAGAATCGGGACTAAAGAATATATTTCGTAATTTTGCAACTGCCCATTCCTGAAAATCTTTTAATTCTATCCCTATCATAGTCCTGCCTCCTTCATTTCTAATGGGAAAAATGTTTCTGGAATATCAATAATTTTTATATCTTTTAATTTTTCTAATTGGTTTCTGTCAAGCATCTTATGAGTTTGACTCCGCATATAAATGGTAGATAAATTATCCAGGTCTAATTCGTCCATGTCACGTCTTTTCGTTACAATAGCAATATTAGAATCATTTAAATCAATTCCATGTTTAAGCTCAATCAATGTTTTCACATTATTTAATAAGCTGTTCTCTAAATTCTCTGCATTTTTATCTATAAAATCGGTATTAAAATATTTAAGATTCATGGGTATATTTTCGGATATATTTTTCATCCGTTTGTATGTTATATCTATAACCTCATCATTGGTGGCAAGAATGAATTTCTGATTGTAATTAGCATTTTCGTCATTCATTTGAGAAACTGCATCTCCCGTTGTTCCTGACCCAGCAAAGAAATCAAGAACTATACCCTCTGGTCTATTGCTCCACTTTAACAATTGTTTTATAAGTCTTACAGGTTTTTTACCATTTTTAAATGACACGCCTCCTTCTTTACCGATGTTTCCCATATCAATCCAAAACTCTTTCCAATAGTCTCCTCTAATAATTGAACGACCATAAACGGGTTTAAAGTTGTCTGTATAATGATAAGTAGATTGCATACTAGCTAAATTAGCAGGTTTTCCGTTGTGTAGGGTTAAATAATAAGGTTCTTTTCTTTTTAAAGATTTCCACTTTATCCATTTACCCTCTTCAAGCGAACTTACCGTTGTATATGGAATTGCTGGTACTTCTGTCCTTAAACGAACAAACTTGTGAACATTTTCTATTACAAAATCCGTTAAAACAGATGACTGATTTAGATATTTTGAAAAAGTTTTTAAAGTAACTTTCTCACTATCAGATTTTAAACGATTAATTTCGTCTACAAGTGTAGGGATGGATCGAATTTCATCTACAGTCTTAGAAATACTTCCATCATCGGATAAGAATAGCGAAAAATGTGTATCAAATCCCGGAACAAAATCATATAAAGGTTGGCGATTTGTACTTACTAAATCACTTTTTGAATATACTAAAATATATTCACCATTTTTTACTATACCACCTTTTTGGGCAGTACCAACTTTCATACCTGTAGTAGACGAAATTTCAACCATTATATTTTCTTTAAATGCATTAGAGCCAAATATTTCATCACATAGTAATTTTAATTGTGCAACCTCTTCATCACCTATACTAATAAATATTATCCCGTCTTTTTTAAGTAGTCTATTGGCTATTTTTAATCTTCTTTCCATAAAACTAAGCCATTTTGAATGTTTGAATTCATCTAGACTATCTACAAAATCATCGTTATAAGAAAAATCTTTATTTCCAGTATTATAAGGAGGATCGATATAAATAATATCAATTTTATCGGTATGAGTTTTTTCCAAAAGATGTAAGCTATGTAAATTGTCGCCTTCCAAAAGAAAATTGAATGTACTTGAATCTGTATTATCAGATATTTTTTTGTTATTCTTTTCTTCAAAAATAGGTATTTTTATTTTCATAGTTTCTTCAGTTTTCTCAGCATGTTGTTCCCAAATTAGTCCATATTTTTTTTGAGACAATAATTTTTGAATTTCTTCAAGAGATTCAATATCTTCAATTCTTTCATCTTTATTATTTCTTGCTTCATCTAATAGTCTCGAAATATATGATAATGCACGTTCTTTCTCATTTTCGTTTGGTCGTTGTATAAATGACATTATTAATCCCTTTCATAAAAAAATAGAATGTAACTAACCTTAATAATACATTTTTTAACTAAATAAAGATAATGAATATGCTCGTGTCAGTACCACAAAACAAGATTTAACATCACAAATTCAAACGCTAGAAGCTGGAAATTGTGAAAGGATATATACCGATAAATTATCAGGACGAAATAATAATCGCCCTGAATTTAACAAACTACTAAATAAATTACAGCCACAGGATATTTTAGTTATAACGAAACTTGATAGACTAGCAAGAAGTACACAAGAAGCCTTAAAGATTATAGAAAAGCTTTTCCATGAAATGCTTAACATTATTTAATGTTAACATGTGGCTTTGTAGTAACTACCACGAGTGGTAACTTGTAACATGAAAAAAGTTACAAGTTACCAGTGGTTTATTTACGAACATAAAGGCTAGGAAAGCACTTGATAAGTATATCAAGTGCTTTTTTTCCGTTCGATTTTACTATCCAAGAGACCGCTTAACGTACCTAATATTTTAGTGTGCTAAGGGCTTTGCTTTTACGGTTATAGTTACGTTCTAAAAAGTAGCAAGGGTAAATGCACGATCAGAGATCGCCCTTGCAGCTTTTTAATCTCTCCACTTTTTTATAACCAAGCAAACCACCAAGCACACTGAAAAAATAATTAGGAACTAAAGCGAAGTGCGTATCTTGAATAAATCTTCACTCGATTTTAAAAGATTAAGCACCCAGCCAAAGCGCCTAAAAAAATAATTGTTTAAAAGAAAGGGAGTAATTTAGATGATAATCAGAAACCAAACAGAAAATGAAGTACAAGTTAAATATTTCGGAGTAGAAAGTTGGATAGATGATATAGAAATGACAGAAAGTAAAAGTATATTTGCAGTATACAATGATGAAATTGCAGACGGTATGCAAGTCGGTACTATGACTGTTTATCACAAAAACAACACTATTGAAATTACACAAGAGATTATATAGAAAGGAAGTTATTTAAATGACTACAATTTTAAGCGACTACAATAAATCTAACCTAATTGAATTACTAAACACCAATCACCAAATTATCGTCGTTCATGGCGACGATATTGATGATTATTACACAGATACTTGCTATGACATTATTTTTATAGATTACTATGATGATGACGACTTTATTTATGACGGTCAAGAAATATGGCATGGCGATGGCATTTATCTTGTAAAAAGCTATCAAGATGAAATTGAAAACTGTATAGGAAAAGGACAAGAGCTGATATTTGTTAACAAAGAAAATGATATAGTATTTTCAGATTCTATTTTAATTTATTACCATTTATTTAATTATACTGGTAAACCGTTTGAAATAGACGGACATAACATTGATGAACAAACCAAAGTTTTTGCTAAATATTAAAATTATAAATATTCAACAAAAAAAGAAAGCAGCACTGATAGTACTCCAGAAATCTTAAATCGATTGATGGAAAGGTATGATAATTTACGAGTAATAAGGATTGATAAAAATAAAGGTAAAGCCCATGCTTTTAATATAGGAATAGCTTTTGCTAAAGGTAAGCTTATTCTAAGCAACGATGCTGATACAGTCCCTGAACCGGACGCCTTATGGAAATATATTAATTATTTTATAAGAGAAGAATCAACAAATATTGCTGCAGTTACTTCTAATATGGATGTAAAGAATCGTACATCTATCATTGCTAAATCACAGACCGTTGAATTTTCAAGTATTGTTGGAATAATTAAGAGAACGCAAGCGGCTGTTCTTGGAGGTCTATACGCTTATAGTGGAGCAAATACGATGTATCGAAAAGATGCTATATTACACGTAGGTTTATTTCGTCAAGATCGAGCCACAGAAGATATCAGCATCGCATGGGACCATCAATTTGGTGGTTGGCTTTCGGTGTTCGCTCCAAATATTATGTTTTATATGGAAGTTCCAGAAAACTTAAAAATGCTTTATCGTCAAAGAAAACGCTGGGCTCAGGGTGGGACAGAGGTTTGGTTAACGAATTTTAAAAGAGTTTTCTTCCATCCTTTTAAACATATCGGGAGAACGATAATGTTCTTAGATCAGACACTTAGTATTATGTGGGTTTTTGTATTTTGGGCTTCTTCTTTTGTATTTATTTTTAAATTAATACATCTTTTTTATAAAGCCAGCTATAAAGATGTCAAGGAATAAATTGAAAGTTTAGGACGTGATTCTGAAGTGTGATTTTGAAGGAATTTATGTTATTGCTTTTAAAGAAAGGCAACCCAAATAAACCCTGAAAAAACTATTCAAAAAAATAATCTCAATCAGTTTTTAAGTCAGGATTTATATGCACTTCATAAGGTTTTCCTTTTGTCCAAACCGCAAAGATAATATTGACAAGTTTCCGACATACAGCCCCAACGGCTGTTCCATGATGCTTTCCACGTTTTCGTAAGTTTTGATAATAAAGAGACAGCGCAGGATCTCGATTCGAAGCGATAAAGGCCGCTTGCCAAATGGCTCGTCGAAGATATGGAGAACCTCGTTTAGAGAGTTTATTACGCGTACCTGTAAAGTCACCCGATTGATGAACGGAAGCGTCTAAACCCGCAAAGGCAAGCAGTTGATTAGGGCGTTCAAAGCGATGAATGTCGCCCACTTCAGAGAGAATCACAGCTGCTGTAACGGGGCCAATCCCCGTAATCGTGGTTAAATATTGATCTTGGGCGGCAACCAATTCAGCCATTTCATCTTCAACTGTTTTCAATTGTTCTTCTAAAAGAAGAATCTGCTGAAGTAATAATTGGATTTGAAGTTTATAAACATCGGTTGCGACTCGGATTCCAAAGGAATCTTGCGCTAAATCTCTTAATTGATGAACTTTCTGGGTTGATTTTTCAATGGTTAAACGGCCATTACTGGCTTCATTAAGAAGATCAATCAACTTCTGAGCGTCAATCTCGAGTAAATCTTCAGGCAAGGGGGATTGAAGTAACAGTTGGGTGGATGACTTTCCAAACATATCTGAAAAAAGTGTTTCGTATTCTGGAAACACTTGGTCTAAAGATGCAATCACTTTTCTTTTGAGATCAGAAGTTTGGTCAACGATGCTGTAACGGAAACGGGATAATTGCTTTAGGCGTACAATATCTTCGGAAGGCAAATACGTTTGATCAGGTAAATCCATCCGAACCACTTGTGCGATTAATACGGCATCGATGGTATCAGTTTTCGTTTTGCGGATATAGAAGTTGCGGAGAGTATCGGATTGAATGGGATTGAAAGGAACTACATTAAATTCTAAAGCGGTTAGAAAAGAGAATACAGAAAGCCAATAATGTCCAGTAGCCTCTAAACCAATCATGGAGTTATCAGGTAATAAGTCATGGTCATTGATGAATTGCAGTAATTTTTCACTGCCGGCTTTCGTGTTGCTAAACCGAATAGGTTTTCCTATAGGCTTTCCCTGTTCATCAATAATCGCCGCTTCATGGTTTCGTTTCCCAATATCAATACCTACAAAAAACATTCGAATCAACCTTTCTATTAAAAATTCAGATAGGGGTTCTCCTCTTAGCTCTATGGACGATATAGCCTCGTGTGAGATTCAGAAACAATGTTCTATCCAGCTCATACATATACTGTCCGTAGAGAAGAGGCGTCAGTCTTTAAAAGGAAGACGAAGCTTCAAGGAGTTTAACTACGACCTCTATCTATACGAAACAATTATAACTCATAAGAGTCACAGGTTTAAGTCAGCCTTAAATGACAAATATAGTAAAAAAAGATTAGCCATTTAAGACTAATCTTATTATACGAGGAGATTTTGAAGGGATTTATTTTACAATTACAATGAGTTTTATCTTTGTTTGCTTTGAAATGATTGCTGGTATAATGCAATTGGGAGCCAGCCTTATCGTTGATGATGAAGCCAGTAAGATTAAGTATTTCAAGTTCGCTCCCTTTTATATGTTATTATTCTGGTTGATGAATGCAGTAACAATTCTAACCACTTTTATCCCAGCTATGAAAACAATGTTAGGACAGGGGCATGGAGTTTGGGTAAGCCCCGATCGACAAGGGAACAAAATAATTAAAAACAATTAACTATATCCCTTACTCTATTAAGAGGCTGGGACAAAACTAGCCAAAAAAGAGGAGATTGACCACGAAAAATGGTCAATCTCCTCTTTAAATTATAGAACCCTTTTAACTGATACAATTGAAAAGCCCTGCTAACAAGATATGTTAGCAGGGCTTTTTAGTTAAAAAATATTTGAGCGATTTTTACAGATTCAGCAAATACTACCTTTCAATCATTTTTAAGTGCGTATATGTCGTTTGCTTTTAGCGTTATCGCAAATAAGAACCTATTCCTGCAAGGGTAAAATGCACGATCAGAGATCGCCCTTGCAGGTCTAGAACCATTATTTGCAGAAAGATAACTAAGCAAACCACCAAACGCACTGAAAAAAATGACTAAACGAAAGGAAGTGAACAGCTAAAAATCTAATCAGTAAAAATAAATATTTTAAAAACATTAAGTGCTAAGCACCCAACCAAAAACCTAAAAAAAATTGTTTAAAAAAGAAAGGAATATTAAACATGATTACAAAAATTGAAGATATTACACCACTTGAAATCACATTACAAACAGAAAATTATCATCAAGTATTAAGTGAATATTTTGGTGAAGCATACTGGACAAGCGAATTTGAAGTCGAAGAAATAGATATTGAGGAAAATAAAAAAATCTTTGCTGTTTACAACAATGAACTCGATGAGATTTGTCAATTAGGTATTATCACACTCATATATGAAAATAACAAAATAAAATCCATACATCTATTAAGAGAAATACTTTAAGAGGAAAAATAATGACTGATGTTATGATTTATAACCACCAAAAATTTATTAAGGCAATTCCGGGCGATACAAAAAGTATCGCTAAGGAAGTTGCAAAACAAGACTTTTCAGCACGTTTAACAATTACTGACGTAGCAGATAATTTAATTTTAACAACAATCGGTAATCTCCTTGATTATGTACCTGATAAAAAATGGTTACAAGATGAATTACTACCAATCCTAATTCCTATACAGATAGGAGAAGAAGAATTTTAAAAGAAAGGAATCGTAAAATGAAAGTATACGACTATGAAGAACTAATAAAATTGCTAAATGAGGATAGCAGATATTTTGTTATTAATGGTGATGATGTAGATAAATTATTTCGTAAGAAAAATACATATAAGATTGAATATATTGATACGTACAGCGGGAAAGAATTTCTTTATACGAACAACATTTTAAAACGCAGGGAGCATATTTACAGCGGTGCAAGTATTTACAAACTACAAACATATCAAGATGAAATCAAAGATAGAATTGCAGACGGTCAAAATCTTGTATTTGTTAATCCAAAAAATGAAGTACATTTTGAAAAATCAATTATGACTTATAAATTTTTGTTTAATTATATAGGAAAAGCCTTCACAATCAATGAGAAAAAGATTGAATATCAAACACAAGTCTATGGAGAATATACTTATTACTGAAAATAATAAAGGTAAAAAATTCTAGCAGCAATCAAAGATTGTAGCTAGGATTTTTGGTTTAGTAAAGTGGTATAGTGGTAATTTCCACCTTGCTACTTTACTACATCATCTCTAGGAACTCTTGTAATTTTGGCAAATTAAGCGCCTCTTTATATTCAATCCTAATTGTTATAAATTCGTCATAAATTTTTACTAAACAATAATTTTCAAATTTATCTTCTCTATTCAATGTATGTAGGGTATAAGAAATTACAGAATTACCTTTCACATTTAATTTACCAAATAAAGCAAAATCGATATTTTTTTTATACCCCTTACTTAAAAGGTATTGCTGAATATCAAAATTTAGCGGTACTTTTTTAATGGCGAGTATTTTCATTAACACCTTCTACTTTCTTTTGATAGCGAATCAGCGTACTTTTACTAATCCCTGTCATTGCTGTAATTTCAGTATAAGTATGTTCTTTTTTCAAGGCTAATGCGTGGTCTAATTGTGCCTTTTTATATTTAGGTGGTCTACCGTCTTTTAACGTTCCATTTTGACGTGCTAAGGCTTTGCCTTCTTGTGTACGTTCCACAATCAGATCACGCTCAAAATCCGCAAAGGCACTAAATACGGTATAAATCAATTTGCCTGTTGGTGTATTTTCAATACGTCCAAGATTTAAAATATGTACAGTGACTTCCCTATCAAATAAGTCTTTAATAATCTTTAGGGCTTCCTGCGTACTTCTAGCTAGCCTATCTAGTTTGGTGACGACAAGCATATCCCCTGCTTTCAACTTGCTTAACAATTTTAAAAATTGTGGACGTTTGGTATCACGTCCTGATAATTTATTCTGATAAATGACCTGACAATTTTCTGCTTTTAAGGCATTAATTTGTGTTTGTAAATCTTGTTTAGCGGTACTCACTCGAGCATAGCCATATTTCATTTTTCACCCTCTTTTTCTTCTTAAAACCAACCCCACTTATGACACCTACTTATGATACCGTCAAAAGTCAGTATTTTCAACAAATTCAAAAAGGTTTCAAATGTTTAACTTATGATACCTTTTTGATGTAAAAAAGTAGTAATGTAGTAATGTAAACTTATTGCAATTACCACATTACTACGCTATAATATAGATAATAAGTAAAGAAAGGGCGATAATATATGGTAATTACACCTAGTAACTTTAAAGGTGGTGTTGGCAAAACTACAACATCTCTATTACTAACTTACATATTAACTAAACATAAAGATAAAAAAGTTTTAGTCATAGATACAGACCCACAAGAAAATTTAACTTATAGTATTTCTACCACTTTTAAGAAAAGTCTAGACCCTAATAAAAATATTTTTAATGCTTGTTTTGATAATTCAACTATTGAAGAAAATATTCAAAGTATTACCAATAACTTAGACTTGCTTGCAGGGGAATGGAAAATGACAGAATTTGAAATAGAAGCAAATAGACAATATAAACAATCACAACAAAAAAATATCTTATCTATTGTTATTTCCCCCATTATGAATGATTATGATTATATTATTATTGATACATCACCCTATATAAATTTAGTAATGGATAATGTAATTCATGTAACGAATTATGTAATGATTACAACACAAACTGATTCTATGGCATTTGAAAGTACGAAAAGATATTATGATTATTTATTATCTATGGCTAACAATACTGATTTCAAACTACTAGGTGTTCTACCCTATTTAGTAGGCGATAGTTCAACCGATAAATATTATTTACAGGAATATAATGACGTATTTGGTGATGAATTATTTAACCATAAAGTAAAACATTCAGATAGAGTAAAAACATGGAATAGAAAAGGAATTACAGAAGATAAACCATACGATAAAAAAACATTAGCTATGTATGAGAATGTTGTTGATGAAATGCTAGAAAAAATGTAAATATGAAATCAATTGATCATGCTGCAATCTTGATTGCCTGCATGACCCATTGGTTAAATCGAAAGGAAGTTTAAGTTATGGATAAAAAAGGTTTTGGTACAAATGTCGGAAGACAAACAAAAAGTAATAAAGATACGGCTAAAAAGACAGTCTTAAAAAGCATACGAGTTAGTGAACAAGCTCATAAACAATTAAGAATTAAATCTGTTGAAACAGATAAATCTATTCGAGAACTAATAGACGAATTATTAGGAATAAAATAACTATCGCATTACTACTTTTCCACTTGTGGTAATGTAGTAATGTGGTAATGTAGATATGTCGTCAACCCTTGATATAGTACGATTTTATAAACTTATTTTTTAAAATTTTTTCATAAAATACACTATATCTATGATATGATGACAGAAATAAAAAAAAGTGGCAGATTGAAAATCAATCTACCACTTGAAAATAAAAATCTCAACTCAGGTCGGCAAACGTGAAGTTGAGAAAGGATTTTAATTGTTTACAAAAAGAATAACGCTTATTATTTTTGTATTTACAACTCCAAGTATAATAAAATACTTCAAAATTGTAAAGTAAATTAAATCAGTAAATCCTTTCTTACTTCTGACTATCTGTTGAGAAAATAAGAAAGGATTTTTTATTATGTCAAATTTTAATTTTTATACCGCAGATAAAGCTTATGGAGAGTTATATTTTCAATTTCCAAAAGTATTTCTTTATAGTGATAAATATAAAGACTTATCAGATAGTGCCAAAATAGCTTATATGGTTTTCAAAGATCGTTTGCAATATTCAATAAAGAATAGTTGGGTTGATGAAAACAACCATGTTTATTTTATTTTTACAATTAATGAAATGATGAAACTATGGAATTGCAGTAACAAAAAAGCAATTAAGATAAAAAAAGAATTAGAAGAAAAAAATCTATTACTACAAATTAATTCCGGTTTTGACCCTAAATTAAAGAAAAATCTTCCTAACAAATTATATTTAGCAGACTTAGAAGTTGAATCATTTGAAGTATATTCTTATCAAAACGTTGCTGAAACCCTTGATAATAGCGGAAGTGTAAAAAGTACACCCCGACAAGATGAATCCGAAACCCTTGATAATAGCGGAAGTGTAAAAAGTACACCCCGACAAAATGAAGCCGAAACCCTTGATAATAGCGGAAGTGTAAAAAGTACACACAATCAATATAAATATCTTGCTAAAGATATTAAAGATGTTAAAGATCAGTCAGATTTTCAAAATCAGCAAATTATTAGCCAATTTTCTAAACATGATAAAGCCACCGAGCAAGACCTGATTGAACAATACATTGATGAAAATGAGCTTGTCTCAGCTTATGGACTAGAAACCATTAAGTTAGTTAAGAGTTACAGTTTTAGTGATTTAGAACGATTTAAAGTGTATATTGATAAATTTTATTTTGGTTGGAAATCAGCAGAAAAAGATACTAGCATTAAAATCAATCCATACGAAAAAGCAGCATTGCATGATGAACTAGCAAAAACCTTTAAGCGTGTGGTCATTCAATTCAAGCAAGGGAAAACAAAAAATATCAATAATTACCTTTACGTATCTTTAAAAAATGTCTTTATTGATTTTAGCACCAGTCAGTTAAGTAATACCGATTTACCACCAGTACCACTAGATAAGTGGCTAGGATAATCATTAAAAGCAAATACTTGCGTTTTAAGGCGATTTAAAACGTAAGTAATGTTTATGTTAATACAGTCGCTTAAAACGCAAAGGAGAGCAAATATGAGAGTATTATGTTTAATAGAAAAAGTTGAAGGAAACCAAATCACTTTATATAATCCTGAAACCCAAAATAATATCACTTTGAGTGTTCCTGATAATGAAATTTATATTTATGAAAGTGCATTAAAAGAAGCGGAAGATGAAAGTTTATTCGTAGACGGCTTTAATGAGCCAGCATTCGCTTTAGTGTATTACGATACAGAAACAGAAAATATCTCATTTGAAGGAGAGTGGTAATTATGGCATGGAAAGGTAAACAAAATGCAGTTGAAGAACTTACTCGAAAAATGAATGAAAACATCAAGAATTTTAAGAAAGACCCAAAAGAAGAATTAGAAC
>OMJG01000944.1_pt1 | contig 19083 bp, 22 predicted proteins | sample 1646431 | NCBI WGS metagenome assembly OMJG01 (sample SAMN03771674, study PRJEB25209) | food metagenome | isolation source: Cotija cheese | place: Mexico:Jalisco,Michoacan | collected 2011-12-12
TGGGTGGTTGGGGTGCCGACTATGCCGATGCAAGTAGCTTCTTAGATTTATTTGTTTCTGGAAATTCATATAACCGTGGTCAATGGAGTAACTCTGACTACGATGCAGCTATTAAAGCCGCAAGCACAACCGATGTTAGCGATGCCGACAAACGTTGGGATGATATGGTAGACGCAGAAAAAATCTTGATGGATACGCAAGGCGTCATTCCATTGTATCAAAAAGCCGAAGCACACTTACGTAATACAAAAGTGAAGGGCGTGGTTGCCCATGGTGCTGGTGCACAATACGACTACAAGTGGACGTATATTGCAGAGTAGCATAAGTTTCCCCATTCAGTTGGTTACTTAATGGGGAGTCGTTTATTGGTTAGGCAAGGAAATAGGGGGAAAGAAAATGAGAAAGAAACAGATTATTGGTTGGTTAGCTTTGTGTGGTATTGTCTTAGCGGGATGTACAACTGGTGGTTCAACGAGCGACAGTGGCTCCTCTAAATCTAGTACAAAGCAAGAGTTTAATGTCGTTGTACAACAAGAGATGCCGACAGCAGATTTATCGGTAGCGACAGATACGATTAGTTTTTCGGCTCTAAATAATGTGTACGAAGGTCTTTATCGCTTGGATAGTGAAAACAAACCTCAAGCAGCTGGCGCTTCAGAATTAGCAACCGTTAGTGATGACGGTCTAACGTACACATTAAAATTAAGAGAAGATGCGAAATGGTCTAATGGCGATCCGGTAACAGCAGCTGACTATGTCTATGGCTGGCAACGAACAGTGAATCCAAAAACAGCTTCAGAATATGCGTATTTGTTTGAATCGATTGAGAACGCAACGGAGATTATTAATGGGGAAAAAGCTGTTGATCAACTAGGAATCAAGGCGACGGGCGATTATGAGCTGGAAATCAAATTAACAAAAGCAACACCTTATTTCCAATATTTATTAGCTTTCCCATCATTCTTCCCACAAAATCAAAAGGAAGTAGAAAAAGAAGGCGACAACTATGCGAAAACCAGTGACAATGCCATTTACAATGGACCATTTACCTTAGCAGGTTTTGATGGTCCAGGGACTGATACTGAGTGGAGCTACAAGAAAAATGATCAATATTGGGATGCAGACAATGTCAAACTGGATACAATCAATGTGAGTGTCGTGAAAGAATCATCGACATCGTTGAATCTTTTCCAAGATGGCCAAGCAGATGATGTCATTCTTTCAGGAGAATTGGCACAACAAATGGCAAATGATAAAGCATTCGTCTCACAAGAAGATGGTCGTACTTCTTACTTAGAATACAACCAACGAAAAGCCGATTCACCATTTAAAAATGCAAAATTACGTCAAGCAATTTCTTATTCGATTGATCGTGATGCTTTAGTAACAAATGTGCTGGGTGATGGGTCGATTGCATCAACAGGATTGATTCCTAAGAACTTGACATTTGGACCAGACGGCACCGAATTTACAAAAGCTTCAGGGACCTTGGTAAGTTATGATGCGGATAAAGCAAAGACACTTTGGGCAGAGGCAAAAAGTGAATTAGGAATTGACTCATTATCATTTGATATCATTGCTTCAGATGATGATTCTACGAAAAAAGTTGTCGAGTATATCCAAAATGCGATTCAAGAAAACTTGGATGGCATCACAGTAACTGTAACACCAGTACCATTTTCAGTCAGACTTGATCGCTCAAGCTCAGGTGACTTTGATGTTGTGATGGGTGGTTGGGGAGCTGACTATGCCGATGCTAGTAGCTTTACTGATTTATTTGTCACAGGTAACTCATACAATCGGGGGCAATGGAGCAATGCGGAATATGATAAATTGAATACGGCAGCTGGGTCAACAGATGTTGCAAATCCCGAAAAACGCTGGACAGACTTACTTGATGCAGAAAAAGTTATCATGGATGAACAAGGTGTAACACCAGTCTTCCAAAAAGCTGAAGCACATTTACGTGCAACAAAAGTAAAAGATGTTGTCGTACACAGCGCGGGTGCACAATATGATTACAAATGGGCTTATATTGAAGAATAAGTAAAAAATGCGGACGTCCAATTGGCGTTTCGTGTCGCATGCCAATTGGGCGTACCGCAGTTTTTTATAAGTAAGACAATCCCAAAAAGATGAGGCTTAAGCAGAAAAGAATGAATGCCGGCTCTAGCCAAAAACGATAGCTTGTACGGCCAATATCTGATAGGATAGGATAATCTTCTTTTGTTTTACGAAAGGTCTTTTTCCATGAGTACTGAAAGAGATCAAATAATCCAGAAGAACAAACCCATAAAAAACAACCAATTACCAAAAAGAAGAGAGTAAAGAGAAATAGTATATCGGACACGCGAACCAAAGTTAACGTGGAAAAGAAAATAGACCACAAAAAACTAATTGCCAAACTGCCAATACTAATGAAGAGTGTACTTTTACGAAGGTGCATACGGAACTCCTTTCAATCATACATAAATAATAAAATAACTTTACAAAATTATTGTTTATAAGTCAAAACACTTAGGAGGAAATTAAGTGAATAGTTTTGTTAAATATATCTTAAAAAGAATCTTTTTTATGCTGGTGACCTTGTGGATCATTGCGACCATTACTTTTTTCTTAATGAAATTATTACCAGGAACACCTTATACCAATGCTGAAAAATTAAGTGCAGAACAAATTGCTTTATTAAACAAACAAATGGGCTTAGATAAGCCGATGCTGGTGCAATATGGTTTGTATCTAAACAACTTGCTGCATTTTGATTTAGGTATTTCATTCCAGTTTAAAAACCAACCTGTAGCGAATTTACTTAGTGCTCGGATTGGACCATCCTTACAGTTAGGGATTCAAGCGATTATTGTCGGTACTTTAGGCGGAATTATTTTAGGTGCAATTTCAGCGATGAAGCAAAATACGTGGATTGATACCACTGCGACATTAGTAGCCATTCTTGGCCGCTCAATCCCGAACTTCGTCTTCGCCGTACTGCTTCAATATGTCTTTGCCATGAAGCTACACATTTTACCAATCGCCAAATGGGAAACATTCGCTTATACGATTTTACCTACAATTGCCCTAGCTATGTCGCCATTAGCTGATGCTGCCCGCTTTATTCGGACGGAAATGGTCGAAGTGCTGCATAGTGATTATGTAGAGCTTGCTCGTGCTAAGGGCTTAAGCCGATGGGGGATTGTCTTCCATCATGGTCTTCGCAATAGTCTTATTCCATTATTAACATTATTAGGACCTCTTGCTGTTGGTCTGATGACAGGTTCATTGGTTGTTGAAAATATTTTCGCTATTCCTGGGATTGGGGAACAATTTGTAAAATCAATTATGACCAATGACTACCCAACAATTATGGCAGTAACGATGTTGTATTCGGCTATGTTGGTTGTCGTTATTTTAATTGTCGATATTTTATATGGGATTGTCGATCCTAGAATTCGTGTATCAGAAGGGAGTCGTGGTTAATGACTAATTCAGCACAATCGAATGAAAAAGAAGTAGCAGCGATTCCAATCGCTTCTTTTGAACCATTAGAAAAAAGTACGACGGAAAAACGTGAAGAAATCGCTATGCCGTCATTGACGTTTATGCAGGATTCATGGCGACGTCTAAAGAAAAACAAAGCTGCTGTGCTTTCGATTATATTGTTGGCAATTATTATTGCGATTTCAATCGTGACGATTTTTGTTTCGCCGCATAATCCGACTGCCCAAAATGTGAAATATACCAACTTGCCACCTAAAATTCCGGGAATTAATATTACTGGCTTAAATGGGTACGCTGAAGTTGGTGGGAAGTTAGTAGATAAATACGCACAAGCTAATGTACCTGATGGAACATATTTCTTTTTAGGAACAGATAGTTTAGGACGTGACTTATTAAGTCGTTTATTTATGGGTACGCGTGTATCGTTATTAATTGCCTTTATTGCTGCTTTACTCGATATTGTTTTCGGGGTGACTTATGGCTTGATTTCAGGTCTACTTGGCGGCCGTGTCGATAATATTATGCAACGTTTCTTAGAAATCATCTCAGGGATTCCCAATTTGGTCGTGATGATTTTGATGTTAGTGGTATTCGAACCAGGTATTCCGTCAATCGTGGCCGCTATGGCGATTACAAACTGGATACCAATGGCCAGAATTGTCAGGGCGCAGACTATGAAGCTCAAAGATCAAGAGTTTGTGTTGGCTGCGACAACATTAGGTGAAACGAGATCAAAAATTGCATTCAAGCACATTTTGCCAAATATTTCGAGTGTCATTATTATTCAAATGATGTTTAGTATTCCGTCAGCTATTTTCTTCGAAGCTTTCCTAAGTTTTATCGGGCTAGGCCTTCGTCCGCCAGTTGCTTCGTTAGGGACATTACTAAGTGATGGATACAAGACATTCCTATTTTTACCTTACCAACTATGGGTACCAGCAGTGACGCTATCAGTCATAATGATTGGATTTAACTTACTAGCAGATGGATTACGCGATGCGTTTGATCCGAAGATGAAAGAGTGATTGAATGAATAAGATAATTGAAGTGAAAAATTTAGAAATTTCTTTCGATACTTTCGCCGGAAAAGTTCAAGCTATTCGAAATGTGAGTTTTGATTTGTATCAAGGTGAAACATTAGCAATTGTGGGTGAATCTGGAAGTGGCAAATCGGTAACGACGAGAAGTATTATGGGTTTGTTAGCGAGTAATGCGAATATCGAAAATGGCGAAATTCTTTTTAACGGTTCGGATATCGTAAAGAAAAGTGAAAAAGAAATGCAAAAAATTCGAGGCAAAGATATCTCGATGATTTTCCAAGATCCAATGACATCGTTGGATCCAACGATGCCTATTGGTAGACAAGTGGCTGAGTCGTTAGTGAAACATACGAAAATTTCCAAAAAAGAAGCCTTAAAGCAAGCGTTAGAATTACTGAATTTAGTAGGGATTCCCAATGCTGAAAAACGCTTGAAAAATTATCCTCACCAATTTTCAGGTGGGCAAAGACAGCGGATTGTTATTGCGATTGCATTGATTTGTTACCCACAAGTATTAATCGCTGATGAGCCGACCACAGCACTCGATGTAACCATCCAAGCGCAAATTATTGAATTGTTAAAAGATATCCAACAAAAAATGAACTCATCGATTATTTTCATCACTCATGACTTAGGCGTGGTAGCTAATGTGGCAGACCGTGTCGCTGTCATGTACGGTGGGAAAATCGTTGAAATTGGTACGGCTAGAGAAATTTTTTATAATCCGCAACATCCGTATACATGGGGGTTACTCGGATCAATGCCGACATTAGAAAGTACTGGCAAACGATTATATGCGATTCCAGGTTCTCCGCCAGATTTATTAAAACCACCAACTGGCGATGCGTTTTATCCACGTAATGAATACGCGATGAAAATCGATACGGAAAAGGAACCACCATTTTTCGATGTGTCTCCTACGCACAAGGCAGCTACATGGCTGCTGGCACCTCAAGCACCAGAAGTGATACCACCAGAAGAAATTCAAATTCGTTGGAAAAAATTTAAAGAAAATGCTTTTGGCGAGTAAGGGGGGGATATCGTGAGCAAAGTCTTATTAGATGTGAAGAACTTAAAGCAATATTTTAACGTTGGGCGTAAAGATGAAGTGAAAGCTGTCGATGATATGACGTTTCATATATATGAAGGGGAAACATTTGGATTGGTTGGCGAATCAGGAAGTGGAAAATCCACGACAGGTCGCTCGATTATTCGTCTGAATACACCGACTGATGGCACAATCACCTTTGATGGCAAAGATGTCATGAAATTAAAAGGTAAAAAAGAATTAAAAGATTTTCGTAGAGAAGTTCAAATGATCTTCCAAGATCCATACGCTTCTTTAAACCCACGCATGAAGGTCCGCGACATCATCGCTGAAGGAATTGATATTAATCATTTAGCAAAAAATGACAAAGAGCGCAATGCACGTGTCGATGAGCTGTTAAAGACAGTTGGCTTGAATCCGTCGCATGGGACGCGTTATCCTCATGAGTTTTCCGGTGGACAGCGTCAACGGATCGGCATTGCACGAGCGTTAGCTGTGGATCCTAAGTTTATTATTTGTGATGAACCGATTTCTGCCTTGGATGTGTCCATTCAAGCGCAAGTGGTCAATCTTTTACAAGACTTACAAGAAAAGCACAATCTGACCTATTTCTTTATCGCACATGATTTATCGATGGTCAAACATATTAGTGACCGTATCGGTGTGATGCATTTAGGGAAATTGCTTGAAGTTGGTACAAGTGATGAAATTTATCATTATGGAGTGCATCCTTACACGGAAAGCTTATTATCGGCTATTCCATTACCAGATCCGGAGAGTGAACGTACGCGCAAACGCATTAAGTATGTGGAAGTTGCTCAGACAGATGTGGCGAGAAGTATGCAAGAAATCGCACCGGGACACTTTATTTACGCAACACCAGATGAAGTGCCAATGTATCAAGAAAAATTGAGAAAAAAGAAAGAAGAAAGAAGCATCGCAATAGGGTAAGGGGGTTGATTCATGAAAGTGTTAAAAGGTTATCGTTTTCGGATTTATCCAGACGAAGAACAATTGACATTTTTTAGGCAAACCTTTGGCTGTGTAAGATTTACATATAATCAACTATTAATGGCGAGAAAAAACACAGCGAATTCGGAAGAAAGTATGAAATTAACCCCCGCAGCATTAAAAAAAGACTATCCTTTTTTAAAGAAGACAGATAGTCTGGCTTTGGCTAATGCACAGCGCAACTTAGAGCGAGCGTATGCAAATTTTTTTCAAGGAAGAGCGAGCTATCCTAGATTAAAAAACAAGAAAAGCACGTGGCAATCCTATACAACAAATAATCAAAAACATACGATTTATTTTGTTGATGAAAAACTAAAACTTCCTAAGTTGAAAAGTTTGATTCAAGTGCATCAGCATCGTGAGATTAAGGGATTGATTCGTTCAGCCACGATTTCAGCAAAAAACAATGAAGAATTTTATGTGTCTTTGCTGTGTTTAGAAGAAGTCACTTCTTTACCGAAAACCAAAAAAGCTATCGGTATTTCTTATTGTCCGAAACATTTGCTCCATGTATCTAAGCCGCTCGATCACTTAGAAACGATCGAAGAACAAATGCAGGAAGACAGGCTGATAAAAGCAAAAAGAAAACTCTTTTTACGCGCTAAAATTGCGAAGAAGCATAAAGTGAAGCTAAAAGACGCCAAAAATTATCAAAAGCAAAAGCAAAAAGTGCACAAGTTAATTCAGGAAAAAGCCTGTAGAAAAAAGGACTTTATTGACCAGCTGACATTTTCATTAGTCAAAGAGTTCGATTATATTTTTGTCGAAAAGCAACCAAATACCGCCGATAGTGAGGAGACGAGTCTATTTACCTCTAGTGATTGGTATCTGTTCATGCAAAAACTAACGTATAAAACACAATGGTATGGCAAAAAATATCTGGCGATAGAAAAGCCAGCGAATACAGAAAATTCGGGACAGATGATTGAAGAACTAGGAAAGCAACGACTCGGCCTTTAATGTCAAAGAACTGGAAGGGGCTCCAGGGATCGCCTAGGGTATAGAAAAAAGGCAACTTTTTGTTTCTAGGAACAATCGCTCACTAATTATGAAAAACCAAAAAAAGAGAGAGGACCTTGGTCCTCTCTCTTTGCTTGTTATTCATGGAAGAAGTCTTCTTTCAGGCGATAGACTTTGGATGGTCGTCCGATTCCAGTGGGACGTTCGCCAATCTCATCAAAAAAGTGGAGCAATGATTTTTTAAAATTGGAATGATCGATTAAGCGAAAATCAATACCCAAAAATTTGGCGAATACTTGGCGCGCTTCCTTGATAGTAAACGAATCGCCTAATACTTGTAGAACTTGCGGTTCATGTTCCATTTTATTGGCAATACGATTGAAAGCTTTTAAAATGATGGCACTATGGTCGAATGCCAGTTGATCTTTTCCTAATGATTGACCAGTCGATAAGTCTAAAACGATGGCCGTCTGATCACATTCCAAATGAATATGATTGGCCTTTCTCTCCAAAGAAAACCAGCGTACATCTTCTGCATCATCGCCAGCAATGAGAGGCTCTTCACCAATAAAGGCCAAGTAACTCACGGTCACGACCCAACCACGAGGATCGCGATTTGGCGTACTGAATGTATGAAGTTGTTCAATATTTTGTTTTGAGATTTTGACACCCGTTTCTTCTTCGGTCTCGCGTAGCACACTTTCCCCTGTCGACTCATCTGGCTGGACAAACCCACCCGGTAGAGCCCATGAATTTTTGAAAGGGTGGCCTTTGCGTTTGATTAATAGTATTTTCAGCTTGTCTTGTACTTTGCTATAGCACATCAAGACCATGTCGACGGTCAACGAGGGTTTTTCATAATTGGGTTTTTCTTGTCTACGATACCAGTCAAGAAATTCTTCTTCACTGGCTCGGTGCTCATAATATTCTTTTTCGTCTTCTTGATTGGAAAACGCGACCATAACGATCCCTACCTTCTTGTCATAATGAGTATGTTGTTTAAAGAAAGAAAAAGAGTAAAAAGTTAATAAGAAATAATCCTAGGTAAATAGGAAGATAGTTTTTAAAGTAACGGATGCATGTGAAGCCCGCTAGTACAATCGCAATCAGCAAGAGTCCTCGAATCAAGATGGAGGAGATTAAAAAAGTATTTAAGTGATTGGCGGTATTCATGTAGGCATAAATGCGTTGATAGAAATTGGCAAAGAGTAGATGAATGGCGGTCGAACTAATCAATGTCCAAATATATATTTTCTGTCTGCGTTGCATAGAAGACACTCCTTGCATGGTAAGGATGAGAAGGTACGCTTGCGTACACACGCGACTTTCCACGGTAACTATTATAGCAACAAACAGGAAAACACTCAAAAAATCTTTTTTGTCGGTGCCTTTTTGCTTGATAATAAGTATGAAAAGCCACAATTGTGGTATACTATCAGAGAATAATTTTGAAAATGACAGAGGAGGAAGCTCACTCATGGCTGAGAAAGAGACATTCTATATAACGACACCTATCTACTACCCAAGCGGGAAACTACATATCGGCAATTCGTATACGACCATTGCCTGCGATGCGGTCGCTCGCTATAAACGTTTGATGGGATTTGATGTGTTTTATTTAACTGGTGTTGATGAACATGGACAAAAAATTGAAAAAAAAGCAGACGAACTTGGTGTAACGCCACAAGAATATGTTGATAAAATGGCAGCAGATGTGCAAAAACTTTGGAAGACACTAGACATTAGTTACGATAAGTTTATCCGTACGACGGATGACTACCATCAAAAAGCTGTGAAGAAGATTTTCCAACAATTACTAGACCAAGGTGATATTTATCTTGGGCAGTACGAAGGCTGGTATTCAATCTCTGATGAAGAGTATTTTACCGAAACACAATTAGCGGAAGTCTATAAAGATGAAGAAGGCAATGTCATTGGTGGGAAAGCTCCGAGTGGTCATGAAGTGGAACTAGTGAAAGAAGAGTCTTACTTCTTCCGAATGAGTAAATACGCAGATCGTCTCTTAGCTTACTATGACGAACATCCAGAATTTATCCAACCTGAATCGCGCAAAAATGAAATGATCAATAACTTCATTAAGCCAGGCTTGGAAGATCTAGCTGTGTCACGGACGACACATTCTTGGGGGATTCCGGTTGATGCGAATCCAAAACATGTAGTCTATGTATGGATTGATGCACTTTCTAACTATATTTCTGCTTTGGGCTATGGTTCTGATGATGATCAACTCTTTCAAAAATATTGGCCAGCAGATGTGCATATGGTTGGGAAAGAAATCGTTCGGTTCCACACGATTTATTGGCCAATTATGTTAATGGCGTTAGGCTTGCCTTTGCCAAAAGAAGTGTATGGCCATGGTTGGTTACTGATGAAAGAAGGCAAAATGTCTAAGTCTAAAGGCAACGTAGTCTATCCAGAGATGCTAGTAGAGCGCTATGGTCTAGATGCATTGCGCTATTATTTATTACGTGCTGTACCATTTGGTAGTGACGGTGTATTTACACCGGAAGACTTTGTGGCAAGAGTAAATTACGACTTAGCCAATGATTTAGGTAACCTACTTAACCGGACTGTAGCGATGATTAACAAATATTGCGATGGCATCGTGCCTACGTATCGTTCAAAAGTCACACCATTTGATAGTGAGTTGTCTACGACAGCGGCCAATGTCATTGGCCGTTACCGAGAAGCGATGGACAATATGGAATTTTCGACAGCGTTAGCAGAAGTTTGGACGCTTGTATCAAGAGCAAATAAATACATCGATGAAACACAACCATGGATTTTAGCCAAAGAAGAAGAGAAAAAAGCAGAACTAGACAGTGTTATGATTCACTTGGCAGAGTCATTGCGAATTGTTGCCTTGCTATTGCAACCAGTGATGACAGAAACACCAGCCAAAATCTTCGAACAACTTGGTCTAAAACAAATGGCGACTAGTTTAACTGATGTACGCTTTGGAGAATTTCCTGCTGAGACGAAAGTCGTTGAAAAAGGCACACCGATTTTCCCACGTCTAGATATGGAAGAAGAAGTAGCTTACATCCAAATGAAAATGGCAGAAGGCACGCAACCAGTCGAAGAAACAATCAAATGGCAACCAGAAGAAACAATCTTACATTCAACAAAAGAAAAACAAATCAAGTACGATGATTTCGATAAAGTGGAATTAAAAGTTGCAGAAGTAATTGACTGCCAAAAAGTCGAAGGCGCAGACAAGCTATTGCAATTCCGTTTGGACGCAGGCGATTCAAGTGACCGTCAAATTTTGTCAGGGATTGCGGCCTATTACCCAGCACCAAGTAGCTTGATTGGGAAAAAAGTAGTGATTGTTGCTAACTTGAAACCGCGTAAAATGCGTGGGCTGATTAGCCAAGGAATGATTCTTTCGGCGGAAGATAAAGATGGCAAGCTACAAGTTGTAGAAGCACCAAAAGGCATGCCAAATGGCTCAATCATTGCATAATTTTTAAGAAGATGAAAAATTAACAGTAGCGCTCAAAAAGCTGATAGGTGTTTGGCTAATCAAATACCTATCAGCTTTTTGTCATTTCAAGAGAAAGGAATTGTTTTCTTATTGTTTTTCTTGTATACTTTTCTTGTAATAGTTTTGTTCATAGGGGAGTAATCGGCAGCAAAGGCTGTGGCAACATCACCAACAAGAAAGAAATTTCTGGTGTTGCCTTAATTGGTGAGACTTATGTATGTTGTACTACACGCATACACAGGTCTATTTTTTTAACTTTAATAGACTTGTGTAAAGATACTAAGGGGGAAAACCATGTCAGAATTAAGCGGAAAGAAACAGCAACAAACAGATCCATTTTATGCAAAGAGCGCAGAGGAAGTACTTGCTGCCTTAGACTCTCAAGCAGACGGGCTATCTGATCAAGAAGCAGCCAAGCGATTGGAGCAATATGGCTCGAATGAATTGGAAGCTGGCAAAAAGACCACTATGTTACAAAAGTTTTTGGAACAATTTAAAGATTTAATGATTATTGTTTTGTTAGTCGCAGCTGTGATATCTGCTGTCGTCTCACATGAAGTAGTCGATGCACTTATTATTTTGGCCGTAGTTATTATTAATGCCATCATGGGTGTGGTGCAAGAGTCTAAAGCAGAGCAAGCCATTGAAGCCTTGCGTGAAATGTCTACGCCAAACGCTAATGTTCTTCGTTCGGGTCACTCGAAAAGTGTGAGTAGCCATGAATTAGTTCCCGGGGATATTGTTTTGTTAGAAGCTGGCGATGTTGTGCCGGCAGATATGCGTTTGCTAGAAGTTAGTTCCTTAAAAATCGAAGAGGCTGCCTTAACAGGTGAGTCTGTGCCGGTTGAGAAAGAACTGACTGTTCTAGACGGAACTGATATTGGAATTGGTGACCGTGTCAATATGGCCTATTCAAATAGTAACGTGACATATGGCCGGGGAAAAGGGGTCGTGGTCAATACCGGGATGAATACCGAAGTCGGTAAAATTGCCGGTATGTTAGCCAATGCAGACGAAACTGAAACCCCATTGAAGCGTAACTTAAACCAATTAGGGAAGTTCTTGACTATTGCAATCATCATTATTGCGGTCATCATGTTCTTTGTTGGTACAATGATTAATGATCAATCATGGGTAGATATGCTATTGACCTCGATTTCATTAGCCGTAGCCGCTATTCCAGAAGGTCTACCAGCTATCGTGACGATTATTTTAGCACTAGGTACACAAGTCATGGCAAAACGGAATGCGATGATTCGTAAATTACCAGCTGTTGAAACACTAGGGGCAACAGATATTATTTGTTCCGATAAAACAGGTACATTGACTTTAAACCAAATGACAGTTGAAAAATTGTATTTTGATCAAAAGCAATTAGCAGCCTCTGATGAGATTGCCAAAGACAATCTAGCAATCAAATTAATGAACTACGCCAATGATACAAAATTCAGTAAAGAAGGGAACTTAATTGGGGACCCGACTGAAACGGCACTTGTTCAATTTGGTTTGGATAAAGGGTTTGATATTCGCCAAGAAGGAAAAGTAGAGCCTCGTGTAGCGGATCTACCATTTGACTCTGATCGTAAATTAATGAGTACCATCCACCAATTAGCCGATGGAACATTCCTAGTAGCAGTTAAAGGTGCACCAGATGTACTTATTAACCGTTCAACTAGCATTTATCAAGGTGGCAAAGAAGTACCACTTGATGAAACCCAAAAAGCAGCAATCCTAGAAAATAATACAAGTATGGCCAAACAAGCACTACGCGTACTAGGTGTGGCTTACAAGATTATTCCTTCTTTACCAGAAAATCGTTCATCAGAAGTGATCGAAAATCAACTAGTCTTCACTGGTCTGATTGGCATGATTGACCCAGAACGGGCCGAAGCAGCAGAAGCCGTTCGCGTTGCTAAAGATGCAGGTATTCGTCCGATTATGATTACTGGTGACCACCGCGACACCGCTGAAGCAATTGCTGGACGCTTAGGAATCATCAAACCAGGTGATGACGATGCAGTCTTAACAGGTGCGGAGTTAAATAATTTATCAGATGAAGAATTTGCTAAAGTCGTAACGCAATATTCAGTTTACGCTCGTGTATCACCAGAACACAAAGTACGAATTGTTAAAGCTTGGCAAAATGCTGGTAAAGTAGTTGCGATGACTGGTGACGGCGTGAATGATGCACCAGCCTTGAAACAAGCCGACATCGGTGTCGGTATGGGTATCACTGGTACAGAAGTATCAAAAGGTGCTTCTGACATGGTATTGGCTGACGATAACTTTGCAACAATTGTCGTAGCCGTCGAAGAAGGACGTAAGGTCTTCTCAAACATTCAAAAAGCGATTCAATACTTAATGGCTGCTAACTTAGGGGAAGTATTAACCTTATTTATTGCAACGATTCTTGCATGGGATACATTGCTACCAATTCATTTATTATGGATTAACTTGGTAACTGACACATTCCCAGCAATTGCTTTAGGCATGGAACCAGCTGAAAAGAACTTGATGGCGCACAAACCTCGTGGGAAACAATCGAACTTCTTCTCAGGTGGCGTATTGAGTAGTATTATTTACCAAGGTATCTTGGAAGCAGCGACAGTCTTATTTGTATATTGGTCAGCGATTCAATGGCCAGCCCATACAGCAGAAAATATGATTGGTTTAACAGCTGCTCAGTTGTATGATTTGCAACATGGCGATGCATTAACAATGGCATTTGCTACATTAGGTTTGATGCAATTGTTCCATGCATTTAACGTCAAATCTGTCCATCAATCACTATTTAAAGTTGGTTTCTTCAAAAATAAAGCCTTTAACTATGCGATTTTACTTTCATTTGTAATGATGATGATTATCATCGTAGTACCAGGCTTGAACGATATCTTCCGTGTGACTCACTTAGATACGTATCAATGGGGAATTGTGTTAGGATCTTCTTTTGCAATTATCCCGGTAGTTGAAATTATTAAAGCTATCCAAAGAGCGATGGGCAAAGAGTAAACAGCTTAAGAGGTCATGACAAAAGTGTATCAATCTGAGCAATAAGATCAACGCTCTAGAAAGTTGTATGACAAACTTTGAGAGGGTTTGACTAATGGCCGAGGATTTGCATTTGGAACACCGTCGATTCATATGTAAGGGAGTGTGACAGCTTTTGTTGCACTCCCCTTTTTATAGCTTCATTTCTAATTATCTTGGCGAATGGGGAAAAAGAAGGTAAAATAAAGAAAATAGTAGAGGAGCATACGAATGAAACGACCAGACTTAGCATATTACTTAACGACGATTAATACGGTAGTAACTGATACCGAACAGATAGGGACAGACCTAAATGATGCGTTTGAAGAAATCAAAGGAGCAATCGAGAACAAAGATGCTGCGAATTTTGATGACGCTCGCCGCTTGGAAATTATTGCGTTGTTTCAAGAGGGAACAGATAAATATCGCATGATGTTTGAAAAAATTGGTCGCTTAAAAGCACCTGCTCGCTTGTTAGGAAACCACAAGAAATTCGAGCAAGCGTATAAAGCATATGTGGTTGGCTGTGAAGAAATGGTGCTTAGTTTACAAGATGGTATCGATGAAGCGGCTTTTCGAGCAGCAGAAGAAAAACAAGACCAAGCGACTGACCAGATCGCTGCAGCTATCCAAAAGATGACGCAGGTGATGGTAAAATAATCAGCAGAAACCAAGAAAAATCTAATCTAACTATTAGATGATTTTCAAGATAGTTAGCTAAAAAACAGGTAGTATAGATACATAACCAACAATAACCTTTTTATTTTTCAGTAACTCCCTAACCAAGAGTTACTACTCCTTTTTCCGCTAGGCCTAACCAACCTAGTGGTTTTTTTGTGCCTTGATACATAAGGGGTTCTAGCTACTTTATCAAATAATGGACGTTGGCCAACATGGATAAAAGCATTTGGCAAAGAGTAGCAAAAATAAAAAGGTCTGTGCATTTGTCTGTGCTTTGTTTTAAAAACCAACGAAATTGGCAAATTTAGCAGCAGTTTTTTCTTTCTCTTCTGGCATAACATGAGAGTAAATTTCTAATGTGATCGTGATATCTTTATGGCCAAGTCTCTCACTAACTTCTTTTACAGGTATGCCTGCTTGCAGTAGCAAACTAGCGTGGGTATGTCGGAAGTGGTGAGGGGTTATTTTTGGTAAATTGTACCTGGTTATAATACTGCTTAGCCATTGGTTAGGAATGGCCAACTTATGCAACTGATTCATTTTATCTGTAAATACGAATTGTTCTTCGTTCGAGGTATTGAATCCCATTCTAAGATAATCAGAACGTTGGATCATACGCCATTTATTGAGTTGTTGAACGGTCTCATCATCAATGCTTATGGTTCTGTTACTGGAATGAGTCTTAGGCGATTGTATTGCCATAGTATTGTGTGCAGCCTTAGCCACTGTCTTGTTGATCGTGATGGATTTATTTGATAGGTCGATATCCTTCCACTGTAAGGCCATAATTTCACTCTTCCTGGCACCAGTGAAAGCCAGTACTCTAAAAAAGGTTAGCTGCTGGATGTTTCCATCCTCTTTTAAACACTTGAAGAAGGTTGTTAGTTCTTCTTTCGTGTAATACTTCAATTTATCTTCATTGTGCTGCTTTCTAGGAAGCACTGTTCGCCTCATAGGGTTATCTTTCATAATGTCCAAAGACTCGCCATAACGCATGATTTGAGCCGTTACAGAGCGTACATAGCTATATCGCTTCAAACCGCTATTGTAAGCTGCATTCACTAATTTTTGACAAGATACTACGGTAATATCATTTAGCTTTGTTTTTCCAAGCTTTGGCAAAATATGCGTTTCAATGAAGCCTTGCTGATCTATCAAAGTGGATTGCTTAACGTTCATTCTTTGTTGTTCTAACCAAATGGTGTATAGGTCATTGAACGTTACAATTTCCGAGTTATTCGCTTCAATCCCATTTTCTTCTATATCCCTCAATATCCCAGCAAGTGCAATCTGTGCTTGTTTCTTCGTTTTGAATCCTTGTCGCTTGCGATAAACATTCTTTCCAGTACGTGGGTTACGCCCAACATAAGCATTGAACATATAGGCGGTTGAACCGTCTTTTTTTGTGTATTTTTGAATCTTTGTCATTGTTTTCTCCTATCTACCACCACGCCAATAGTGTAGATATGTATGAGGGGAGATAGTTGTTACTTAATACTGTTTAACTCATCACTTAAATTTTCAAATGCAATACGTATTTTGTCATACAATTTCTCAGATAAGTCTTTTTTTATTTCGTCTTTATTTAAAAAGCTACGAGCCAAATCAGGGTTTAAGTCTTCTTTTAAGAAGTATTCATCGATTTTTTTAATAGTTTTCCATAATTGATCCTGGGAATATAAAATAGCATTCTCATTGTTATATGGCATGAACTTATGTTTTTCTTTATATTCTGTTAAAACTTGATCGAGAATTGTTTTAACATATTGTTTCATTCCCACGGGAGTTAAGTTAGTAAATAGATATCTTTCCAAAATAATATCCGTGATTTCTTTTTTTACCTTTGGATTATAAAGTTGTTTATACAATTCCGAGTTATAGGTAGTAATCTCGTTATCCTGAATCTCATCAATTAATTGTTTGACAGTGCTAGGAATGTCACCAAACAGAATCCATTCTGGAGAAGTGTTTCCAAGTCTAGCTATAGAATTCAAAGTCATATCATTAGGAGTATTTAACCCTTTTTCCCATTTTGAAACGTTGCTTTTTGTGGTTTTAATAGTATAATTAGTTTCTTTTTGAATAGCCTCGGCAAATTTTTCGAGGGTTTCTTTCCTTTTGATTCTAATTTGTTTTATTCGCTGTCCAAGTTCAGCTTTGTCTATTTCTACCATAAAATTTAAACCTCCTTAAAGTAAGATTGTAACATGATTTCTTTTAAAAAAGTATCAAAAGTTGAAATTTGTTCTTGCAAATTTCAAAACTCCTGTTAAAATAAAAGTATCAAAAGTTGAAAGGAGGGACTAGGTGTGAATTTGATTGCCGGTTATCGCGTGACTTTGGGAAAGTCACAAACAGATATGGCTAAATTATTTGGTATTTCTTTACAAGCTTATAGAATGAAAGAATGCGGGAAAACTCCATTTAAAGATTCTGAGAAGTTGATTTTTAAAGAAATGTTACTTCCAATTTTTCCTGATATCACTATTGATAGTATTTTTTTTAACAAAAAAGTATCAAAAGTTGAAAGTGATTCTTGCGAATTTCAAATGAGATAAACAAACTATTTGAACATAAGAGATTGTTTTATCAAATAATGATTAGCAATACTGAAATAATCAATTAGGTGGTGTATGAAATGGAATCAGTTGAATTACAAAAACTACAGGTAGAAGTTAGTCACACGCTAGCTAGAGAGCAATTGGATGGCATTTATCAAACAGTTTACTCAACAACGTTGCAAGCCATTGAGGATGCACGAAGAGATAGCGAACTTGAGAGTGATCTAATTTACTCAAAGGCAGGGTTAAGACGATTCTTGAATAATTGTTCAGATAGTTATGTAGAAGAATTGCTTGCTGCAGGTTTGCCACACGGTAGGACATTATCAGAGAGAAAAAGAGTCTTTTCGAAAAAAGCAGTAAAAGCATGGTTACTTAAAAATGAATGAAATCCACCACGCCAGGTAGAAGTTGAAATGTCACTTAGTCAAATGTAGTTGCATCGGGTTTGAAATAGGAGGAAGAAATGAATCAAACACAAAATGAAGCAATCGAAAAATCATTACAGGAAGTTATTTCTAATGAAGCAGCGAACGAGTTAGCTTATAAGACTGGTACGGAACTGATTGAGTTACACAAATGTATTTATGAACAAATGTCTATACAAAATCTGCTACCCGAAGAAATCACAGTAAAGAGTGTTCTAACGGAATTATATGAACTAACCGAAGCAGACTTTTCAAAAGAGTTATTGCTATCAGATTTACAAGATTTGATGTTCCAAAAGGTTGACATGTTGGCAGGCTTACTAGGAATCGAATTGGAGTGATAAAAATGGACTACGAAGAATTTCATCGTTTAAAAAACGAAGTGATTAAGCGGTTATCGAGTATTGAAGATGATGCAGGCATGGAAACGATTTGTGATGATCTAATCGAAACTATCACAGTTCGGGAACAAGTGAAGCAGATATCTGAATTAGTCCACCAAATGGACGAATTGTCAAAAGAGGAGTAATGCAATGAAAAAGGGCAAAAGAAAAACCTTAACTCAACAGCCGACCAAAGCACGAGTTAAAGGCGCAAACATAGACAATATAAGTCTAATCTTTTGCCTTCAGTATAGCAAAAATTGGAGGAAAAAGCATGTTAAAAAAGCGATCACGTAGAATTTTATTTATTTTTGCATTGTTAGTAATAGTTAGTGCTTTACCAGTGTATTTGAAAGTAATCTTGGCAGGCAATGCAATCACAATCTTAGCTTTAGACTTTGATGAATTTAACTATCAAACAAAGGGGACAAAATAATGAAAAACCAAGTAATTGATGCTGATGATTTAGCAAAATCAGCCAAAGATGTTGAAAGTGCAATGAAAGGACTATCGTTGTTCGCTTATTACAATTTCTCAAGTACGGATGTATCTTTAGAAGGAATCAACGGGTTAAACGGACTAGTAGAAGCGGTATCGTGCTTAGCTGAAAGGCATTCGGAACTGTGTAGCAAGTTTAGTGAGTAAGAGAGATTTAGAGGGAGGTAAAAATATTGGGCAATAGAAGAATGATCAGTAACACAATAGTAAGAACTGCTAGATTTTTAAAAATGCCACCCACTACACAAAACTTGTATTTTCATTTAGTTTTAAATGCTGATGATGATGGAGTTGTCGAGGCGTTTCCAGTTATGAGGCTAATAGGAGCAACCGAGGATGATTTAAAAATATTAGTAGAAAAAGAATTTGTCTATCTGTTAAACGATGATTTATTAACTAGAATTACGGCCTCTAAAAAGTAATCTTAAAACGGAAGGTGTTAT
>OMJG01000946.1_pt1 | contig 19067 bp, 22 predicted proteins | sample 1646431 | NCBI WGS metagenome assembly OMJG01 (sample SAMN03771674, study PRJEB25209) | food metagenome | isolation source: Cotija cheese | place: Mexico:Jalisco,Michoacan | collected 2011-12-12
ATTAAATGTGTTTTTGTAACAGGAAATGTAAGTGAGGTACCAAGATTATTTAATGGATCTTTGAAAATAGGATTTAAAAAAGTTAAATTGAATCAAAATTATAAGATTGGTTCTTTAAATTTAGAATTTATTAAAAGAAACCAATTTATTGAGGAAAATTTTGCTTTTGATAAGGACATTTCTATATTTTTTCCTGTGGAAGGAATACTTTTTGACGACGATGAAACAAAAAAATTTATAACGAAGTTAAAACATTCAAAAGCAAAGAAGAACATTTTGGTTACAACCAATGATTATTCTGATAAAGCAAAAAAACTTTATTCCCAAGTAGATAGAGTTTTGATACTAGATACTTCTAAGCTAAATAGCAAAAACATAGAAACAATGAAAACATTAACTAAAAACCTCACAAAGCAAGGGGGATTGCCATATTAATAAAAGCAGCAGCTATTAAGCTGCTTTTTTTGTGCAGAAAAATAGGAGATGTGTAATTATGAACAGACGAACGGGTTGTATTATATCGATCGTAGGTACTGCACTGAGCTGGGTCGTCGTGTGGTATCTGTTTAAGTTCTTTGCATGGTTGTTTCTAAAAATCGTACTGTAAGGAGATGATGAAAATGCCTGTATTGGCAAATGCAAGACAAGAGAAGTTCGTTCAAGGCCTAATACAAGGCATGAGCCAGCGAAAAGCGTATCGAGCAGCGTTCAAACAGTCCAAGCGGTGGAAAGACAACACCGTAGATGTTAAAGCTAGTCAACTAGCGCATGATAATAAGATTTCGATAAGGTACAAAGAACTATTGGAAGAAGCACAAGACAAAGCCATAATGACCCGCAAAGAGCGCATGGTCAAGCTGTCAAGCATTGCTGACGATGAAGAATATCCGAATGAGCAAATGAAGGCCATTGACTTATTGAACAAGATGGACAACTTGTACATCCAAAAGAACGAGGTCACTGGCGATATGAAGATAGTTAACCCATACAAAGGTTTGACGACTGAACAACTGATTAAACTAGCAGATAGCGGTGGTACTGATGATTGACGCAAGCATAAGAATGCAGGCAAAGATTGAATTAGCCCGCCGTGATTTTTTTAGGTACTGCAATTTGATGGCACCTGATTTTTATAAGTTCGATCGTGAGTATTTGACTAAGTTTTGCAAATCGTTGGAAGAATTTCCTAAGTCTGATGATGATATTCTTGTGGTTAATCTTCCTCCCAGAATGGGAAAATCACGTTCGCTAACGCTGTTTACTGAATGGCTATTAGGCGAAAACCCGACTATTAAAGTCATGACTGCATCGTACAATGAAACACTTTCAACGGTGTTCTCAAAGAACGTCCGCAATGCTATCCAAGAACTCAAGGCAGACGAGAGCATACCAGTTTATTCTGATGTGTTCCCTGATACTAAGATTAAGTACGGCGATGGTTCAATGAACCTGTGGAGTTTGGAGGGCGGTTATAACAACTACTTAGCAACTTCTCCTAAAGGTACTGCAACAGGTTTTGGGGCTAACATCATGATTATTGATGACCTGATAAAGTCTGCCGAAGAAGCTATGAATGCAAACGTGCTAGAGCAGCATTGGGAATGGTTTACCAATACCATGCTATCCCGACTTGAAGCAGGTGGAAAGATCGTTGTAGTTATGACACGTTGGCACAGTCAAGACTTAGCTGGTCGTGTGATGGATGAAATGCCTAAGCAAGGCTACAAGGTTAAGACTGTGATGATGAAAGCTCTGCAAGACGATGGCACAATGCTATGTGACGATGTGCTAAGCCGAAAAGAGTACGATCGTAAGGTTGCGGTGCTTAGCCCTGAAATTGCAGCAGCTAACTACCAGCAGGAGCCAATAGACACTAAGGGCGCATTGATACCGTATGTTAAGACCTATACGGAGCGCCCACAGTTTGAGGCTATCTTGTCGTATTGTGATACAGCTGACGAAGGCTCTGATAACTATGCTAACTTCATCTTTGGTGTAACACCTGAGAAAGAAGCATACATCCTTGACGCTATCTATACTAAAGAGCCGATGGAAGTCACTGAACCATTAACGGTGCAGAAATACATGGAACATAACGTCAACTTCGCATTGATCGAATCTAACAACGGTGGCCGTGGCTTTGCTAGAAATGTTATCGACAAGATGAATAAGCAAGGCTGGAACAAGACAGTTGTCAAGTGGTTCCATCAGACTGGTAACAAGAATGCCCGTATCTTATCTAATGCTAGCTGGGTAGTTGAACATGTGTACTTCCCAAGCAATTGGGGTACAAGATGGCCAAGACTGTATAAGGACACTATGCACTACCAACGTGAGGGCAAGAATGAGCATGATGATAACTTAGATGCTTTAGTCGGCATCTGCGAAATGCTAACAGGTCAGCGTGTATCTGACGATGAACGCAAGCACCGCACATTATTTTAGGAGGTGGTAGAAATTACAAGTAGAACATATGACGGTAAACCATTAAGAATTATGAAGCGGCAGCAGGTGACGGCGGGCAAAGCAAACTTGCAAGGTGATAATATACTGCGAGATTTAACACTGCTTACCTCACCATATGATAAAGGGCAATTACGCCGTATAAGTGAAAACAGCGACATCTTACATCAATGTATTGATGCCTATGTGCAAAATACTGTCGGCTTTGGTATTGATACGGAGTTCACGGATAACGATGATACTAAGGGACGTGAGAAAGAAGAAGACAGTGAATCTAATGCACTGTTGGAAATCATGAATAGTTTTTCATTCGATCGTCCAGTTAACAAAGTTCTGGGAGAACTCAAGCGACACGTTGAAGAGTGTGGCGATGGCTTTCTTGAAGTGCAACGCAATCAAAAGGGCGAAGTCGTCGGGGGCGAAACTCTGCAACCTGAATACATGCAAGTAACGAAACTGAACGATGTCGAAGTCGATGGACAGACGCGCCGGTTTCGTTATTTCGTGTATCGTAACCCGAGGGAAGACGCTGCTAACAAGTCGTCGGTATGGTACAAATCTTTTGGCGACCCGACACCACTCAATGCCGATGGTTCAATTGCTAAAGACGGCAATGGGAATGCAACAGAAGTCATGCATATAAAACTGGGTGATCACGATGAACCTTACGGAGTGCCACGTTATATTGGTGTACTAATTAAGATTCTAGGCAGTCGCAAAGCCGATGAGCTTAATTATCGATACTTCACGCAAGGAAGACACGTGCCACTGGCTATTGTTGTTTCTAATGGTCAATTGACTAAAGAAGCCGAGGACACACTAAGCACGTATGCTAATGATGTAGGCAGCGAAGAGCTACAACATAAGTTCATGGTGCTGGACGCTGAATCTAAGAGTAATCAAAGCCCAATGGGACTGAATGAGAAACAGAACATGCCGAGTGTTAAGATCGAACATCTGGCGGACGTGTTGCAGAAAGACGCTTTATTCCTTGATTACAATGAGAACGTGGTAAAGATGGTACTATCAGCGTTTAGATTGCCGCCTATTTATGTTGGACTATCAAGTGACTATAATCGTGCCACAGTCGAAACTGCTAAGCAGACGACAGAAGAGCAGGTGTTCCAACCTGAACGAGTTGAGTTTGAGTGGTATCTGAACAAGTTATTTGAAGAGTACGGCTTTAAACATACCCGACTGGCATTGAAGACACCTGATCTAACCAATGCCGATGATACGGTTAAGGTTATCCAAGCTGGAGTTCAAGCCAATGCACTTGCACCAAACGATGTTAGACCGTTGCTCTCACGATTGTTAAACGAGCCGTTAGCGCCGTTTGACGATGATACGTACAATTATCCTGCTGGACAGCAGAAAGTACCACAGCAGGGCACTAGCGAGCTGATAGAGCAACAACTAACACAGCAGGTTGCTAAAGCATACAGCAAAGGTGAACTAGCTGCACAAATCAGACAGACATTGCGAGGTGTGGTGAATGAACATCATTCAACTGGCACTAGCTGAGCAGGTCGATGAAGATAAGCAGTTAAGAGCTTTGCTGGAAGAAATGGGAGTTAAGCATATCGATATTGTGGTGGAGTATATCCGCAATATCGGGGATAACTTGCACGATATTCTGGCGATGGACCAGCAACAAATACAAGAGATAGCGGACAGAGCGAACGAGAGCAATTTCGTTCAGTATCTGCCTGCTATTTGGTTAGCTACTCAGTTCGGAAAGCGAGACTTCATTGCTGACTTTGAGGCAAAGATCAGCCCGCAGTTATTGGAATTCTATGATCGTTATGGTCAACTGATTGCTAAAGATTTCAAGCTTGACTATTTCCCCGAGCTAATGGCTCAACGTAAAGAGTACGAGCATTGGGTCGATGGACTAGGGAAGATGATGAACCAAAGCAACGAGAACACAGCCGGCAAGTTAATCAGACAGGCACTAGCCGAAGAAAAAGGTATCGACTGGTTAGCTGAGAAGTTGGAGAGTTCAGGACAATTCAAATATAACCGAGCCCGACAGACTGCACAGACTGAAGTTTTTCGTGCTTATTCCAGCACCGATTACAGTTCATACATGACTAACAACGATGTGATTGGCCTTGAGTGGAACCACGACAGTCCTAAGACACCACGAGAGAATCATATGGCGATGGACGGTGTACGAATTGCCAAGGGCCAGACGTTTAATGTGGGTGGCTATGAAGCGCGTTTTCCACGTGACTACAACCTACCACCAGAAGAGAGCGTTAATTGTCACTGCTTCCTGACACCGATCATGGTGGGAGAAAGTTTATAAGGAGGATAGAGCATGCAAACAGTTAGCTTTAGCAAAAACGGAGTATGTATCAACGGCCATAGAGTTGATAACATCAAGAACTTTAAATTAGAAACTGATGAACATAACGTAAGCAAGATTACGATGACCTTTTATGGCGAAGTTGAAGGTTTAGACAATCAAAAGCCAAAAGACACATATTCTTTTAAATCTGACGCTGAATCATCTCTTTTCAAAGAAGTAATAAACAGACAGTTTGATCAAATTAAAGACACTGTAAGCAAAAAATATGAAGGGAGGTGAGTAAATGCGACAACTGAAAAATGTAACTGTGACACATGTTTCATATGTTGACAAGGCTGCTAATAAGCGGTCTTTTTTATTGACTAAAGCTGATGGCAAACCTAACTTCACAAAGCAGGTTAAACCGTTGATCAAGGCAGACGACCCACAGAAATTGGTTTATGGCGTAGTCTATGAGCCTGATGTCGAAGATAGCCAAGGTGATGAAATGAGTGCTGATGAAATCGAAAAGGCTGCTCATGGTTTCATGCAAAATTATCAACAGATCGACAAACAGCACGATTTCACAACACATGCCGGTCAAGTAGTTGAAAGTTATGTAGCACCTGCAGATATGGAGATCGGTACACAGAAGGTAACTAAAGGCACATGGGTCTTGGTTACAAAAGCGACTGATGAAATTTGGGACGCTATTCAAAAAGGCGAATTCACCGGCTATTCATTAGCAGGGCAAGCTGAGGTGTTGGAGAAGTCCACTAAGGACGATTTTGAACAAAGTAAGCCGATACATGATGTGCTTTTAGCCGTGAATGTTTTTAGAGATAACGTTGACGCAGCTATTTATAGTTCGCGAAACCCCGACATTGCATCTAAGCTAAATTCGGTCTTACAAGAAGCCGATGAGTTTAAAGAAGTTATCCAGAGTATTAGCCCTGATGGTATACAGAAAAGTAGTAAGTTAAAACAAACGTTGAAATCATTATTCAAACCCGAAAAGGAGAGTGACGATATGGAAGCTAAAGAAATGCAAGAACTGATCAGTAAAGCGTTAGAACCAGTCAATAATAAACTGGAAGAATTGGAAAAGGCTAACAAGCCGGAAGACAATCAAGAGCCAGAAACAAACGAAGAAACAGAAGCAATTACTAAAGCCGTTCAAGAAGCTGTTAAACCAGTGAATGAACGGCTTGAAAAGTTGGAAAAGTCTCGGACTTCCAACAAAGCAAACGATGTTGAAGTAACTAAAGCACAAGACAACAACGTACCAAATTATGTTGATGATGTCTTCCCTTTGGACTAAAAGAAAGAAGTGAAATACATGGATAACCAAACTTTAATTAAACAAATGCACACGATCCAAAAGGCTGGTAACAATGTTACTTTGCGCGATGATAATGCTCGCGCTTTCGTTTTGGATCAGATTGCACAGGCTGGCACATTGCCAAAATTAGGCGCTTACTTTGCTTTAAGTGGCACTGGTTCGATCGACAGCTTAGGCGTTAAGTCTCGGACGTTGAAACAGCACCAAGGCGCTGCAACTAAGCCAGATGGCACTGATATTGCTGAAGAAGGTTCTGTACCTTTCACATTGGTTGCAATGTACCTTGATACATGGATCGAAAACAGCAATACATTCTACACAGCTCGGACACGTGGCCAAGATGTACGTCAAGCCTTGCTGACGTTAATGCAACAGCAGTACGCAGCAGATACACAGGACTTAGCTTTCAATGGTGATCAAGCTTCAGATGATGCTTTCTTGAAACTAAACGATGGTTTCATCAAACAAGCGAAAGGTGCTGGTGATGGCGCAGCATTCTCTGTGTTAGATACTGACAAGTTGCCAACGATTCAAGAATTAACAACTTACTCTGCACAAGTCGAGCCACGTTACTTGCGTGCTGGTCAGTACAAGTGGTTCATGTCGCAAGCAACAGCAACACATTATGTCGTCGAACTGCAAAATCGCGATACTGCTTTGGGAGATGCCGAGCTAGTCGATGGCACACTGAAAAACATCGGCGGTTATGCAGTTGAAGTTGTGGAGAATATGGACAATGATGTTATTTTGTTCACGACATACGAAAACTTGACTGTCGTTTACGGCTTGAATGTCACATTGACAACTGCAGCACAAGACAGTGTGGCAGTAGCCAAACAAGCAACCTATCACTTCATGCTGGAAGACCTTGATTTCATCATCCGCAATGTGAAGATGTTGGGAGTTGTGACCGTTAAGGCTGATTCGGGAAAATAGTACCCCCATTGGATAACACCGCTAAAGCACTGGCCGATGGGGTTCAATGGAGTGCTAAGTAAGGGGGCTAATGTATGGCCGATGAAACTACAAATACCCTAAGAGATTCGATCAAGATTCTTGTTGGTGTCACAGATGACAAACAGGATAATCTGATCAATGAATTGATCTCAAACGCTAAGGACCAGATTCTGGCGTACATCAACCAGGATAACAACGGACAGGCGATAACAATGCCGAATGACATTGACTTTATAGTCAAGGATGTTGTGGTTCAAATGTTTAACCGTTTGGGAGATGAAGGCAAAGCCTCTAGCAGTGAAGGTTCAGTATCGAGTACATGGAGCGATATTGACCTAAGCCGTTATGCAAGCTTTCTTGATAAATACCGCAAGCAAAAGTATGGGCAGATCAGGATGCGTTTTATATGAGATTTCCTGATCGTGTCACTTTGCTAACCAAGTCGAACGGCGGCGGGGGTCCCGATGATGCCCCCGGTGAGACTATCACAGCAAAAGATACTCCATGTTTGATCAGTCCGGTTGCTAACACAAATGTGCTAATGACCTATGGACTGACTGATAAACAAACGTTTGAAGTGCATCTACCGACATTAGTTGATGGTGTAAATCGGGTGCAGTTCGGCGGTCGAAAATATGATGTTAATAAATCATTTGGCAGACGGCGGACCATATTGATCGTAAGTGCATAAGGTGGTGGTTTGATGGGAAAATATGGCGGTATGAGCGTGCAGTTTGAAGGACTGGATAAGTTATTCAGGTCTTTCGATGTATCTAAGACTAAGGCTAGAAATGAGACGTTTAAAGCAGTCGAACGAACTGTTAAGAAAGCTCAATCTAACTCAAAGTCATTAGCTGCAGTCGATACTGGATACATGCGGGACCATATCAACACACAACCAACTGAGAGTCACGGAGATGTGATTACTGGTTCGTATGAATCAGAAGCCCCGTACGGCGGGTATGTTGAATTTGGGACGAGAAAAATGTCGGCTCAACCATACATGCGCCCAGGCACTAAGCAAGCTGAATCATTTTTCTATCAGGAACTAAGGAGGCTATTGAGCGTATGACAACTGATGAATGGTATACGAAACTGTATGCTGCATTCGAGCAAGTGGGCTTACCTTGTTACTTTAACCAGCCGTCAATTGATACGGCTTTGCCATTTGTACAAGTTAGCGTACACGTTGACAGTGACCTCACTAGCAAGACTGGTGGAGAACTGTACGAGATACAGCAACAGATTGACTTGTATGCTGACCCGCTTGAACTAAGCTCTAATGCTTACGAGAGATTGATTCGCAAAGTTAAATATGCAATTAGTTCGTGCACGAATATCCGTAGCATGACAGCAACAACAATGGCAGACACTAGCACTGAGAAAGAACTCAAGCGGTGTCTGTTTTTAGTTACAACAATATTATAAGGAGGCTATGAAATATGGCTGATGAAGGAACTAACAACGGTGTAAAGACCGTTAAGGATATGCCGTTATCCGGTAAAGATGTTTGGTACTTTATCCAATCGGTAGACGCTAAAGTTGGCGAACCTGCATTGTTACCAGCACATCAGACTGATGGCTCAACATCAATCGAAGGTGATGTAACAGACGAGCAAACAAAAATGGGCCGTGTATTAGCTCCAGGCACTAATGAAGACTCAATCGAAATCACTAACTACATTGTCCCAGGTGATGAAGCTTCTGAAGTAATTATCAAAGCAAAACACGAAGGCAAGCAAGTTAAAGTTTGGCGAGTACAGGTTGACGATCGTTTGGCTAAAGACGAAGGTGACCATAAGATTTTCCCTGCAATGTTTGGCTATGCGGTAGTTGAATCAGCTGACTTGTCAGAAGGTCAGGATGGTTTCGTTGAATGCGATTCTACCTTGGATATTATCGGTAAGTTAGTCGATGGCGACTTCCCACTGACGCAGGAACAGGTCAACATCTTACACAAGATTTACGACTACGAACGTCCCGGCGAAAAAACTGGCGAGTTCACTGATTCAACTGAAACATCGGGAAAATAGACGCTCCACTCGACAATACGGCGGAAGCGTTGAGTGACGGAGTACGATGGACAGCCGAGTAAGGAGGCTAATCATGGCAGAAGAAATAGATCGTAGTAACCAATATTTGAAAGTGTTCAAGAAAGACGGCACATTTGTCAGTGCTGGAGCAAAAGGAACTGGCGCCACTGAAGTTCATGGACTGGAGCCTAACACAGTAGTTGCTGATGGTGACTATAAGTTGGCATTTGATGAGAACGCCGATAAGGAATCTAGCACAAACATTAGTGATTTCTTGGACGCTAAGGGAGCCACAGTGCCACCTATCCATGTGACAGGCGTTACTTTAGATAAGACAACCGCTGAACTTGAAGAAGGGGCTACTTTACAGCTTAAAGAAACTGTTGCACCAAGCAACGCAACAGACAAGACCACAACTTGGAAGTCTGACGATACTGCCACAGTGACAGTTGATTCAGCTGGCAAAGTTACAGCTGTTAAAGCTAAGGATGAGCCAGTTAATATCACAGCAACAACTAAGGACGGTTCTAAAACAGCTCAATGTGCAGTGACTGTTAAAGCAAAAGCCGAAGAACCACCTGCGGAAGGGTAGTTCTCTCAGGCGTATTCTAAGGCTATTTCAAAAAATAAATAAGACACTCGCCCACGAAATAAACAATAAGAACGTTGTTCTGGCGGGCGTTATGGAGGAATAAAAATGATTGAATTTAGAATTGGAAATAAAATTGAAGAATTGAAATTTAACTATCGTGCGAAATGGAAAGCTGATAAATTATTCAGTTCAGAAGACGCAGAAGGCAATTCAGCTGGTAATGGTGCTGCAGTTGTTTGGGTTGGCTTAGTATCTGAAAAGTCAGACAGCGCTTTGCTTAGTGCGTTACGTGCCATGACAAACTATTCAGAAGAAGAATTAGTTGACGCAATCGAGCAGAATGTTGAGCAAGCTGGCGGTATTGAAAAACTTGTTGAGCAGTTTACTAAAGAACTGGAACAGTCTGATTTTTTCCGCTTCGCAGCAAAACAATTTTTGAAACAAGAAGAGAAATCACTCGACATCTTGAAGAAACGAAAAAGCAAGACCGACAAGGACAAGGAGAACATCAGCAGTATCGAAGCAGCAGTTCAAATGATGAAAGAAACACTTTAATTCGTGACGCTGGTCGGCTGGGGATATTTGATGTTTTGCCACTGTTTGATCTTTACAAAAACGAAGTTGAGGCTTTATTTGAAGGTTCCCAGCTAAGAAGCTTGGATAGTCGTCGCTATATGGTTGAACAAGCGATCAATATTGCAGGTGCTACGATGTCGAAGAACCCCAAGAGTTCAATTAAAAAGTCTCTCAATGCAATTGACAAGCAAGAAAGAAAAATCGATAAACACAAGCAAGTAAACATCAACCATCCTAAACCAGAACAGTACACAAAATTGATGAAGCAATGGAATGATAGTTTTAAAAGAAAGGAGGTAAATAATGGCTGAAACAGTTAGAGGCATTTTTACTGCTGATATAAGTGGATATACTGGTGCTATGTCTAAGCTTGCTAAAAGTACGACTACTGCAACTAATTCTGTCAAAGGTGGTATGGGTAAAAGTAGTGGTTCAATCATCAAGTTTGGAGCGTTGGCTGGAGTTGGTGCCAAGCTAGCCACAGCAGGCTTTGACATGGTTAAACGTGGTGTTACTAGTATGGCTAGTGAGTTAAGCAATTCAAGTGCTACTTGGAAAACATTTAGCCAAAACATGGCTGGAATTGGTAAGAGTAAAAAGCAAATTCGCAGTGTTAAGAAAGAGCTGCAAGACTTTGCTCAGAAAACTATCTATAGTTCATCTGATATGGCTTCTACTTACTCACAATTGGCTGCCGTTGGTACTAAAGGGACAACTAAGTTAGTTAAGGGCTTTGGGGGCTTAGCTTCCGCAGCTGAAAACCCTACGCAAGCAATGAAGACTTTGAGCCAACAGGCTACACAGATGGCTGCTAAGCCAATGGTTCAATGGCAAGATTTTAAATTAATGTTAGAACAAACTCCTGCTGGTATTGCTGCAGTTGCCAAGACTATGCACATGTCAACGGGACAATTAGTTAAAAATGTTCAAGATGGCAAGATTGCCACGCAGGACTTTTTTGACGCAGTTGCTAAAACAGGTACCAATAAAACGTTTACTAATATGGCTGAACAATATAAAACTGTTGGTCAAGCGATGGATGGTTTGCGTGAAACGCTAGCTAACAAGTTACAGCCAGCTTTCGATAGAGTTTCAGCCGTAGCAATTAAACGAATTAGTTCGATCGTTGATGCAGTTGGGAATATGAACTTTGACCATTTGGGAGATATAGCTGTTACTGCTTTTAACGCAGTATCTAATGCAACATCAATTGCTTATAATGCTATTTCGAGCTTAGTCACGTGGGTCAGTGCTAACAAAGACTGGCTTATGCCGTTGACTATTGGTATTTTAACGTTTGTTGGAACTTTTAAAGCAGTAGAAACGGGCATAGCTATCTTCAATACCTTGCAAATGGCAATGAACGTTGGAAGGGCGGTTGCTGGAGTTGTTTCAGGAAGCCAAGCTGCAGCTACTGCATTGAGTATGCTCTCAAAGGAAAGCAAGCTTGCTGCCTCTGCTCAGGCTGCATTAGATGCTGTAATGGCGATTAACCCTTGGGTGCTATTAGCTGCTGGTATTACTGCGGTTGTTGCTGGCTTAACGTTCTTCTTTATGAAAACAAAAACTGGCCAGAAAATATGGTCAAGTTTTACTAGCTTTTTGAGTTCATCTTGGAGCAAAATTAAATCTTTAGCCAGTTCTGTTTGGGGACAAATTGGACCATTTATTGCTTCAACATGGGAACAAGTTTCGAGTGTTACTAAATCAGTATGGTCTGGTGTACAGTCTTATCTGTCATCAACTTGGGGCAAGATTAAGAACGTTGCTAAAAATGTATGGACAGGAATCACTGATATATTTACAACTGCTGTTAGCAAAGTAAAAGGCATTCTCGGCAAGTTCAAAGATTCATTTTCAATCGTTGATGATGCTTTAGCAAAGTTTGGCGGAGCATTTGGGAAAGTTGGTGGAACTGTTAGCTTAGTTGTTAGTGCGTTATCTAAAGTCGCTTTCGTTGCTTTAGGTTTAACAGGTCCTTGGGGGGCAGCTGCAAGTGCTGTTTTAGCGTTTGTTTCAGCGTGGGTTAAGACTGGAAAGCTAAATGCTGATGGTATTACACAGGTGTTCGACAACCTTTCAAGTACGATTACTAACGTTTCAAACATAATTGCCGAATACTTGCCTAAATTCGTGGAAGCTGGGACAAAAATAATTGTCAATTTGATCAATGGTATTACACAAAAAATACCGGATGTTGTAAATGCAATAACACGGATTATAAACTCCTTAACTCAAGCAATATCTACTGCATTACCACAGATAATTACGGCAGGAACTCAAATAATTATATCTTTGGTAAACGCAATTGTTACGGCACTACCACAGATTATAAACGTAGGTATTCAAATTATTACTAGCTTGCTGAATGCAGTCGTTGCTGCTTTACCTATGCTGATTAACTTAGGGGTAGAGATTATCACGACTTTAGTTGTAACGATCGTTAATGCTTTGCCACAAATTATTGCTGCTGGTATTCAAATTATCACGACATTGTTGAATGCAATAGTAACAGCACTACCGCAGATAATTACTGCGGGCATTCAGATTATCACTACTTTAATCAATGCTATCGTGACTGCTTTGCCTCAGATTGCGACTGCTGCAATTCAAATTATTACTTCATTAGTATCGACTTTGGTTGAAAATCTTCCACAGATTATTGCCGCTGGCGTCAAGATATTAACAGCGTTAATTAATGGGATAGTTCAAGTTATACCAGTTTTAGTAAGCGCAGCGTTTAAAATCATGGGCGCTCTTGTTAAAGCAATAATTAGCAACTTGCCACAGATTATTGCAGCGGGCATCAAGATTTTGTTGGCTCTCGTTAAAGGGGTTCTTCAACTTGTTGGCACATTGATGCAGGCGGGTTCTAAACTAACATCTAGTTTACAAAAAACAATTATTTCAAATGCTCCGAAGCTATTGTCAGCTGGTCTCAAATTGACGATGGCTCTGGTTCGTGGTGTTTTGCAGCTTATCGGGCAGTTAGGTTCAGCGGGTATTAAGCTTATTTCTAGCTTCGTGCGTTCATTACTGCAAGGTATCGGGAAATCAGTGCAGGCAGGTGTAAAAAACAGTAAGAGCGTTTTGTCTGGTATTAAATCAGTTAGCCTTATAAGTGCTGGGATAAACCTGATTAAAGGCTTTATTAGCGGTATTAAATCAATGGCTGGTTCAGTTATGTCTGCTGCTTCTAGTTTAGCTCATAGTGCAGCTGCAAAGATTAAATCAGCCTTGAAAATCCATTCACCTTCACGTGTTACTGCTGAATTTGGTATGTACTTCGGTGCTGGCTTCGTTCGTGGTATCAATGGTATGCAACCCGCAGTTGAAAGAGCTGCTGCTAATCTGGCAGATGTATCAACCAGTGCAATGGACGACTTAAACGGTACTATGTCGCCTAGCATGTCGGTTTCTCGCAACTTGAGCGACCAGTTCGATACTTCATTTGATGATAGCTCAATAGCTCAAATGGCTCGCATGATTGTTAAGGCGATTGACGAGAAAGATACTGATCTAATTCTTGACGGTGATTCAGTTGTTAAGAAAACGTCGGGCAGAATGGATAATGAATTAGGTAATAACGTTAGATTAAGGAGTAGGTTCTCATGATAGACAAGGATTACTTTAAGAATGTTGGCTTTGAGGTAGAAGAAGAAAGTTTTACGTTCGGCGAGTACAATTCAATGGATAATCGGATGTTTATGGCTAATCGTGAAGCGCCCACACCTAGCGAACGGGAAATCGTTGAATCAGTCCCGTACATGCAGGGTGTTTATGATTTTAGCCAACTCAACGGCGGTGAACGTTATTTCGACAATCGCGAAATTGCCTACCAAGTAATGTTGTTCGAACAAGATTATCCGACGCGGAAATACGCTGAACAAGAGATTAAACGGCAGTTGATGCCACTGGGTATTCAGCCACTCTATGACAGCCACGACAACGGTTATCACTGGCTAGGCAAGTGTAAGAGTGTGACAGTTGAAGATGATGTAGAAAAAGGAACATTGTCATGTACAATCGTTTTCGACTGTTATCCGTTCGCAATCTACAACTCGGCGGAAGGCTCTGATATTTGGGACGATGTCTATTTTCCGCATTGGGTCTTTCAAAATACCAAGTATACAGTTAGTGGAGCTCAGTCGATTAGCTTGTTTAACATAGGCAGTAGGTCGGTTGAGTGCGAGATGGTTGTAAATGGAGATATAACAGTGATCGGGGATTTTGGTAGCGTAGAGTTGACTAGTGGCGACTATCAAGATACGCAGATAGTTCTAGCAATGGGAGAAAACCATCTAACATTGTCTGGCAATGGAACGATTGAGTTCAAGTTTTACCGTGAGGAGATGATTTAGTGTACAGAATTATCGCATATGATTCTCCTACAGATACAGTTGGCCATGTAGTGTTTGATCCGCGGATCAGCCGTTATATTAGTGATGGCAAACTAGGCCTGAAAGAGTCAGAGATAGATAATCTAACTTTGACAGTCAATCAAAAAAATTACCTGTTTGGCACAGTTAGACCAATGCAGACACATGTGGAGGTCTACCAAGACAACAGCCTACTTTTTCGCGGACGTGCACTTGATGTGATTCGTCAGATGAAAGATAACGGTCAATTTCTTCAAACCTTTACGTTTGAATCTATCCAGAATTATTTGCAAGACACGTCTCAGCGATGGGCTAAGGTGCAGAATACTACGCCAAAACAGTTTTTTCAGCGTTTAATTGACACGCATAATTCACAAGTTCCTGATTATAAGAAGTTCACGGTGCGAAATGTAGATGTGACTAATTCGACCGACAACGTGTATCGCTATATCGAAGATGGTGCTACTACATGGGACACGATCAAGGATAAACTAGTTAGTCGGCTGGGTGGATATATCAGAGTTGAGTATCTCAATGGTATTAACTATATCGATTATGTGCAGAATCCGGGAAAGGATCATATAGATGATACACCAATCAAAATCGGCAAGAATCTACAAGCAGCAAGCGTCCAGATAGACCCGACCGAAGTTATTACACAGTTAGTACCCTTGGGAGCTACGATCGAGCAGGATGAAACTAATCCCGATCCAGATACCCAAGTCAGTCAGCCAAGGATTGATATTAAGTCAGTCAACGGTGGCAATGATTACATTGATATTACCGATTTGCAGAAAGAGTTTGGCATAATAAGAAAGTCGGTGCAGTGGGATGATGTTCACGAGCCGGCTATTTTGTTGACGAAAGCAAAAAAATGGATCGCTTCTCAGACAATTGTTGTCGATAGTTGGTCAATTACAGCTGTTGAAATTGGATTCAACAACTTATCTGGTTTCAATATTTCTGACCGTTACAAATTCGTTAATCAGGCAGTTGCTGAACCACAAATGCTACGAGTGGTCAGCAAAACAATTGATCTGCTATCTCCACATAAATCGTCGTTGGAAATTGGTAAAAAAGCAAAGTCATTAACGGACTATCAGCGTGATAATGCGGCGGCAGCAAAACAGGCTGTTTCTTTGAAGTCGACAGTAACATCGCTCTCTCAACAAACTACCGCAGCAACTAGGCAGTCCGAACAGGCATTGCAGACAGCTAATAGTATGTCTGAAACAGTAAAGAAGTTGGAGACTGATATTGCTAACGCTAACTTGTCTGGTATCACAGCTGATATCACTAGTTTAAAATCTGATATCAACCAGCAGAGTCAGAATATTATCCAACTTGGTGTGGATATAAAGGCGCTGCAAGACTTCAAGACTGACCAACTCACGATTAACACAGCACAGACGAATACTAATGAAGAAATTACAACCAATATTGCTGATTTAACAAGCCGTATTAAAATGTTAGAACAAGGAGGTAACACGAGTGGCGAATGATGAAACAGAATACCGTGACGATAGTCATATCACGGAAGCAAGCTACATTGACCAATCGAAAGTTCCAAGCGCAATTAAGAAGTTGTCAACATGGATTCGACAGAAAATGTACGGCAAAGATGTTCGCGAATCAATTGCACGTGGCATTGAGAAAAGCGGTGAAATTTCACAGAACGCTGTAGATGTCGCTAACGATACAGCGAGCCGGCAAGATGATGTTGATCAATCTCAAAAAGATTTTGAAGATAGATATAACAATCAGATTTCTGGTAATACTGATTTAAATGAAACAATAGATTTGAGACGTGATTCGGCAAACAATGATTTTAAGACGGCTAAATTGCGCGTTGATAATATTGAGAGGTCGTTTGTATATAACACGCAAGTATCAATGTCGACTGCAACAGACAATGTTAAGACCGCGCTAACAGAATTCAAAAATACATTGAATCCAAATGCTACGAAAATATTGTTGTTGCAAGACTTACACTTCACTAAACGAACAGATATGGCTGATGGTTACCAGCTTGCTGGACCGCTCGCTTTAGAACATTTAGGACTAGCAGAACAGTTAATTGACAGCATCGATGGTGTAGTTATTAACGGTGATAATGTCCACGGCAATGAAGATAAGGCCATTACGATTAAACGCAATAAACAAGTTGTGAGCAACATCAGAGCTGTATTCGGCGAGATTCCAACTCAAATCACGCTAGGTAATCACGAAGATAATTCAGTGTTCTTAAAATCACAAGTTTTAAGTTTAGCTGAGCTTGAAGAAATTTACGGCGGCAAGACGTACTCTTATCACGACTATGAAGCTTCTAAACTAAGAGTGATTTTACTTTCTGGTTTCGAAAATCCGGAAACAGGCGGATCATCAAATTATTATCGCGCTAGTTTTTCAGTCTTTGCGCAAGATCAGCTAAACTGGCTTGCAAACAATGCGCTTAAAGTACCAGATGGTTACGAAGTATTAATTTTCAATCACTCACCGTTTCTCGGCTTTTTTAACAACAAGCCTTATTCGTATATGACGAATGTTAACCATGATGTATTAATGTCGATTTTAATGGCGTTTCAAAACGGATTGAAAACGACGGTTAACGGTACGAACGTAGATTATCCAGTTTCAATTGATGTCGACTTTAGCGTTCAAGGTGCCGGCACAATTATCGCATGTATTTTCGGGCATGAACACCGTGACGTTGCAGATATACAAATGTTGAACAATATTCGTGGCGTTCAGCGTGGCGCCAATATTGCCGTTGGCGCAGGTCGAACGATTGGAACCGTATCTGAACATCTAGTAGATGTTGTTGAAGTCGATACAACAAACAAGCACATCAAATTGAACCGATTTGGCGCTGGAAACAGCTTGGAATTTGATTATTAAAAGAGGTGAATTAAATGAATGAAACAGAATTAATGAAGAGTGTCAAACGTTTGCAGAATGACGTTAATAAGCTCAACGGCAAAATTGATGGCCATCTCGGAGATATAGGCTCAGATGTTCACGGACTACCGGCTAACGGTGAACCGGGCTTTATGCCGCACTCGCTTTATACGTCTAGCAACTCATTATTCATGAAAAGAATCAATGTTACATCAGAAACTTCGATCGACAAGTTAGATCCGGGTTTTTATTCTTTTGTCGGAGATAAAGTGTCTGGAATTCCTGAAACGATTGATGCGACGGCAATCATGACATTAGATGTCGCCAGATACAATGATTCTAAACAATATCGTCTGTGGGAGTGCTCGAAGAATCGCATCTGGACCAAGACAGATCACAACCCTACAGCTTCAGATCCGGCGAGCCGATCGACGGGCTGGATGCAGGATACGACCGGCGTAACGATCTGGGCAGGATTGTTAAACAGCGGTTCAAGCACAATGACAGCAGAGCTTGATGCATACGAGAGATTTGAATTTATATACCGTACAGCGCAAGGTAATCGTTTCTCGACTCTTGTTGACCGTACATCGACAGTGTTCTTGTACGGCGGCAACATACCAGATACCGGAACTGGCAGTGTTTTGAATTGCGAAATGGGTCTGTCTTTTAGCGGTAAAACCGTCACAATAACTAAGAATATCGCTGCGTTTGGTTCTGGTGGCGAGGACGTTACAAGCGACTCGAAATACACGATGGTACTCAACCGCATTATTGCAAGGAACGCGTAAAGGAGCGATAAGCATGGAATTAAAAATTAACTCTAAAAATGAAGTAGAAGCACTCGCCGAGATTGGCGGATTTGATGATGGCGTTGAGTTTAACGGATCGCTGCCAGATGAGTTTGAAGACAATTTCAAACCAAGTTACTACCTATTTCAAGATGAGCAAATTGTTGTCAATCCGGATTATAAAGAACCGATTATCACTGATCCGAGCCCGTCTCAAGCTCAGCAACAGTTAGCTCAAGTTGCTTATCAACAAATGATGACAACGCAGGATGTTACAACTCTTCATACGTGGAACGCACAAATAGCATATCAATTAATGATGATGCAGAAACAAGGAGGAGAAGCATAATGTTTCCAGATTTTAATACAATTAAGTCATTCTACTCAATGAAATTATGGACTAAAAAAATGGTTGGTGATGCTGTTAAGTGCAGTCATATCACTTCTGAACAGTATAAAGAGATTACAGGCGAGGATTATGTCGCTGCTTAGGAAGTGAAGCGAAATCCACAGTACGCAAGGGCGGCTATTAATGGAAGTGAGATAATAAAATGAATAAAGGCAAAAAGAGATCCACGGCTGTGATAACACGTGAATCTCAAGAAAAAATTATAGGGGAAATAGTTTCTGTTGAAAAATACTTTTATGAATTGTTAGATCCAATCGAAAGTGAAGCTTCTTATTGGAAATCAATCACAGCGAATTTGTCAAGGATGGTTGAATTGCAAGTAAAATCAGACCAA
>OMJG01000949.1_pt1 | contig 19030 bp, 17 predicted proteins | sample 1646431 | NCBI WGS metagenome assembly OMJG01 (sample SAMN03771674, study PRJEB25209) | food metagenome | isolation source: Cotija cheese | place: Mexico:Jalisco,Michoacan | collected 2011-12-12
GGTCGCATTATAATTTTGTGGCAACTTAAGCCCTAGATTGTTTAAGGTGATCGTATCCTGTCCCGGACGCAGATAAACTGGTTCACGTGGAATAACCTGATCAAAAATTGTTAAGCCACTCGTGAATTGGGCCGCATCCAACATAGAGAAGTCACTAATCTCATTGTTAACCGCGGAAAGATAGGTCAGCTTTTTCATGTTCGCCAGTGGGCTGAGATCACTAATTCGGTTATTTGCAATCTGTAACCAAGTTAAGTTAGTTAAGTTCTTGATGGGTGATAAATCGGTAATATCGCCATGATAATAACCAGGCACCCGACCATTTTGCGTTGCATTTAAAGTATTTAGTAAATCTAGTTGTTGTAAATTAGTGGCATACTGCAAGCCCTCAATTGAATACGAACTCTTACCATCAATATGCGTCGAAAAGGACGTCTGAAGTGCAAAGCCTTTCAAAAGAAGCATATCGCTCTTCGTAATATCGCTAAGACTATTCCACACTTTAGCGCCTGGCTTCGAATCATAGTCGGCATCTAAAAAATAATAATTACGGGCAGACCAGCGATCATTTTGAAAAATCGCTAACAGAGCCTCTTGCATGCCTTTGTTTGGCATCCATTCATCAATTGGTGCATTATCATAGACTAATCCATCCTGAGTAACCACGGCAGCTGAGACTGGTGCCGCAGTCTCAGTCGATGTAGTCGCCGCAGGCGTCGCTGTTACGCCGGTTGAAACCATCGCACGTGATTGACGAGTTGCACTAGTTGCCATAGCCATCTTTTGACCCTGGTTAGTAGGAGTCGCTACATGCGACTGCGATGCAACTGAATCCGTCGTGACAGCCTTATCGGTGGTAGCTGCAGCGGCAGCCTGCTTTTGGGCGGGAACTGATTCCTCAACAGTAGCCGGCACAGTCGTGTCTGTATTTCCCGTTGATGTAGCTGTTTGTTTAGCTCCCTGTGTCGTGGCGACGGGCGTAGTAGCGGCCGCTTTTTCAGCCGATGTCTGCTCAGTTGCAGGTGTTTTTAGTGTTACGGTTGATACAGACTGTCCCGTGGTTACCGGGTTTTTGGTACCCTCACTAATTTCCGAAGACGTCCCATTTTCAACTGGTGTATCCGCATGCACCGTCATTGACATTCCCATTATTGATAGTGCTGTTATCCCGGCAACAAGCCATTTTGTCTTAGCTTTATAAAGTTTAAACCGCATTTGTGGTTCTTTCATGTTTATGATCCCCCCACACAAATTTTATTTCATATCATTGTTAGGTTTATCATAACATAATTATTGAAACATAACATTATTTCAATGATAAACTGTTTGTTAAATCACATGCGTTTTAGCAAAGTGTTTGCCAAAATTTTATCTACTCTATTCCCTGTCGGAGCAACCAATTTATGTTTAAGCGCAGCACTGAACAAAATCAAAGTTGACAAAATCTGCCCGTATGATACGGTAAAATAGTTGCTCGTTTCAACTATTTAGAAAGGACTTTGGTCAATGACGAATAAACGCATCTCTCGCTCCCTAATAGTTATGGTATTTGGGACATTCTTCGGCATTCTGTGTTCGACCCTGATGAATACGGGATTGCCCCAACTAATGACCGCCTTTCATATCTCGGAGGCCCAGGTTCAGTGGGTAACCAACGGCTACATGCTGGTCAACGCGCTGATGATTCCGGTGAGTGCCTACCTGATTAAACGCTTCTTGTTCCGCAATCTTTACATATTAGCGACCCTTATTTTCCTGGCTGGGACGTTATTAGGCGCCCTGTGCCACGCTTTCATCTTGGTCATCGTGGCGCGCATGATTCAGGCGGTGGGAGCCGGCATGATGATGCCGCTAGTCAACGTGCTGGCCATTCGCTACGCCGAACCCGCTAAAAAAGGTGCCATTATGGGCATCATTGGCCTGGCCTTTAACTTCTCCCCCATTATCGGGCCAACCGTCTCTGGGGTTATCTTAGACTACCTATCTTGGCGTTATCTCTTCATTATTATCATCCCATTCATCCTCATCACCTTAGTTGCTTCTCTAATTATCCTGCCAAAGATTCCCCACAACGAATCACCGCATTTCGATTCCCGTGGCTTCGTGCTGGTCAGCATCGGTCTTTGGTGTATTCTGATGGGGTTATCTAACATTTCAACCGCCAGCTTTCTGAGTTGGCAAGTTGGTGGGCTATTGTTGATTGGTCTTGTATTTAGTCTAATTTTTGTTAAATCGCAATTGGGGCACACTGATCCGCTAATTAATTTACATGTGTTCAACCATGGGCAATTCGTCACAGCAACACTGGTTAACATGCTGATCGTGGCGACCATGTATGGCAATACCATTCTTTTGCCCTTGTTGATTCAGACGATTCAGCACCGTAGTGCCTTGGTTTCGGGGCTGGTGATTCTTCCTGGTGCTTTGCTGACGGGAACGCTATCCCGGTTGAGTGGTCGGTTGTACGACCGAATTTCAGTCAAACGGCTAGTCGCCATTGGCTTAAGTATCGACTGTGCTGGAACGCTACTTCAAGCATTAATTGGTACGAGTAGTTCACCAGTCATCTTGGCTATTTTCCAGGCTGTCCGACAACTAGGCTTGGTCACCATGCTAATTCCGTTGCAGACTCACGCACTGGGCTTATTGCCTTATGAGATGGTGCCAGACGGTGTCGCAACCTTCAATACAATTCGACAGGTTGCGGCCTCATTTGGAACGGCCATTATCATCGCAGTGGTCGCATTGGTTAATCGCACCTTCCCGGGTAACGGCCACATCGGTATTGAAGCCGGCTTTCTAGTCTGCTTGTTGCTGTTAGTCGGAGCGGTTATTGCAGCCCGGCGCTTACAATCGCAGTTTAAACGGTCCGTCTGACATTCTTCATGCTAATAACTTACTCAAAGTGACCGCCTAGGATTGAACTAATGTCCAGTCTTAGGCGGTCACTTTGAGTAACTACTTTTAAATTTTTCAATATCGTCTTTTTCCTAATAACCCGTCCTATACGTGCCCAACCTTCCGTTCTGCTCGCCAAATTGCCTTGGTAATCTTCTGATTGGCATCCTCCATAGCTCGTCCATGCCCAACCAGTAAATAGCTAATTGGCAACTGATTCAGTCGTTTCATACTCTTAATCGCCGTTGCCGGACTCCAAGTCGCCGCGGCTGAAAACGGGAATAACCACCGTTTATCCCCAGCAACCGCCAAACCACCCCGAGTAACCATGGCATCCCCCGCCAATAATATAGCCGACGACTTTTGGTAAAAGACGATGGACCCCGGTGTGTGGCCGGGTGCATCGTAGACCGTCAGTGATTTTAGCTGACGATTTGCTTCTAACAAATCGTCTGGTTTAGTCCACACATGTTGGTCAAAACCACCTTTAATCTCCGCTTGATCCTCCGTACATTGCAAACTGGTGTCCCCCGTCATTAACCGCGCATCTCGTCTAGACACATACACTTGTGCCGCCGGAAAAGCCGCCTTAATCGCATCCAACGAGCCAATATGATCCACGTGCGGATGCGTTAGGGCAATTCTAGCAAGTGGTTTATTAAGTTTCTTAATCGCTTGTAGAATTCCTTTGGTGCAAAATACCATACCGGTATCAATCAGTGTCAAATCCACACCTTCATCAACCAAATAACAATTAATCGGAAAAATAGTCGGTAAAAATGCTAACTGATAAATATTGCCAAATTGTCGAATTCTCATTTTATCACCCCTTGATTAGCGTGAGCATATCATGGGGGTCAACCACCAAGTCAACCCGATAACCATCCTGATTAATCTTGAGGAATCCACTCCTAACAATCCTTGGTTTTCTGATAGTTTCCTTGACCCGGGGGACATCCCCCATGTTAGACTTAACTTCACTAGGAGATGACCATATGAAGACGACCGAATTTTGTCAATTAGCCCATACCACTCGTGACACACTCCGTCACTATGATTCATTGGGAATCCTAACACCTCACCGCACGCAGAATGGTTACCGCGAATACACACTTGATGACGTAACGGTTTATACCATCATCCAAAATTTAAAATCGGCCGGATTATCTTTGGACGAAATCGCCCAAGTCCGCTCACTACAAACACAACCGATCACACCAGCGTGCCGCCAAGCCGTTCTGGCAATGATTCAGGAAAAGCATGACGACTTTGTCTCTCAACATCACTTCTACGCCCAACTCATGACAATTACTTCCCAAATGACCACTGAGATTCAACACAACCATCAAGAAAAGCTGGCAGGACTTATCGAAAAATTAGGTGATCTGTAAGGGAAATCTTGCCCTAGTTTTAGACACTATTGAATATAATTCCGTTTTAAATCGTCAAAAAGAGATAACCAGGCAGAGCAGCCTTGGTTATCTCTTTTAAGTTCCAATCTATTAAGGATAGCTCGCTAAATATTGCGGACCAAGCACCTCGCTTAACACTTGCTTATCCAATCCCGATTAATCGCATCAGCCATTCTGGCAATGTTGCAGCTAAGTAGACCATTAGCAATGCCACTAAGGCTACCACACTATAGAACCAACATAGCCACTGGCGATACCGAAGATATGTTGACCGGTGACGATACCAACTAATCCCATAAATCAAAGTCATCAGCCAGCTAACGGCAAACAGCATGATTCCGCCTAGTACAACTGCCACATCGGGGTTCATATTGTCATGTTGTAAAACCCTAATGACGCCATCGACCATGATAACGGCTGGAAAACTCAGCAAAATCACTGGTAAACTCAGCTCTATAATCTTTTTAGTTAGTACGTTCACAATGTCACTTTCTTTGGATTGTATTTCGTTCAGTATACCAAATAAACCGGTGTAAAACATTGGAACCCGTGAAAATACATCAGATACGATCCGCCGTAATCAGCCGAAAATTAAACGAATTTATCGTCAATCTTGTGTGGCGAACTAAGCTGGTGACGTAGTAATTCTTCCCCCGCTTTTCAAGCATCGTTTGCTCGTCACCCAAGATATTTTGTACCAACATCTCAATCTCAGCCCGTGACAAATCCACTTTTAGCTTCTTATTAACACGTTGATAAACCAGATCTGTATAGCAAACTCGTTTCTTAATCAACGCCAGTAATTCTGAATTATCCGGCATCCGCGTCCTCTTGCACAAAGGTATGCTTATCATCGAGCACATACTGGAACTGCACAGCGTTCAACATTAAGCTCGCCCGGAATAGTGCTTTAATTCCCTGTTCGTTGGCCATCACCACAAAAAACTCCCGATCAGTTCCACTGACGCGCTGGAAATCCTCGTATTCTCCCTTGTAGCCTTCTTTGCGGAATAAGGCAATAATCTTCATCATTTCTACTTGCGTAACGTCTTTGTCTGCCAAAATTTACTCTCTCTTCTCTTCCGAATTTGTTTTTACCATTTCAAAGTTTATCAAATTGATACCAGCCCGGACAACCGTATTTTTACGAACCACGTGATAACCCATCTGCATAAAAAATGGTTTAGCCGTGATTGACGCATACGTCGTATACCTAGGTGCCAGCGTCTGTTCTTCCAGTGCGGTTACCAGCGCTGTCGCAATGCCCTGGCGCTGATACGCAGCGTGCACATACAAGCGATCCAAATATCCGGTATCACTCATATCTGCAAATCCCACTACTTGATCATCCTTGATTGCCACCAAAGTCTGATGTTGGCACAAACTCTCCTGCCAGCGTTGCTGCGTTAGCGGACTATCATCACCAATCCAGGCGGCCAGTTGTTCTGCCGAGTAATCCCGCCAATTAATGTGCTCAACGGTTGTCTTAAATAGCCGCCGCACAGCCGGCAAATCAGTCGGTGCATAGGGTCTTAAATAACACTCATTGTTCATCCTGATTAGCCGCCTTTCACTGTACATCAATTTTTCCCCACGAAAAAGCCGCCCCCACATACAGAGCGGCTCATCCAAAGCCAGGTAATTACTTACCCATCTTCGTCTTGTTCGTCATGTTTAACTTGTCATCGAAGTCGTAAACCACTGGTTCGCCAGTTGCCATTTCAAGATCCATGATGTCGTCATCAGAGATCCGTTCGATGTACTTGCTCAAAGCCCGGAGTGAGTTACCGTGGGCAGCGATGATGACGTTCTTGCCATCAAGCAACTTAGGAGCAATTTCGTCTTCCCAGAAAGGCATAACCCGTTCCAAAGTAACCTTCAAGTTTTCGCCACCAGGTACGATGTTAGGGTCCAAGTTTGCGTAACGAGGGTCCTTTACAGCTGAACCTTCAGCGTCAGCGTCCAGAAGTGGTGGTAAAACGTCGTATGACCGACGCCAGATGTGCACTTGGTCGTCACCGTACTTCTCAGCCGTTTCAGCCTTGTTCAAGCCTTGCAAAGCACCGTAGTGACGTTCGTTCAAGCGCCAAGTCTTGGTTTCTGGAATCCAAAGTTGGTCAGATTCTTCCAAAACGTAGTGTAACGTCTTGATTGCCCGCTTCAATACTGAAGTGTAGGCGTAGTCGAACTTCAAACCAGATTCCTTGATCTTGTTACCGGCTGCCTTTGCTTCTTCGACACCCTTTTCGCTCAAATCAACGTCAACCCAGCCAGTGAACTTGTTTTCCAAGTTCCATTCACTTTGGCCGTGGCGAATCAGTACTAATTTTGCCATCAGTTATGACCTCTTTCTTTTCTCATATTATCCATATTATTTTACACCATCTGCCGCTAAATTTCAGCTATATTCCCTATTTTCACAATCTTTGAGCCTACAAAAACGCTCGACCGTTGCCAGTCGCGCGTTTTATTTAATCTTAATGCCGATATGCTCGACCAAACACGCCCACTCCCAACAAGCCTATCAGACCGATCACTGCTGCCCACGGCGATGTCTGCTCATTAGTTTGTGGCAACCGGGTCATTGTCTGACCGTGTGCCCCCATACCGGCTGTCCCATTAGCGTTCCGCGCTTGTCCAACTATGCCACTGCCACCAGCATGTCCAACCGAACGGGCATTGCTGCGACTATCAGTTCCCATGCCACCAGGCGTTGTGGTCCCAGTAGAAGTTGACCCCGTTACACCTGGCTGAGTAGTCCCAGTAGTCGGCGTGGTCGGCTTAGTCGCTGGCGTCACACCCGGCTTTATTGGCTTGATTGGTTTCGTGGGCACTGTCACACCCGGTGTGGTTGGCTTCGTCGGTTTCGTTGGCGGCGTCACACCTGGCTTTGTTGGTGGTGTCACGCCCGGAGTAGTTGGTTCAATTGGTTTCGTTGGCGGCGTTACGCCCGGCACCTGTGGTTCTTGCGGGTTCGGTGTCGGCGTCTCGGAACCGCCCGTTACCTGCTGATCCTTAATTGGCACGACCACCTCATGCCCATCCGCTGGAATCTCAACGGTAATTGGTTCCGAGTTGATCGCATACCCTTCTGGCGCCTTGGTTTCAATCAACGTATACGTTCCTGCCGCCAAATCCGGTAATAAAATTTCACCATTGGCATCTGTTTCCAGTCCCTCTTTGATAACTTCACCGCTAGCCGCCTTCAGTGTGAAGACCGCTCCCGGTAAAGCAACACCATTCATGCCAGTCTTTTTAATGAGCAAACTTCCCTTGTCCGGCGTTGGCACCGTTGGTGTTGCCTTCGGGTCAACGGCATTTAACTGAATCGGCTTTTGACCAGCCACAACTGTAAACTTAATCGGTGTTGTATTAAGTTCATAGCCATCTGGTGCGGTCACTTCCGTCAAAGTATAATCGCCTGGTGTTATCATATGCAGATTAATTTGACCATTCTCATCCGTCTTCAATGCGGAAAACATCACCTGTCCCAAACTATCTTCCAACTTATAAATAGCATCGGGCAACTTGGTCCCATCACTCGCCGTTTTGGTCAAAGTCACCTCACTGGGGCCTTCACCGGTTCCAGTACCATTACCACCCCAGGTCACGGTCGCAGAAACTGACCCGCCGTTAGATGCACTGGCCGTATTTGTCCATTTACCTTCGTTATTCGTCAGTGTTGGTTTCGTCTTGTACGTCATATCGACCGCTTTAGTCACGTTACTGAAAGTAAATGTAATCTCAGACCCATTGACACTGACCGCTGGTGTCAGCGTTCCACTATCTGGAATAAAGTTCCCTTTAGCATCATAAGATCCTGTGGGAGCGTAAACACTCCCTGGTACATAGGTCTGACCCGGTCCTAGCGTATCGGTAATTGTCACAGTACCAATATTGGCACTGGCTGAGTTAAAGGCAACGTTCCAAGCCAACTCATTGGGTGCCCCCTGTGGCTCCATTCCTGAAATCCATCCAATTTTATTAACCGTCCAACCATTACCTTGATTATTATTGTCGCTGGTCCCACTCGCATGAAACGATAGGCTCCCGTGCCGACTCACAGCGGAATCTGCGTGTTCATTGTAGGTAACCGTCCCAGTGGACGAGCCCGCCTTAATACTAAAATGACCCACGACCGTTCCGGTTGAGTCCGTAATATCAAACGAAATGTCTGCATTGGGTTCCAACCCCGCTGGAACTGAAACAGTTGACGTATTCCCTGCTAACTTAACCCCATCTGGAATTTGCCAGTTATAATTCACACTATAGCTCTGATAACGATCAAACGGTCCCTGTCCCGTCACAACTTTACCATTAGAATCCTTGATAATGGCATCCCCTGCTGACAGTCCCGTAACGGGCACATCCGCGGCATGACCCACCACCGGATGCGCTAGCCCGACACCAACTAGTAGCGCCGCCATTCCAACGAGGATGGCATAAATTAATTTCCGCATCGAACTCTCCTCCTCACACAGCCAATGAACAACTTTTATCTATTTTCGCCTCACTGCACCTTCCATAAATGACACGACATCTTTTTATTCGCCCGTATTCTACGCTTCCAACTCCGTAAAGGGGTTTTCAAACTAATCAATAATCACCAGTTAGAGTGATGTCCCCATCTAACTAATTAGATTAGTCTCTAAAGGGTTGCATCACCCGGATCATCGTTACATTTACTTACCCAGGTAACCCAAAAAGCTTCGCGAGGACCTTAATCCCTCGCGAAGCTCTCTTTAAGTTGAATTTCAATGGTTTATTTTTTCATCATTAGAAACGGTTCACCACCGTCTACCAAGCTTCCGTCCTATTCATCATTTCTATCATCTGGATGATGATTTCGCCGATACTCGCGGATTTTCTTGACATCTACGTGCGGCGTCGGGTGCAAGCCATGAACCGGTCGTACCCCTAAGATATCCAGGAAGAACGTGAAAATGGGAACCCCCACAATCAATCCCCAAACGCCGAAGAGTTGCTCACCCGCCAATAGCACAACAAATGTATAGAAGATTGGCAGCTCCGTTCTGCTCGACATGAACTTCGGATTTAACACATAGGCTTCCAGTGCGTGGACCACCACAATCATCACTAGAATATAAACAATGTAGCGGAAGCCACCCACTGAATATCCTAAAATAGCTAGTGGGATTATCGAGACGATCACACCGGCCACCGGAATCAGGCTCAAAATGAAAATCATAATGGCCAACGTCGGCAACTGGGGCATCTGCATGATTGCTAACACAATCGTGGTAATCACCGTATTACACAGTGCAATGAAGAACTGTGCTTCCAACACGACACCAAAAGTATTCACAAACTTCGTCGCAAAGAAGTTAATGTCTTCGAAGAACCAGCCATACGTACTGGTTAGGAAGCGCTTGGAAAAGGCCGCCATCTGCTTACTTTCAATCGTAAAGAAGAAACTCAGAATCATCGACATAAATAGCGTGACCCCAAACGATCCAATCGTCGAGACGTATGTCAACACTAACTTAGCCCCGTTTTGCAACTGATTAACGATATCTGACGTCTTGATGTAATTCGTTACATAGCTAATAATCTCGTTACTGTTATTCTTCGGGTCTTGGTAAAACTTATATAGGTTCTCAATCCCATGAATGGATGATGTTAATATCTGTGGTAGATACGTAGTCACCGCCCAATATAACAAGCCGATAACTACCACATACGTGACCGTCACAATCAAAGCCGGTGGTAATTTGATGACTCGTCGAACGGCCTTGACCAGTTGCAATACGAGAAATGTGAAAATGAATGTCAATAGAATCATATTCATTTCCGCGCGAATCAGCCAGAGCACAAAAATAATCAGTGCCAGCACCGTAAATCGCCGAAGCTGAACATTTTCAACAAAGCGTTGCCATAAACTCACTGGTAAACCTCCCCCTTATCTCACTTACTAGGTTCATTATACCTTAACTTTAATGATTCCCTAGTAGTTTTGATGGAAACGCCAAAAAGGAACCGGACGTGGGCCCGCTCCCTTATTTTACGCGTTCATTACGATTCCACTTCTTCAAGTACCGCCGAACGTTCATTTTTAAAAGTTAATTGTAAATCATCCAATCCCAATGCTTTATGAATAATTGCTGAGGCACCGCCCGTTAAAGACGCTTCCTTCGCATTCTTACTCAATAACAAAGGCGCTTTGCGACGAATTGATAAGCGATCAACGTGCCCTCGGACCTGATCCATAATCTCTGGCAACAATTCTAGAATCGGTGCGTTTACTACGATTGCATCCGGAGCAAAGGTGTTCGACAAATCGCCCAAGACCTTCCCCAAATAGTAAGCAAACTCGTCCAAAATGGCGATCAATTCTGGTCGGTGTCCCAGGTAATCGCGTCGAATTCGGTTTACATCCACCCGGTCAATGTGCTGATAGGCCATGATTCGCTGTAACACCGGCCCTTCAGCAACGAAATGATTTACCGTTGATAAATTATCTTCGTGATAACGATCAGCCAACGGACAGGTTCCAATGTTCCCGGCTTCACCATTATGGCCCCGGTAAAGATGCCCGTCAGCAATAATCCCGGCCGCTACTTGGTCACGAATGGTAATCGAGATCAGATTTTGATAAACACCTTCACCCGCAAAATCACGTTCGTAGATGGCAGACTCGTTGGCCAAGTTTTCCAAGACCACAGGCACTTGAAATTTATCACTGAAGTATTTCGCTAAATCAAAATTCTTAAAGCCCTTCAAAGCTGCACTTAGAATTTGATTCTCGTAGATAACACCATCCAGTCCAAAAGCAATTCCTAATAGTCGCGAATCACTTGCGGCAATCGTATTGGCAATTCGTTCATCAATCATGTCCAAAACTGTCGTTAAATCAACTTCTCGGGTTGAGACGCTTTCATAATTATCTGATCGCCCGTCCAATCTACAGGTAATCATCGAGAAGCGTGACCGAAGAATATTAATACTGATGACATAACCATACCCCACGTTCAGTAATGCCATCACCGGCTTTCGCCCACCATTCCGCGTACTAACACCGTGACCAACCTCACGGATCAACCCTTCATGGAGTAATTGACTATAAATATCAGACACTGTGACCTTATTCAAACAGAGATTTCGTGAGATCTGACTTCGAGAAACCGGACCCGAATTCACAATCTGCTGCAAAACCTGTTTCTCATTGGTGGTGCGCATAATGTGTTTGTTGATAATCATAATTTTCTTGGTAACATAGCTCCCCCAATAGCTTTTGGTGATTTGGGAATCAAATCAGTTTAGGTTGCCCCATCCCCCAAGATTGGCTCACCTGCTATTTCGAGGGCTGTGTCACCTAACCCCCTTTGTAGATTCTGATTCTACTTATATAGTAAAACGTCCTTACCAATTTCGCATGAATAATGACTTGCTTATTTTTCGTAACAATATTCAATTTTTCGAAAGAAAAAGGTTATAATGCCGGGTTTAAGCACCCACAATCGCCTAATACCATCAGTTATTTAGCTGATGTTTTTCTTTTACAATTAGTTTATTGACCTCCCTTACATGTTAACTTTTATAACTAACCCGTTAGAAAAGGTAAAGTTATTGGGTTGACTCACCTACTGACAAATAAAAAAGATTCGAGTATCACTCTCGAATCTTCCGGTTTATTGCAGATATTGTTTGGCGTATGCCGATAACGACATATCCTTCTTATTCGCCTGTTGCAAAGCAACCCGCACGTCTTGATCACTCATTGCGTCTGCTTGAACTCCTGCCGCATTAATGGTCTTCCGGGCACTAGCGATTTGATCCGCCGTGATGGTCTTACCGTTTAATTCTTTTTGTTTCTTCGTCACTGTATACTCGTTACTTCCTGAATAATTCTTTGCCGCCGCTTGTTCTGATGACGTCAGTGATGCACTAGAACTACTCGTGGCAGTACTACTGCTCGTAGCGCTACTCTCACTTGAGGATGAGGCTGCGGCCGTACTACTTGCACTGCTAGCCAATGAAGCCGTTTGACCGGCATTATTGGCTTTACGTAAAGCCAACGCTTGACTGTACAAGTTCTTGTAGTAACGTTGCCGGAATTTACTATTGTTAAAGAGTTCATCCAAGGTCGTATTTGATTGCCCATAATTCAAAGCCTCATTTTGGCCCTGCGCCTTGGTTAATAACTTCTTGAATTGTTTAACGTTGCTTCGAATGGTCTTAACTTGTTTTAACCGATCCTGCGCCCGCTTAGTTAAGACTTGCGACCCATTCTTCGTGTCCTGAACGGTTTGATAATGCTTTTGCGCACTGGCAAAATGCAGATCATCCAAAGCGTTTTCCGCCGAAACGAATCGCTGCGTTTGCGTCAGGTACCGTTGAGCGGTCTTATCGTTCAACCGGCGCTTTAAAGCATTCTGGAAGTAGCTTTCGGCTTGTGTATAATGTTTACTTTGAATGGCAGTACGCCCGTTAGCCATTGCCGCTTGGTACTCTTTGGCTGTTGCGTGATGATTTGAATACGCGTAACCACCAATCAGCAGTGCCACAACGATTGTCGCCACGACCCATACCCATTTTTTCAAAATGAAGACCTCCGCTGGTAAAATATACCTTTATTATACCATGCCTAGTGGTGGATTCCTGTGCTTTTGCTGGGAGAAATACCGACGTTTTAAACTTAAGCGGTTACATTGAGTTCTCCCCTTACCCATTACCCGATGAAAGGCGTATAATGGCGTAGTAAATTTTGTTTTCTTGGACTCTTATTCAAGAGAAAACCGGAAAGGACCCCTGACATGCTTGAAAAAACATTCTACAAAACGTTTCTGAGTCACACCTTCAACATCCCCGTCCGCGTTAACTATTGGGACGGTACTACTGATGTTTATGGGACTGGCACTCCTGACATCACCATTACTATTCACGAGGCCATTCCCGTCAAGGAAATCTCTCGTAACGCGTCAATCGCGTTGGGAGAAGCCATCATGGATGGGACCATTGAAATTGATGGCAGTATCGAAGACCTCTTAACTGCGGCCTACGAAAATGCCGAGAGTTTCTTCCATAACAAGAAATTCATCAATTTTCTTCCTAAACAAAAGCACACTGAAAAGGAAAGTAAAGCCGATGTTCAGAACCACTACGATATTGGTAATAACTTCTACAAGCTTTGGTTAGACGATACCATGACTTATTCCTGTGCCTACTTTGAAACGCCGGAAGACGACCTCTATACGGCACAAATGAACAAAGTTCACCACATCATCAAAAAACTCAATCCACAACCCGGCAAGACTTTGCTGGACATTGGCTGTGGCTGGGGAACTTTGATGCTGACAGCAGCCAAGGACTATGGTTTGCACGTTACCGGGATTACCCTGAGTCAAGAACAATACGACTATGTCAACGCATGCATCAAAGAAGATGGGTTAGAAGACGTGGCCGAAGTTCGGCTAGAAGATTACCGGGAACTGGGTAAGGAACAATGGGACTACATCACTTCTGTCGGCATGTTCGAACACGTTGGTCAAGAAAATCTGGGCCAATACTTCAACTGCGTTCAGAAGTACCTGAAGGATGACGGCGTTGCCTTGATCCATGGGATTACCCGGCAACAGGGTGGTGCCAACAATGGCTGGCTAAACAAATGGATCTTCCCTGGTGGCTATGTACCTGGCTTAGTGGAAAACACTACCCATATCATTGAGAACGGTTTACAAATCGATGATATGGAACCGCTACGTCGTCACTATCAGAAGACCGTCGAAATCTGGGATAAGAATTTCAACGAACACCGCGCCGAAGTGACCGAAATGTTCGACGAACGCTTCGTGCGGATGTGGGATCTTTATTTACAGGCTTGCGCTGCTTCCTTCAAGTCTGGTAATATTGACGTGATTCAGTATTTGATTTCAAAGGGCCCTTCAGCCCGGATGTTACCAATGACACGGGCATACATGTATGATGATACCCATGTTCATGCTTAGGTAATCAACTTAATACGTGTGGGTCACCGCGGATGACCACACAAAAAAATCGCTATCTATCGGATTGATCACCGATGGGTAGCGATTTTTCTAATGGCATTAAAAAAGGCCGTCCAAGAACGACCTAACTCTGTTTGATTAAGTTATTGTCACGCAACGACCAATGATAATAGGAACACCGCAACTAAGCCCACAATGACTGAAATTGCCATTGAACGGGTTCGATAAGCGATCACCACCACAATCACGGCCGCTAACATTTCCGCAATATGACCAAATACCAATTGGTAAGTGGCACTATCAATAAAGATATCTTTGACAACTAGCGCCGTAAACAGCGACACCGGCACGTATTTCATCCATTCGTTGAACCATTCAGGAATTGCCCGCTTGGTGAATAACATCAGTGGCAGGAATCGTGGGAGAAAGGCCACAAAGAACCCCAAAATGATTAACCAAAAATGTTGCATACTGGTCCACGTATTAACTGTACTCATATAGCGTCTCCTGTGTCCTATTCATTCGAATTTTCAACTGCTGACTTTTTCGCCCCCGGGCTTCGAAGTTTCCACAGCCAATGGCTATCCGGTAACTTTTTACGTAACGTTGACTCAAGCAAAAAGCCAATCAACGAAGCAATCAGTGTTGAAATAACCAATCCTAGGGTACTCTTGGTGGCCATCATGCAGACTGCCGCCAGCACACCCGAAATCAAACAGATCACAATCGTCAAGCGATTCTTGATCTGCATCACAATCATGTATAAGAATAACGCCGTCAATGCGAAATTAACGATGCTGAGGTCAATCTTTAACGCGCTACCGATCAAACTACCGATAACATTGCTGACCGCCCAGAACAGCAAGGAATAGTGTTCCACCATTAAGGCTTCCTTACCGGTCCATTTCTTATCCGTTGCGAACTTTAAGTAGTTGATCGCATAGTTTTCATCATTTAGCGAAATGGCGAAGACAAATAAAAAGCGATTCGACTGACCCTTTAAGTACGGTGATAAACTCGAACTCAATAATGCATACCGTAATTCCAAAAAGAACAACATCAAGACGATTGAAAGTAGTGGGGAATTAATGGTTAACATCGTGGCAATCAGGAATTGAGCCCCACCAGAAAAAATCAAAAGTGAGACGAGTCCCGTCAATAAGGTATTGAACCCTGCCGCGTGTAGCAAAATCCCACAAGCCAGCCCAATCGGAATGTAACTCAAGTTAAGGGGCATGGCTACCCGCAGTGTCGACCGCCATAACGGTTCATCCGGGTCAGGCACTTGCTTGGGGTTTAGCCGTCGTTTATTCAAGAATGTTTGCCTCCGTTGAATACTCTGAGATATGAAGCAAGTTAACAGGTTCATCTATTAGCGATAAAACCACACGATGATATTTTAACATGTTTCATGCCATTTTCATATAACGGATGCGATATTTAGCAAAGGAAAACCGTGATTTTATCTGTTTTAATTAAAGGCTTGTGAAAAAGTACAGCGGATTTTCATGACAGGTGCTTGCCATAGACCTCCAAATCCGCCATAAAGCCTTGCATATCAGCAATCTCCGGGAGGTGTCCCCAATGTTCATAGCCAAACTTTTCAAAGAGGTGCCGACTGGCTTGATTATGCCCAAAAATTCGGGAAATAATCGTAGTCACCTTCAGTGCTGGTGCCTGTGACTCAACCCAGTTGAGTGCTTGCGTTCCCAAATGCTGTCCTTGGGCATCAGTCGATAAGTAGATGGCAATTTCGGCCGTTTGCGCATAAGCTTGCCGGTCGCTGTAGGGTTCTAACCCGACGTACCCCACAATGCCTGCCGTGGTTTCAATCACCCACAATGGAAAATGGTCCGGTAAAAACTCCTGAAACCATGGTTGACGCTGGGCCACGGTTAATGGTGTTAAATCTGCCGTACTCCCCTTAGTCGCAATTGCTTGGTTATAAATGGCGACGACTTGGGCCTCATCGGCAGCTGTGATCAATCGAAATGTTGCTGGCATAGCCATTCCCTCTTTCTGATAATGCCCTTCATTATACGCAAAAAAGGGACCGTGACCAAGGTCACAATCCCGATTGTCTGTCTATAATTGGCCCCACGCTGAGGCACCGATTGTTGGGAAGAGGTGTACTAACCGACCAATTTCAGCCGGACTATACTGAAATTCAATGGCTGGCAACAACGTATTAATCACGTCCGCTGCTTGTTCACTCACTTCAGTCGCACCAATCAAATGATGTTCGGCATCAAAAATCAAGGCATTGTCACCTTGGCTTTCCTTACCCACCTGTCGGTACCAATCGTCTGGCACATGGTTGGTCTCAACCGTAGCGCCGTCCTTTTGGGCTTGAGCGACACTCACCCCGACCTGCGCCAAGCGTGGCGAAGTGAAGACTACCGTCGGAATCGCCGGATAGTCAATGGGCTCGGTCGTCTCGCCCGTGAAAGTCTGACTGAGATACATCGATTCAAAAATGGCAGTCGGTGTTAATTTTGGTTGTTCCTTGTCAATCACGTCTCCGGAAGCATAAATATTAGGGACGCTGGTTTGTAGATGGTCATTTACGGTAATCCCATGATCGGTGTAGGCGACCCCCACATCTTCTAGGCCGAGGTTTTGGGTGTTCGGGTCCCGGCCAGTGGCGTCCAAAACCCAATCGGTCACCAGTGTCCCCTGCGTGTCCGTGACGACCTGTAACGCATCATCAGCCTGCTTTAACGCTGTAACCTGCGTATCTCGCAAAATCTGGACACCCCGGTCAGTTAGATCGCTGAGTACCGTTTCAACGAATGGCTGATGGAATTGACGTAAGGCTTGTTGCCCTCGCAATAAGATGGTCACGTCACTACCAGCCGCATTGGCGATGGTGGCTAGTTCTAAGGCGATGTACCCGCCGCCAATCACTGTCATCCGGGCTGGTAGGCTGGTCAAATTCAAGAAATCTTCACTATCGTGGGCTAACTCACTACCCGGAATTGCCAACCGGTGAGAATGTAAGCCGGTTGCGATGACAATTTTGTCAGCCGTATAGGTCTGATCTCCCACTTGAACGCTGTGAGCCGCGGTTAACTTACCATAACCCGTGATCACCTCAACACCATTGTCCTTTAGAAGGCCACCAATAAAATCTGGCAAGCCATCAATGACCTCGTGTTTGTGCGCCATATTAGCTGACCAATTGATCGTCGTGTCTCCAGTAATAACTGGATTCAACGCCGCCAATTGCCGTTGTAAGGCAACGGGCGCATCTAAGGTGATCTTAGCGTTACATCCCCGATTTGGGCAGGTTCCGCCAATGAGGCCACCTTCAACCACTGCCACTTTAACCCCTTTGGCTGCTAAGGGAATCGCACCGTCAAACGTTCCGTGACCACTTCCGAGATACAGCACATCGTAATCATAATTTTCCACTGACATTCAGATTCCTCCTTGACTTAATCCACAAAGAAAGGTTGCGTGCAACTGTTTTTAGTCTAGTAAATTTGCCGCCAAAATGCAATCAATACCCCTTTGGTCCACCAATTTATCAGATAAGCTTCCGTACGCAGTCAATAAGCGATTTATCTAAGTCTTCTTTTTGGAACAATGTTGTCCTATAATGGGTGCATTACAGCATGTATTAATGCATGTGCTAAAGAGTGCATTAGTTAATGTATAAAGTTAGTCTAAGTTTCGTGCTTTATGCTAGAACTAAGTCAAATTTCAAAGGAATGGATGTCCACATGAGTAGAAAATATTTCAATACAGTCTTACTGCTTAGTACGACCTTGCTGACTGGTTTAGCATTAAGCCGCCCCCTAATTGGCCACGCAGATGCCAGTACCCAAACGAGTAACGCCGTTGCCACTACTACCAGCAGTAATTCTTCCAGTTCAACAACCACCAGTGATGGTACCACTTATGGCGTTGATAGTGGTGACATTGCTTGGATCAAATACCCATCAAGTCCGTCCATATTAATAGGTTACACACAGGGCACCTATGATTATTATGATGCCGACGGTAATCGGACCGGATCTAATATTGGGATGGGAGGAACCTTAAAAGCACTTAGAATTAATTTAGCTCAAAGAGAAGTCTACTTTTGGGATTCACTAGCAAATGCATCACAAGAGGTTTATTTTAAGTTATCCGATATGGATGGTAGTTTTAAAGCCCTATACCCAATCACTACTATGTATGCAACCAAGTCCCTCACAATTAATTTTGTAGACGCCAATAATAAGTCTATTGATAACACTAGCATGTCCCTTAGTGTCCCCGACGATAATGATGGCGTGCAGACAACCAATTATGCTCAAACTATCGAAGCGGCACTGCTTGAGGCCACACCAACTGTTAAGGACTACACTTTCAATAAGGCCACACTGACAACTGATACGGAGGGCAACCCAACCATTACGTATCGTTTTGACACAGATAGTGCTACTGATAGTAGCTCAGAGTCCAGTAGTTCCGCATCCAGCAATGTAAATGCTGCCACCAGTTCTTCCACTACTAGTACCACAGACAGCACCAGCGATTCAACAACTTCGACAGCCACTAAGGTATCTGTAAGTAAAATCTCAGTCTACGCTACTCGTAAGATTGGTTTGTACAAGACCGTTAACTTCACTAAAAATAATCGTATCCGTTGGTACCAAAAGAAACCGCGTACAAAACGGCCTACATTCACTGTCATCGGATACGTGCGAACAAAAGCGGGCACTCTTCGCTACAAAGTGAAAACCACTTCCGGACAGACAGGCTACA
>OMJG01000950.1_pt1 | contig 19011 bp, 20 predicted proteins | sample 1646431 | NCBI WGS metagenome assembly OMJG01 (sample SAMN03771674, study PRJEB25209) | food metagenome | isolation source: Cotija cheese | place: Mexico:Jalisco,Michoacan | collected 2011-12-12
TAACAGAGATGCCAGTTGCTTGAGCAATTGCTGATAAGGTATCGCCCCATTGAATCGTGTACGTTTTCGTACCGTCGTCATTTACAACGATTTCTGATTCGATATCTGAAGCTGTCCGAGGATTCCATTCTGCTGCTGATGCAGTAGCTGGTCCAATCAGTAAAGCTGCGCCTGCAGTCATGGTTGCTATTGTATAACGTAGTTTTTTGCTTGAGATCATGTATTGTATTTCTCCTTTGTGTTTGCCTTAGTTTTGAGCGAATAATGTGTCGCTCTTTCACCAACAAGGATATACTAACATGCTCCCCAGGACCTCGCTTGTTTTTCATAAGAACATAAACCGGTGGTAATACCATTGTAATATAGTGTCATAATTGGGTCTAAAATGGGCTTTAATGTTACAAAATTACCTGTTTTTTGGGTTTGAGTAAACTCGATGGCCATTGTTAATCGCTTTCAATTGGTACTCAGATGGGTCATGATGGTCATTTGTCACAACGAAATCTTTGGCTTTGGTGGGGATTTTCTCCTCAAACAAGGCTTCATACTCATCAATTGTTAATGTGTTTCTTGCAGTAAGCTGTTGCTCAAATCGATGCTTTTGAATCTCTTGAGTATAGTTCTCTGACAAATATAGACTAAAGAATTCGCCAACAGCCCCAGAACCATAGCTAAACATTCCAATCTCGCTATCTGGTGCTAAGTTAGGTTCATGAGCTAATAACGAGAATAGACTCAGGTATAATGATCCTGTGTATATATTTCCTACCACACGATTGTAACGAACAGCCTGTTGATAATACTGTCTGAGTCGTTTCGCCGTCTCTTTGTCACATTCTTCTAGATAGGGCGCTAATGCCTTTTCCCCTAGTTTCGTGTAAGGAACATGACAGCAAATTGCCGTAAAATCAGCAATTGTCTGATGTGTTAATCCTATAAATGACGTGAACGTATCATTGAAGAAATCAAGATAGGCTTTTTTGGACAATGGACCATCCACCAGTGGATATTCTTGATCAGTTGGCCGCCAAAAATCGGCCACATCAGCCGTATGATAAGCCGATACATCTGATACTTTAGCGATTCTTGGGTCCTGACTGATTAACATAGCGACGGCTCCAGCTCCTTGGGTTGGCTCACCACCACTTTTCAATCCATACTTTGCATTATCACTTGCCACGACCAAAACTGTTTCTTCTGGGTGTTGATGGACATAACTCGTCGCCAATTGTAACCCGGCAGTTCCACCGTAACAAGCTTGCTTCACCTCAAACGAACGAACGCCTTGTTTAATGGGGAGTAAGTCCGTCAAAAATACAGCCCCGGCCTTCGAATGATCCACACCTGTCTCACTTGCAAATATCACTAAGCTAATGGCATCCAAGCGTTGTTGATCGACTTTATCCGCTCGGTCAAACAATTGAATTGCTGCGTTCAATCCCATTGCTACCGTATCTTGCGTTAGAGGAGCTACTGCCATCTCATCTTGCCCGATGCCTAACTCAAATTTCTTAGGATCCACACCACGTACACTAGCTAAATCACCCATCTCAAGTTTAAAGGGTGGCACATAAACCGCCATTTGATCAATACCAACTGTCATTACATCACTCATTGCTTTACTCCTTTGTTTCGTATTTTTGTTTCTTTACTTGCTTCTTTGACTGAAAAGCAACACTTTCTCATACTCTGTTTCTTAACATATCAGATATCGGTTAAAAATGATGATTATCCATGTTTCCTTATTAAAAATTTAAGTCCTCTTCATAAACTCGATTTAAGGCAAAAAAAAAGAAGCAACTATACCCAAAACGATTTCTTTTGATAGGATAGTTACCTTATGACATGACTTGATATGACGTACCTCTAAACGGATCTAATCTACTCATACTAACTTTTTTTCTTTTTAGCCTTCTCACGATAGCGTCTTCCTTTTTCATCGTGGTAGACTCGGTAGTTTAAATTAGTATCTACCGGTCTATACCGCTTGACGACCCAATGGTTAGAACGGTTTTGGTATATCTCAACACTGATAGTATCCCCTTCAGCGATCTCATAAATAAATTGAGCTGTCAGGCGATGCATCAGTAATGCAATCGGTTCTTCACCATTAGGGCTCACTGTAAAACGAATCAATGGATCAGAATCTAGTGTGAGGACTTTGATTTTTGAAACGACGCCAATAACTCTTTTAAGTTCCATCAGGCACCACCCCATTATAGAAACTCTTTGTATCTGCTAAGTCTAATTGTCTGTGCTTTTCTAACAGGTTTTTGTTATAGGACTCAAGCGTTCACTATCCAACCATTAATCTGCCAATTGTTTTAAAAACGACAACACCATTTTAGCTGATCTATTTCCCGCTTCTGAAATGAATGTCTCAAAAGAAACCTCATTATTCCTTCGACCGGCGATATCAGAGATGGCTCTCACAACAACAAAGGGTCTTTGAAAAGCGAATGCAACTTGAGCGATTGCCGTCCCTTCCATTTCCGCTGCTAGGACTGTTGGAAAATGAGTGATGATGTCCTGACGTTGGTTTTCTGTATTGATAAAGGAGTCAGAACTTGTGATCAAGCCTAGGTGGGTGGTCAATCCAACAGTCTGAGCGGCTAAATCTAAACGTGCTATGAGTTCAGGGGATGTCACATAGTAAAGTGGCATTTGCGCCATTTGTCCATAGTCATAATTAAAAGCTGTAACATCGACATCACTATAGGCTAGCTTTGAGGCAATCACAACGTCACCCACCTTGAGATGGGAACCAATACCACCAGCTGAACCCGTATTCACTAATAGGTCTGCTTTGAATGTTTCTAAAAGTATCGTAGCAACTGCTGCTGCCATGACTTTTCCAATCCCTGACTCGACCACAATCACTGATTGACCAAACAATTTTCCTTCACAAAAATGCCACCGGCTAACTGTTGTTGTCTTACTGTCTTCTAGCTGTTCTTTTAATAACTTAGCCTCTTCGGCCATCGCTGCAATTATACCCACACGCATCAGTTATTTTCCCCCTATATCAACGTCACAAAAATGTGGGCTGCTATCTTTTCGCTGATTGCCACTGGACGACCAGCCACTTCCAATTCGATTGTGCCATCATAATCATTGACTGAAGCTATTCTACCTTCTTGATTCAACACTAAGTCTTTCTCAGACAAACTGTCTAATAGATCCTGATCATCAACAAACCGTTTGATCATCACGCGACTACCAACCTTGCAATTAGCGAGTTTAATCAATTGATGAGGTTGCAATACCGTATCCTTTGCAGGAATTACACCACCATGTGGGCAATACTTTGGATGATCCAAATAGACCTCTAGACGATCGATCAGATCTTCTGAACTCGCATGCTCCAAAATCTCGGCCTCTGAATGGATATCTTGCTCATCATAATTCAACTTTTCATGCAAAAAAACTTCCCACATTCTGTGTTTTCTAATAATATCACTAGCAATTCTGTTCCCAGAAGAGGTCAACTTGAACCCCTGTCCTTTCACTTTTACCACTAGATCTGATTTGATCAATTTACCAACCATATCACTCACACCAGCTGGAGAAATCTCCAACGTGCTCGCAATCAATTTATTGGTCACTTTATCATAAACTTCGTTCAACTCAAAAATAACTTTTAAATAATCTTCCTTACTAGGAGTCATGTCAGTCGATCCTCCCTTATGACACTTGACATATTCTTTGTTTATTGACTCATATTGAGCCCTATTTCAAACGACACTCACTAAACTTACTCATTACACTTACTTACTCACTACACTTACTCATTACACTTACTCACTACACTCACTTACTACACTCACTACTTGCTACCACCGTAATCCTACGCAAATGGGGCTAATGGAATAAACCATTTACTAAACCGTACTTTTAGAATATCGCAGACAAACCCACCGATTATCCCGAGCAATGTCAACAGTAGGATGCTGGCGTACACCTCTAAATAGTGGGTAGCTTGGTACTCTGTGACTAAAAACTTACCAATACCCCAACTTGTTCTAAATTGCTCTGTGATCAAGATCAGTGATAAGCTTAAACCCAGTGTTTGCTGGGCCATCAAGATCAATCGTGGAACTACTGCTGGGAAAGCAACATACCTGACCCACATACCCGTTGAAAAATCTAGAGAGCGTGCAATAAACACATAGGTCTCTGGCAAGGCAATCAAACTTTCATAGGTCGGAATCGTGACATAAAAAAGGGTCACAAAAACGATTGCTGTTACCTGAGCCATAAAGCCTGAAGTGATTGACAGGTAAAAAAGTGGGAATAAGACAAGACGCGGCATCGCAAAAAGGACCTGGACAACTGGTAGTAGATAGCGACGAGCATTTTTACTTGTTGCCATCCATAATCCTAATAATCCTCCAAACAAATACGACAGCACGATGGCTGCTAATAGTCGTACTAAGGTCATACCCAAGTGTAACCAAATATCCTTATGAGTAGCTAAGTAAAGACCAACAGCCCATGGACTTGGAATTTTTGCCGTATCATTAAGAAGTGTCAAGATAGTCCAAAGCACAATAATCATGAGGCTCCCAACCCAATAATAACGTGGTTTCATGATTTCACCTGCTTAATCTTTGATTGAAGCTCACGATAAGCACTGAAAAAAGCCTCGTTTTGTGTGTTGCGATTAAATAATGTCAATGGATTTTTCATCATAATAGTTAGATGCCCTTCAGTCATCAATCCAATCTGATCCGCTAATAAGAGTGATTCTGTTAACGAATGGGTTGCCAGCAATACTGTCTGCTTCTGAGTTTTTTTCAGTTCAAGAAGTGCTTTCCAGGTCGTTTCACTCGACTCACGATCAAGCCTCGAAGTTGGCTCATCCAAAAACAAATATTGAGGCTTCTTAGCCATGATCCGGGCAATCGCAGCTATCTGCCGTTGACCAGCACTGACCTGGTTAGGGTATCTTTCTTTAATCTTTTCGAGTCCAAGGTCAGACAGCAACTTGCTTAATTCTTTTGCCACGACTGGCTTACTTAAAAACCGTTTATTAAACCCCAATCTCACATTATCTTCTATTGTAAGCCAAGGAAATAAACTGGACTCTTGAAACATAAATCCGACATTATGCGGATAGATCCTTGGCTCGATGTCTCCTGATGTGATTGGGATCAGAGAAGCTAGGCTCAACAGTAGTGAACTCTTCCCACTACCCATCGTCCCTAATAACGCTAACGATTCTCCATCAGCTAATTCAAATGAAGCACGATCGACCACAACATTCTGGTGGCGAACGACCGTCCAATTACTGACTGAAAATGTCATGTGATCTTCTGCCCCCTCAATGTCTTGGTCATAACTATCCGTAATCATTTCAACTATCATCCCTATTATAGCGTGTTTTTAGTCCTATTAGGTAACTTTTTAGCACGAACAGCTAACAGAATTAAGCTAACTTAATTTTATCATAAAATGATGCATATGGTGTCATTGGGAGATCTAGTTATAAAAAGAAGGAAGGCAAGCACCTTTCTCCTGAGTTATTTAAGTTGAGTTATTTCAGTCTGTTATAGAAGCGCACTAGACACCATGCTATACAAACGGGTTATAGAACCGTCCCTGATTCAGCAGAATGATCCAGAGTCCGACTAAAACAATTAGACCAACGATCGAAATGGCTATGATATCCGCTTTCTTCAGTGGTGTGGTCATATACCACGTTCTTTTATCCAATTTGCCAAACCGTCTTAATTCCATCGCTGAACTAATCGTATCAATTCGATCTAAACTAGAAAAAATCAATGGAATCGCTAAAGTCAGATTCCCTTTGATGCGTTTCATCAGTGGCGCATCCTTAGAGAGATCAGTTCCCCTAGCTTGGCCTACTTGAGCAATGGATTTAAATTTCCGTTGTAAGTCCGGAATATATCTTAATGCTAAGGCAACCGCATATGAAATCCGATAAGAAATACCGATGCGGTTCAAACTAGCTGCTAACTCACTTGGATTTGTCGTCATAAAGAAAATCAATCCGGGCGGGATAGTCACGAAATATTTGATCATCAAATTGAATTCATAAAACAATTGCTCTTGTGTGATTGTATACCGTCCGATACCTTCCCAGATTACATGACGCGTCCCATATAAATCAACGCCATATTCTGGAGCAAAGAGATAAATCGTCAAGAGATTTAAAATCGCAAATACCAAAATAAAACGGATTACCAAACGAATATCGTCATAGCGAATATCAGCCAATTTAAAAATAATGATGCCAAAAAGCGCTAAACTGATCAAAAAGCGCGTATCATAGGATATCATGCCAATCGCCGATAACAAGATGAAGCTAATGAGCTTTGTCACACCACTCAATCGGTGGATCTGAGTATCTCGTGGCAGGTATCCCAGTAAGTTACTTGTTTGACTACTTGCCATTATCTCTATCCTCCCTTTCTGAACGGATAAAGTTCTCGACAAATGTGGTAGGATCAGCTAACTGATTTGCGGCAGCTAGATCATATAAACTGGTTGTCTTAAGTGAGGTATCTGCCACAAGCAGTTGATCTGTTAGAACAGCTGCTGGCGTCTTATCTGCTACGATCGTCCCTTCTTTTAAGACTATGGTACGTTCAGTATATTCTAACATCAAATGCATGTCGTGTGTCACCATCAAGATAGTCTTGCCCCGACGATTCAATGCTTCTAGAAACGTCATCATATCATTATAATGACGAAAATCTTGCCCAGCAGTTGGTTCATCCAGAATCAGCAGATCAGGCTCTAAGACTAATATTGCTGCAATGGCTACTCTTCTTTTTTGACCATGACTTAAAGCCGACATAGGCCAGTTACGATAGGGTTTTAAACCACATATAACTAGTGTTTCAACGACTTTTTCTTCAATTTTCTGTTCAGGAACTGACCGATTTCTAAGACCCAGTGCCACTTCATCATAGACATTGCTTTGAGACAACATTTGGTTGGCATTCTGCAGGACATAACCGATTCGAGTCGCCCGTTTGGCAATGGAGTCCTCTAAAATACTCCTACCATCCCATTTGATATCTCCACTGTCTGGCGTCAAAAAACCACTGATTACATGACTCAACGTCGATTTGCCAGCACCGTTATGTCCCACTAGGCTCACCATCTCGCCTTTGTGTAAAGTCAGTGAAATATCCTTTAATAAAGGGTTTCCTTTGTGGTAGCTAAAGTTAAGATGGTCTAACGTCAGCAAGGGAGTTTGCTTTGGCGTTTCAATCTTAAACGGATGAGCCTCTTGCCAGTTATTGAGTGCTTTTTTGATGACAGGTGTCGCCATTTGTTGACAATCAGTCACGGTCGGCATGGCATCAAGGTCGATACCTAACGTTTTCAATGCCGTGAGATACAAAGGTTCACGGATACCATGATCAGTCAGAGTGGTTTGCTTCAGTAACTGATCCGGTGGTAGATCTGTGACAATCTGACCGTCATCAATCAACACGACCCGATCAATTTTAGCTACTAACGATTCTTCTAAACGATGCTCGATAATAAGAGCGGTTAATTGCTCATCAGAGGTAAGTTGGTCAATCAATCGCATGGTATCATAGCCAGTTTGTGGATCGAGATTGGCCAATGGCTCATCAAATAAGATGATGGGTGGTTCATCTACCAGAACACCAGCCAAAGTCACCCGTTGCTTTTGTCCGCCAGACAGTTCTGATGGCTTATGGTCCAAATGGTCACCCAAATTAATTTTAGTCGCCCAAGTCTTAACCGTGTCATGCATAGCATCTACCGACTCTGCTTCATTCTCCTTCAAGAAGGCTATATCCTCAGCAACGGTCAATCCGACAAATTGACTGTCAGTATCTTGCAAGACTGTCCCTACACTTAAAGAGAGCTCATAGATCGAGTCTTCACCAAAACGCTTGCCAGAAATCATCAACTCTCCGGTCCAAGAACCATGGTGATTCTGCGGAATGATCCCATTTAAACAATTCAATAAGGTCGATTTACCAGAACCACTGGCCCCAACAATCAAGATCTTTTCACCTTCATAAATTGTCAGACTGATATCCCGTAACGTCGGTTCACTCTGAGCGTCATATTGAAATGTGAAATTTTTAAATGAAATAATTGCTTTTCTCGTCATCTCTCACCATCACTCAAGACCTTCGCCTCTCTCTTCACACAGTGAAACTTATCAAGCATCTTTTGTTAAACTGCCTTGCTTCGTTTTCGTTGCTGCATAAGCTTTAATCAACAATACCCCAATAATCCCTGTCACAACCGCATTCGTCAAGCCAATCACGACTCCTTGGGTAAAGACTTTATTGGCAGCCTCAGCATAGATTATAACATCTCCAATAGGGGCAAGAACCACCCATAAGACTAAATTAGCGATCGTTTCTCCAACTAAGAAAGTTATAATATCCTTTTTATCGAAAATACCTTCATTGACCCGCAAACGAGTCCCTATTAAACCAAAAGAAACTCCTAAAAGTCCAGATGCTATAATCCAAGTCCACCAAGCCCCATAAGAGGTTAAATCACCAATCATATGCCCTAAAAAGCCTGCCAAACCTGCTACAATTGGCCCATAAACAACACCTAATAAAGCTAAAAATGGATAAGCAGTGGCTATATCCGTATTTGGAACACCGGTTGGAATCGTGACAAATCGTTTCAGAATAAAGAATACCGCAGTCCCAATACCAATTGCTACAATTTGTTTAACCGTAATTTTGTTTTTCATACACTCTACCCCTTTATCGTGGCTTCTCCAATGGTTGATGATACTATTTTCGCTAACACCTACTAAGTTCTGCTACTATCTTCTAAGATCTACTACTATCTTTTAAAAGCTACTAACAACTACTACTATTTACTCCAATTTACTCAATGTAATCTGCCAATCATTTCCAGTTCCTATATGATAAACCTCTGCAAATGACCCCAGATTTATTCCTAATCCGACATTTAGCAATGAGTTGATATAAAGGACAGGTTCATCCGTTGCTACTTGAGCAAATGACCGACCATTAGCAACAGTAGCGTGATACCGCAAAGTACCATGATAAGAAATCTTAACGTCAAAACTATCGCCATAGTTAGCCTGCCATTTTTTGAAAAAAGCGAGTGGAATATTGGTCCAAAGAGAGCCAAATCGAACATCTAACGTATCCACTGTTCCAGTGACTTTCTTATCGCTATAAGTAGGCTTGATTAAGTCAAAAGTAGTGAGTTCATCTACAGCTAGTTCACTGCCTAACGTCTCAAAACTGACTTTCTGACTCGCTAAACGCGCCCCGTTATAGATATAAATATCACGACCATGGAAAGTGTGACTCTCTCCAGAACTTGGTAGCCTTTCTGTCGCTTCATTAATCTGCCGTGCTTCTTTAATACCAACATATTCCTTCAAAAACGTTAGGGTCCCATTATCTGGTGTAATGACATATTGACCAGTCTCTAAAAGTACACAGACACTTCGTCTATTCGAACCAACACCAGGATCGACGATTGACACGAACACCGTCCCTTTTGGCCAATAAGGTGTCGTTTGCATCAACCGATAACTCGCATCATGAATGTTGTAAGGTTCAATATCATGCGTCAAATCTGAAATAGTTAACTTCTCAGACACCTGATATGCCACACCATACATGGCACTCACAGCACCATCCGCTTGACCAAAATCAGATTGAACGACCAAAAAATCTGCCAAAAACATTCCTCCCCCTTTTCTAACCTAATACCATGATATCTTTTTAGAATTCAATAGACCATCTTTTTTCTACATTTCACTTCAGTTTTCTACATTCTTCTACATCTCTACATCTGTTGATAGATTTCAATTAGTTGTGCTTCATCTAGTTCACTTGATGGTTCGTCTAGCGTAATTTCTCCATGATTCAACATAATGACACGGTCGCTGTAGCGAATCGCATCACGCATATTGTGAGAAATCATGATGGTTGTGATTCCTAGATCCTCAAGAAAGCTTCTCGTCTTTTCCATGATCACTCGGCTTGTTTTAGGGTCAAGAGCCGCTGTGTGTTCATCTAAGAGTAGTAATTTTGGTTGGTTCATTGCTGCCATTACAATGGCGAGCGATTGGCGTTGTCCTCCAGAGAGGTAGGATACTTTGGTATTCAGTTTTGATTCCAGTCCTAATCCAATTGATTCTAATAAGGTCTTATACTCTGGAATACGATTTTTTTGAATTAACCGTTTCAACCCGAATTTTTGTCCTTTTTTATCTGCAAGAGCCATGTTCTCAAGGATTGTTAAATTGCTAGCAACACCAAAACTAGGGTCTTGGTAGACACGTCCAATCAACTGTGCTCTTTTTTCTGGTGAGAGGTGGGTGATATCAGTCTCATCCAAGATTATTTCACCTGAATCTACCGCAACAGTCCCTGCAATCATGTTCATCAATGTACTCTTACCACAGCCGTTGGGCCCGATAATTGCCGTCAGTTCTTTTGGTTTAACGGTGAGTGAAAAATCAGTGAATAGAACGATCTCATTTGGTGTGTAACGGTTGAATATCTTTGCTAGATGGTTGATGGTAATCATGACTTAGCCACTCCCTTCAGATAACGATTGAAACGTTGTCCAAGTTGTAGATTGTTGTAGGCGATGAACAAGATAATGATGATCCCGTTGATTGCCTTCAAGTCATTCGGAGCCATCCCTAAGTAAATGGCTAAACCACTGATCATCTTATAGATCAACGCTCCGATAACCGCCCGCGTTGTGCCATTCAAGAACGCTACACCACGCATGATCGTCCCGCCAATGATCAACGAGGCTAGTCCAACCACGATAACACTTGTACCCATGCTGATATCTGCTAATTTCATATTTTGAGCTAGAAGTGCTCCACTCACAGCTGCCAAACCATTCGACAACATCAGACCGATAATCTTCATATGGTTCTTATTTGCACCTAAACTGGTGACTAGTGCTTCATTGTCTCCTGTCGCTAAGAGTAAATATCCTAGTTCAGTTTTAAAGAACCAGTCAAGTGCTAGTTTAATCACTAACACAATAGCTACCATAATCAAAATATTGATCCAGACAGTTGACCCAAACAAATTTGCTAAGCCGTACAATGAAATATTAGACGATCCACCTATTCTTAAGTTGACGGAATACATGATAGTTAGTGTCAAAATACCTGCAAGTAGTGGATTAATCTTTAAATGGATAAAGAGTAATGCTGTCATTAATCCTGCTAAAGAACCCACTACAAAAGCAGCTAGAATCCCTAGAACTGGTGGCCATCCCCATTGAAGGGTTACTGCTAGTGTAAAGGCACCAGCTGGCAAGGTTCCCTCCACCGAAAGATCCGGAATATCTAAAATGGTGTATGTAAGGTAGACAGCAATTGCTAAAATACCGTAAATCATACCTTGCATGAGTGTTGTAATGATTAATTGAGACATGTTATTCCCTTCCTATATCTGTGAATAGCAATGAGTTATTACGTCGGCTAATCAATGAGTTGTGCATCCTTGAATGGTTCTTTGCTAGCATCTAGCCCTAATGTGTCTAAGACATTTTGACGGACAACATTCGTCGTTTCTGTCACTCTACCGACTGAGATGCTGCCTGCATCTTTACCATCTACTAAGATTTCTTTGGCCATACTTCCTGTCTGTTTCCCAAGGTCAGTGTAGCTAAAGCCATTACAAATCAAGATGCCATTGGCTTTATCGGTTTCATCAATGTAAGCTTGTAAAACGATTTTCTTAGCTGCCAATGCTTTATCAGATATGACCCCAAGAGACGATGCGACCAAATTATCCGTTATATTGTATAAGGCATCTGATTTCGCCAGGGCTGTGTCGATAGCTTGAGACATATCATTAACATTATTGACCCCTATAGCTTCTATAGTAAGCCCTAATTCATCTGCTGCCTTTTCAGCATCTTTCACTTGTACTTCCGAATTAGCCTCACTGGTGTTGTACACAATCCCGACTTTTTTGATACTATCATCGATCTCTGGTAATAGTGCAAGTTGATCCTTTACAGGAGTCGCATCAGTTGTTCCGGTGATGTTTCCGCCTGGTGTTTCTAGACTATCAACGATCTCTGAGCCAACTGGATCAGTGACTGCTGAAAATAGCACTGGGATTTCAGTATCAGTCGTCATTTGTTTGGCCGTTTGTGCTACTGGTGTTCCGATAGCATAGATCATATCGACACCACTATCAATGAAGTTTCCGATGATTGATTGAGCCGTGGCAGTCTCACCTTGTGCATTTTGATACTCGATATCTACTGTGACCCCTTCGCTTTCTAATTGATCAGTGAAACCATTACGAGCATCGTCCAATGACGGATGTTCAGCAATCTGAACAATCCCGATTTTATACGTTTCCTCGCCATTGCCTCCATTAGAATCAGCCGTATCAGTATTTCCACAACCTGCCAATAATCCAACAACTCCTAATGCGATAATACCTGCCTTCTTTAATACTTTGCTGTTCATTTCTTGTCCTCCTAGATTTGTATTTTGCTTTGCCACACTATATTCATTCGCTCAGGGTTAATTTTTGAAATCTAACTCTGGGCAACATAACTCAATTATCGGTGCTAACGCTATCCACTCAGCAACTGATGGATCACTCTTTAACCGTTAACTTTGTGAGAGTGATGAGGGTGATAAAGGGAGATGGACACAAAAAAAGTCCCTAAGCAACAACTCTTACATTGTTACTTAGGGACGAAAATTTCGCGGTACCACCCATATTTACCGATGTTCACCATCGATCTCTGCCAGATCTATCAATCTGAGGTCAGTTAACGGAGACATCCGGATCAGCTTTCTGTTTAAAAAGCAAAGCCTCTAACCTTCCGTTAGAGTGGCGTTTCTCTTAAGATAAAGCTTGCTCAGCTAAAAAGGTGAACGCTGATCAGTCAGATGAATCGTGTTAGCTTTCAGCAACTACTAACTCTCTTTTGGTGATTCGTTAACATATCAGTACCTTTGTCATAGCATCTTTAATTGAATTAACTACAGTTTAGCGAGGCTAAACACAAATGTCAACTAATTTATGAGAAACCTTTCATTTTTTATTCTGCAGTTTTCTAGTCAAACAAATCTAGTGTAAAGACCATTGGACCTTGCATATCTTGATAAACTTTCTTAGCAGTTTCTTCATTAGCTAATTCGGCTAACAGTTGATAGCCAAATGGTAGCGCAGGTACTGGACCACGACTAGTCAAAATACCATTATCGATCACAATCGTTTGTTCAGAGTGACGTTCATTGTCTGTGATTTGATTTTCAACCGTTGGGAAGGCAGTAAAACGCGTTCCTTTCAACAAGCCCGCTTTATCAAGAACAATAGGTCCAGCACAAATAGCGGCTACCCATTTCTTGTTTTTGTGAGCTTTTTGGACATAAGCGATAACCTCAGGATTGTCTCTTAAAGATTCTGCTCCTTTGGTTCCACCTGGAATATAAACAGCATCTATCGCTTCATCCTTGACTTCAGCTAATAAAGCATCTGCAGTTACGACAACATTTTGTGCTGATACAACGTCTTTTTTGCCAGTAGTACTTACAAGCGTGACATCTACATCACCACGACGACAAATATCGACCGGAATGAGCGCTTCTATTGTTTCAAACCCATCAGCCAATAAAACAACTAACTTACTCATCTCTTCCATCAACTCCTCTACATACAGTCTACCACACACAAAGGTTGTTCATGGAGTGTTTAGCTTCGAGATATAAGGTAAGCTTGCTCAGAATTTTTAATTCTAGAGCAAGATTGACTTATATACGAAGAAGTTACTCCAGGAACACTGATTAAAAAGGTTGTTCATGGAGCGTTTAGCTTTAGGGTTCATTACAAGTCTTTACCACAGGTTTGGATAAAATCGTTTTCCTACCTCTACACTTTTAGAGTCGAAAAGCACCAAATAACAATCAAGTTCAGGTTTTCCACTTGCTTTTATCCGTTGTTCAAAAGCTAATATCGTCTCTACAGCTATTCTTAGAGCGGATTCTCTTGGAAAACCATAGACTCCTGCTGAGATAAAGGAAAAAGCAATGCTGTGTAAGTTTTTAGCGGCTGCTATTTCTAATGACCGTTGATAACAGTTCTTCAGCTTTGTTACCTCATTATCCTGGCCACCTCGCCATATGGGTCCTACAGCGTGGATGATATATTTAGCTGGTAACTGATAGCCCTTGGTGACCACTGCATCTCCAGTAGCGCAACCTCCAAGACTTCTGCACTCTTCTAACAGCCCTTTCCCAGCAGCACGATGAATGGCACCATCGACGCCTCCACCGCCTAGCAGAGAACTATTAGCAGCATTTACTATAGCATCGACTTGTAGCTGTGTAATATCCGCCTGAATCAGTTTTAAACTCACGTCATGACCTCCTCGGCTACCAATAGATTACCCTAACTTTAGCTATCCTTTAACTTTTATCAGTCTTCACAGTCTAGAAAGTCGCTCAATTCTCCTGTATGTGGGTCGATCACAAGGCCTTTGACAACTATATCATCAGGCACTAACGGGTGATTTCTCACTAATGCTACTGAGCTTTTCACATTGTGGCCCAAATGATGGAATCCCTCTAACCATTCTGCTACGTTCATCTCTTTTGAAGCAGTTGTTAATTGCTCCTCAGTGATACCTCTATCTTCCATACTTTTAACCAAAGCTTTTCCACTAACGCTCCTTGCACCACAATCATGATGTCCAATCACAAGAATAGTTTTGACTCCTAATCCATAAATGGCGATGAGTAGACTTCTCATGACACTGCCATAGGGTTCGTTAATTATCGCTCCAGCTGTCTTGATGATTTTCGCATCACCATTCTTAAACCCCAATGCCGCAGGTAATAAAGTCGTTAAACGCGTATCCATACAAGTCACTATCGCTAATTTCTTTCGTGGCAAATTTCCTGCTACATAGGGTTTATACTTTCCATCTAAGACAAACTGATGGTTATAACTAAGAACATCACTAATCAACTGATTAAATTCTTGTTTATCGCTACATGTATCCATTCGCATTCGTGTCATCTGTCCTTTTTATTAGATTAATAGCACGCTATAAGGTTACTAATACGGCTATTGTATTGAGATACTGCTAGTATTTACCCCAATAGGTTAGGGGCAGTCTTTTAGCAGATTTATAGTGTATCACAAGATCTCACAATGTCCGTTTATTTAGCTCAATCAGATGTCACTAAAACGTCTTAATCCCTTTCACACATTGCTCAAGTATATCCAAATACCTCGTCGCTATATGATTCAATTGATGAAAGTCACTCGTGATATATCCTAGCTCGATTTGTTCGTCAGATACTAGCTTTTTCCCAACAATATCCTCACCATTCAAATCAGAATTGATAATCCCTGAACTAATCGTATAGCCATTCAACCCGATTAACAGATTGAACAACGTTGCTCGGTCACTGACGATGATCGATTTGCTAGCTTGGTGATCTGCGAGTACTTCTTCCCAAAAATAAAATGAATTATGATGCCCTTGTTCATAACTCAATTTTGGGTAAGGTTCTAAGTCTTCAAGTGTCAGAATATCCTTCGATACTAACGGATGATTCTGGTAAATAAACACATGTGGTTTTGCAACATGTAAAGGCGTAAAGGTCAATCGTCTATCCTTCAACGTACTATTGATGACTTGTCGATTATAATTACTCCGGTAAATGACACCTATCTCGCTTTTTAAATTTGCGACATCCTCAATCACCTCAAACGTTCGTGATTCTTTAAGAGTGGCTTGATAATCTTGCTGGTCTATCTCCTTTAATAACCGCACAAAAGCATCAACAACGAATGCATAATGTTGCCCAGCCACACTAAATATCTGTCTTGGCTTCTCTTTTTGTTGATAACGTCTTTTCATCAAATCAACTTGTTCTAGTACCTGTTGAGCGTAGGATAAAAACTCTTCACCATCAGCAGTCAAGGTGATTCCTTTTTGACTACGATTGAATAAGGTAATCTCCATTTCACGCTCCAGCTCTTTCATCGCATTTGATAAAGAAGGTTGTGAGATATAAAGAGTCTTTGCTGCTTGAGTCAACGACTTTGTTTCTGCTACTTCTACCAAATACTCTAATTGCTCGATTCGCATCTCTTACCTCCATAGTTTTAAACTATTGATATACCAATATAATAGGTATTTTGAATGTTTTGTTTTTTATACTACACTACTTAGTATCTTAATGAAACACCTTATTGTCGTCTCTATCCAACTGTTAGAGAACCATTTTCCTATAACAATATCGTATTTCAAAAACATAAAAACATATTAGAGGAGATTACCACATGACTGAAAAACAACAAGATCAAAATGCAACTGAAACAAAAGTTTCTTCCAAGCGCTTCTTAACGGTTGGTTCTTTACTCCGCCCGCAAGATTTATTGAACTACAAAACCAAAATCGAACATCGTGACGATATCACCTATCCATTTTATGATGAATTTGAAGGCTATAAAGAAACAGAAGATAAAGCTGTAGCACAAGTGGTTGAAGACCAAGTTGAACGGAATTTTCCCGAGATCACAGATGGTGAATTTTCAAAATCACTTTGGCATCTCGACTTTCTTTGGGGGTTATCAGGTGTGAGACGCTTCATCGCAGACCATGGCTATTTCTTCCGTGATAAAGATGAAGAGAGCAAATTTGAAACCCGTAAAGATATCGGAATCGACATTGAAGACCATCTACATGGTCATCATCATCCATTTATTGAACATTACGAACGCTTAGAAGAACTTGCTCCAGAAGGTGCTCATTTAAAACAATGCATCCCTTCCCCATCTCACATCTTTGGCGAACTTTCTTGGTCACCTAATATCGGTGGAAAAGTTTATGCTACGACAGAAGAATTCAAAACTGATTTGATCACCGCCTATGAAGAATTCTTGACCGACTATGCAAAGGCTGGCGGAAAAGTTATCCAGTTTGACGACTGTTTATGGGAACTATTTGCTGACGATAACCCTAACAGTCCATTCACTGGCGGATCTGATAACTATGCCGACAAAGTTAACTTAGCTCAGGAATTTATAGACTTGAACAACACGGTCATAGCTTATGCCCATGACTTAGGGTTAAAAGTGTATACCCATAACTGCCGTGGTAACTATAGTTCTCGGAATATGGGTGGCGGTAGTTACGAAAAAATTGCGCCTATCTTCTTAGAAAAACAAAACTATGATCGTTTTTACTTAGAATGGGACGATGAACGTGCTGGCAGCTTAAAAGCACTGGAAGCATTCAAAAACAAACCAAATACTGAAGTAGTATTAGGATTTCTCTCTAGCAAAACCAACACCCTAGAAGATGAAGAACGTATTTTAAAGCAACTAGAAGAAGCAGCAACTTATCTTCCAAAAGATAAGCTCTATCTCTCACACCAATGTGGCTTTGCCTCTTGTGATGGCGGAAACGAACTGGCCGTTGAACAACAATGGGCAAAAATAGAACAAGGACAAGAAATCGCGTATAAATTTTGGGGCGAATAAAAAAAGTGCGACAAATCACGGTTAGCTCTGAGCAGTAAGGAATTCTATGTCAAAAATGCAGACATTTTTAGACATAGAAGACTTATTGCCGAAAGAGCTGGGATTTGGAGCACGCCTAATAAAAAGTGCGACAACTCACGGTAATTCCCGAGCATTAAGGAATGTTTTTTGATCATGCGAAACATGAGGTGAAAACAAGAGTTAGTGCCGAAGGGAATGGGATTTGGAGCACGCATAATAAAATAGTGCGACAACTCACGGTATAAATCAGATCATGTTTTTCTGATTTATACCGTGAGTTTTCCATGTTCATTGATGTAAACGCCTTGCATCATTATATTAAATCCAACAACTCCTACAGAGAACCTGTACGTTAGTATGAGATTTTATACGAGAGACTTGTTCTATTAAAATTTACATATGAAAGCCTTCATACTAGTCTCTACCTTCTTTTATACTTATAATAGAATTATAGAATGCGTTATTTTTTCTACAAAAATCACAATATTTCTGACAGTTTATTCTATAGAAAGGATGGTTCTATGGGTTTATTAGTCGATGGAAAATGGGAAGATAAGTGGTATGACACCAAGAAAACTGGAGGTCGTTTTGTTCGAAAAGATTCTCAATTCAGGAACTGGATTACTCCAGATGGGAGTCCTGGTCCAACTGGTGAAGGTGGTTTTAAAGCAGAAGCTGGGAGGTATCACCTTTACGTTTCTTTAGCATGTCCTTGGGCTTGTCGAGCATTGATCTTTCGAAGTATCAAAGGCTTAAAAGATAAAATTTCTATTTCAGTCGTCAATCCTCTAATGCTCGAAAATGGTTGGACATTTGCTCCTGATCAGGGTGTTATTCCTGACCCTGTTATGAATGCTGACTTTTTATATCAAATCTATACCAAATCAGATCCAGACTATTCAGGTCGGGTCACTGTTCCTGTTCTTTACGACTTGAAACAGGATAAAATTGTTAATAATGAATCTGCCGACATTATTCGGATGTTCAATTCGGCTTTCGATGGTATCGGAGCCATCAAAGGTGACTATGCCCCCACAGAATTACTCGCTGAAATTGATGCAGTCAATGAATTGGTCTACAACAACGTCAATAATGGGGTTTATAAAGCCGGATTTGCAACTGAACAAGCTGTCTACGACGAAGAAGTCACCACTTTATTTGATACCCTTGACCAACTAGAAGCTCGGTTAGAAGGACATAATTACTTAGTTGAAGACCAATTAACTGAGGCTGATTGGCGTTTGTTTACGACACTCATACGCTTCGATAGTGTTTATTTCGGTCACTTTAAATGTAATATCAGACCATTGACCAGTTACAAAAACCTTTGGCGCTATACCAGAGAGTTATATCATTTCCCTGGAGTCAAGGAGACAGTCGATTTTTATCATATCAAGAATCATTACTATAGAAGCCACAAGATGATTAATCCAACTGGAATCGTCCCTAAAGGACCAGAATTAGATTTCAGTTT
>OMJG01000951.1_pt1 | contig 18998 bp, 14 predicted proteins | sample 1646431 | NCBI WGS metagenome assembly OMJG01 (sample SAMN03771674, study PRJEB25209) | food metagenome | isolation source: Cotija cheese | place: Mexico:Jalisco,Michoacan | collected 2011-12-12
ATGCGGAGTGAATGCCTATCTCGCCGAAAAACGGGCTGCGTGTCGAGAAACGGGTGTGCACATGCGTTTCTCGACGCTCAGCCCGTTTCTCGGCGAAGCCGCCCCTCACCCCAGGGGCTTGGACAGCAGCACGAATTCGAGGTCGTCGACCTTCGGCAGTCCGAAGCGTTCGTCGCCGTAGGGGAAGGGTTCGACTTCTCCGGTGCGCGAGTAGCCGCGACGTTCGTAGTAGGCGATGAGTTCCTCGCGTTTGCTGATCACGCTCATCCGCATCGATGTCGCGCCCCAGTGCTCGGCCACCCATGCCTCGGCGAGGCCGATGAGCGCTGACCCCACGCCTTTGCCCTGCCCCAGCGGAGAGACGGCGAGCACGCCGAGGTAGGCGGCTCCGTCTTCGGGCTCGCGCACGTAGACGCTGGCGACGGCGCGGCCCTGCTCATCGCGGGCGAGCAGGATCTGGGAGTCCGCCTCGGCGAGCATGTCCTCGGCCATCGGGCCGTCGAGTCGCTGTCCGCCCAGCAGGTCCGCCTCGGTCGTCCACCCTTGCTTCGACCCCTCGCCGCGGTAGGCCGAGGACACGAGCTCGACATAGTCGGCGATGTCGGCAGACGTCAGTTCGGCGATCTCGACGCCGACTGCGCGCAGCTTCTGGCGGTGCGCGTCGACCGGGGAGGCCGAAGGCTGTGCGGTCATGGGTGGGGCTCCTTCACAATCGTCCGTGCAGCTGCGACTGACCAGGCTAGTCATCCGATCAGGCTAGTCGCGTCCTCAGAAACAGAACTATAGTGTCAACTGTCAGGACGGCGACGAGCGTCAGCCGATCGCCGACGACCATCGCGCAGTGCCGCCGACGCGGACATTCGGAGCACCGACATTCGGGAGGAACGACCATGGACATCGACATCTCGGGAGAGACCTTCACCATCGCCGAGGATGCCGCAGCCAAACGCTTCACCGTCTCCCACGCGGGCAAGGTCATCGGTGTCGCCGATTACGTCGACCGTGAGGCGAGTGCCGATGACACCTCCGACGGTCCGGTGCGCACCTTCACCCACACCGAGGTCTCGCCCGAGTGGGGCGGTCGCGGCCTGGCGGCCAAGCTGGTGCGCTATGCCCTCGAGACCAGCGCCGAGGCGGGACTGAAGTTCCGCACCACGTGCTCTTATGTGCAGAATTTCCTGGCCAAGAACGACGAGTTCGACAAATTCGTCGCCTGAGGACCCGGTTCCGTCTCGTCAGTTCCCTGCCCGGTCTCGTCACGGCGCAGTGACCGGGCCGGCGTCGCTCAGTGTCGGGGGCGTCAGCGGTTCGCTGCCGGCGCCCTCGTTCGCGGTGCGCATACTGCTCGCGCCCTCCCCCATCGTCTGCGGCCGGTCGTGGCCGGAGACGAAGCGAAGGACGAAGACAGCCCAGGCGGTGACTGCCACGATGATCGCTGCAACCAGCGACCACAGCAGCACGGGGTCGTTCACGGCCAGCTGAGGGATTTCGCGGCCGGGAACGACCGCGGCGAAGACGCCGGCGATCAGTGCACCCAGATACGAGCCGACCATCATTCCGATGTGGCGGCGGATATTGCCGCGGCGAACGGCGATGACGCCGAGGGTGGTGGAGATGAAGGTCCAGATCGCCAAGGCGTGGAAGATCGTGAAAGTTCCGGTGAGTGAGTAGATGAACATTCCGCTGGTGCACACGAAGTAGATGAGGATGACCCAGGATCGCCCGATGAAGCGGTGTTTGCGGTCTTTGGTGCGGCGGATGATCTGGATGGGTCCCAACAGGACGACACCCGTGGCGGCAATGGCATGGATGGCGATGAAGAGTGAGAACATGTCATTAAGATAGTGTCACTAACCAACGGCGGCAACGTAGATAGCATGTGCCGCTTCCGCTATCTGATCCCGCATGCAGACCGCGGTTGCCGATGAGACGGGACTTGGCATGAGATCGACTATGAGAACGACACGACAGGACCAGCCATGAAGCTCGGCGCCCTGGCCGCCGCGTCGGGAGTCTCGACCGCGAGCATCAAGTTCTACATCCATGAAGGGCTCCTCAGCCCGGGCCGGAAGAAGAATGCGACCACGGCGGCCTATGACGATGCCCATCTCCACCGACTCGAACTCATCCGCTGGCTCCGCGACGAGCTGAATACACCGATCTCCGAAATCGCCGAACTCACCCGAGCGATCGGTGACCCGTCGGTGCCGACGATCGAGCTGATGGGGATCTGCCAGGAGTTCGCCCTGCGCGGGAACTCCGGGCTTCCCGCCTCAGCACTCCGAGCACCGGGGTCACCTCCGTTCACATTGCGATCGGACAGCAGCCCCGTCGCTGCACCTCGGTCTGACTCAGACCGCTTCGATGGGATCGTGACCGAGGCTCTCGACCGGCTGGGCTGGCCGGCTGAAGAGTCCGCCGCTCGGACAGCCGTAGCTCGAACCCTCGAGATGGTCGATGCCGCCGGCTACTCCGTCAGCGCCGATTCGGTCGTCGATCAGTGCCGAGCCATCGCCGCAACGGCCCGCGACAGCATCCGACCGATCGGCACTGAGCTCAGTCGCGATGAAGTCTGCCTCCGAGTGATCCGCGGCATCACGATGCACAACCGCCAGCTCATCGCCATCAGTGCACTCGCCCACGCTTCACTGTCGATAATCGCCCGCGCTTTGGCGGTCGACGGTGGCTCAGCAGCCGATGGGCCCGACGAGTCCCCCGCCTGAGGAGTCCCCCACCTGACGAGTCCCCCACGGGACGGGCGTCGGCGGCGAATTCCCCACGACGCTTCGGGCCGAAGAGCACTAGACTGGAAGCGGCCGCGCTCCGGTACTGCGGCGGGGACGTTCTCACGCCGACCACGCGGTTCTGCACCGACGACACTCAAGGAGGACGCGTCGTGGACATCACCCCGATCATCGACAAACTGGGCACCGGCCTGTTCATCAACGGCCGGTGGCGCGAGGCCGAGGGCGGCAAGACCATCAACGTCCGCAATCCCGCAACCGGCGAGATCATCACCACCGTGGCCGACGGCTCCGCCGCCGATGCCGAAGAGGCCATCGCGGTCGCCGGTGACACACAGGCAGAGTGGGCAGCCACCTCGCCGCGCGAACGCTCCGAGATCCTGCGCCGGACTTTCGAACTGCTGCACGACCGCGCCGACGACATCGCCGCGGTCATGACCGCCGAAATGGGCAAGCCGTTCGCCGAGTCCAAGGGCGAGGTCACCTACGGCGCCGAATTCTTCCGCTGGTTCTCCGAAGAGGCTGTGCGCATCGAGGGCGACTACTCGCAGTCACCGGACGGCAAGAACCGCATGCTCATCTCGCGCGAGCCCGTCGGACCCTGCATTCTCATCACCCCGTGGAACTTCCCGCTGGCCATGGGCGCCCGCAAGATCGGACCCGCCGTCGCCGCCGGCTGCACGATGGTGTTCAAGCCCGCGAAGCTGACCCCGCTGACCTCGCTCATGCTCGTCGACGTCCTCGTCGAGGCCGGCCTGCCTGCCGGCGTGCTCAACCTCGTCACCTCCGACTCCGCGCGCCGCGTCGTCACTGCCTGGATGGAGTCCGGCATCGCCCGCAAGGTCACATTCACCGGGTCCACCGAGGTGGGGGTGGGCCTGCTCAAGCAGGCCGCCGACAGCGTCATGAAGACATCGATGGAGCTCGGCGGCAACGCGCCGTTCGTCGTCTTCGCCGACGCCGACATCGACAAGGCCGTCGAAGGCGCGGTGGTCGCGAAGATGCGCAACGGCGGTGAGGCCTGCACCGCGGCGAACCGCATGTTCGTCCATTCCTCTCTCGCCGAGGAGTTCTCCTCGAGACTGGCCGAACGCATCGGCTCGATGAAGGTGGGCAACGGCCTCGACGAAGGAACCGAGATGGGTCCGCTCGTCGACCAGGACACCCTCGACAAGGTCGCCGGCCTCGTCGATGAGGCAGTGACCAAGGGAGCGAAGGTCCTCACCGGAGGAACCAGGATCGACGGCGACGGTTTCTTCTACACCCCGACAGTGTTGACCGACATTCCCGCCGACGCCGAGATCCGGACGACGGAGATCTTCGGCCCCGTGGCACCCATCGTCACCTTCGACACGGACGAACAAGGCATCGCCTTGGCCAATGAGACCGAGTTCGGCCTGGTCGGCTACCTGTTCAGCGAGAACGTCGAACGCGCCCTCGGACTCGCCGACAAGTTGGAGGTCGGCATGGTCGGGCTCAACACCGGCCTGGTCTCGAACCCGGCGGCGCCGTTCGGCGGAGTGAAGATGTCCGGCCTCGGCCGCGAGGGCGGACGCGTCGGCATCGACGAGTTCCTCGAGGTCAAGTACGTGGCCCTGCCCCGCAGCTGACACGAGACCGGAGTCCGGTCAGCCGAACGCTCAGGCGGACACGATCCGTGCGGCGTCGGCGGTGGAGCATTCGGTGCGGCGGCCGACCTGCCACTTGCGCACAAGGAACATGGCGATCGAGATCGAGATGAGGCACCCGCCGCCGAGGTAGGCCGCCACGAGGTACCAGGTCCCGTCTCCGAGTCCGACGAGGAACGTCGCGATGAACGGGGTGAAGCCGCCGGCGATCGCGCTGGCGAGCTGGTATCCGACTCCCGCTCCGCTGTAGCGGAATTCGGGACTGAACATCTCGGCGAACAGCGGCTGCTGCACGCTGACGACGGCATCGTGAGCGATGTTGATGAGCAGCACTGCGAAGATGACGATGCCGACGATGTTCCCGGCCTCGAGGAAGAGGAAGAACGGGACGGCGCTGACGAGGCCGATAACCCCTCCGGTGAGGTAGACCCGCAGGCGTCCGTAGCGGTCGGAGAGGTAGGCGAAGGCGGGGATCGTGACGATGCCGAGACCGCCGACGAGGAGGGTGATGTTGAGCATGACCTGCCGATCGAGGCCGAGCTGCTCTGTCGAATAGGACAGTGCGAAGGTCGTGACGATGTACATGGTCAGCAGTTCGATGAACCGCAGGCCGACGATCTGGAAGATCTGTGCGGGATAGCGTTTGAAGGCTTCGAGGATCGGCAGCTTCGCGGTTTTGTCGGTCTTCGCATTCTTCACGCGTTCGACATACTCCCCGGACTCCTCGACACCGGCACGGATCCACAGCCCGACGATGACGAGGACGGCACTGAAGAAGAACGGAATGCGCCATCCCCAAGCGAGGAAGGCCTCGGCGGAGAAATTGCTGCTGAGCAGGGCTACAAACCCGGTGGCCAGCAGCAGTCCGAACGAATAGCCGATCTGGACTCCACTGGCGAAGAAGGCCCGCAGCTTCGACGGTGCGCTTTCGACGGCCATGAGCGCGGCACCGCCCCATTCCCCGCCGACGGCGATGCCCTGGATGCAACGCAGCAGCACCAGCAAGGCAGGAGCGAGCCAGCCGACGGACTGGTAGGTCGGCAGGAATCCGATGAGGGCGGTGGCCACACCCATGATCGTCATCGTCCACACGAGCATGGATTTGCGACCGAGGCGGTCGCCGAAGTGGCCGAAGATGATGCCGCCGAGCGGGCGGAAGATGAAACCGACGCCGAAGGTAGCGAATGCGGCGAGCGTTCCGGCGTGGGAACTGTAGTCGGGGAAGAAGAGTTCGCCGAAGACCAGCGCTGCGACGATTCCGTAGAGCAGGAAGTCGTACCATTCCACGACGGCGCCGATGAACGACCCGGCTGCCGCGCGGCGGGCGCGCCGTGCCCCGACTCTGTCGGCGTTGACTCGGTCTTCGATACCGACCATCGGTTCCTCCCCTGAACGCTGGTGCTGCTCTCTGCCGGCCGTCCTCGCGTGGTCGACGGTGAGCAATCTAGCACGGTCAAAGACTGCCGAGTCGGCCGTGTCCAGCAGGGGAACACACAGCCCGGGCAGATTCGTGTCTCGGTTCCGACCTTCCCCAGATCGGCCCGGTCGGTGGGGGCGTTAGAATCGGCAACTGTGAACGTCCGCGTGCTTCATCGCCTGCGCCCGCCGTCCGTGCTCGGTCGGCGCCCATGATCCTGCCGAAGGTCCGCGATCCGCGGATGATCACGATTCGCCGAGGCGGCCCGCTGACCGATGCCGACCACCGGCTTCTCGCACTGTGGGCCGCCGACTGCGCGGAACACGTCCTGCCGCACTTCGAATCCGCCTGCCCCGAGGATGAGCGACCCCGCAGCGCCAATGCCGCCGCACGGGCGTGGGCAGCCGGTGAGATGCCGATGATGGAGGCTCGTGCCCTCGGCGGTCATGCCATGGGTGCCGCACGACCCCTGCGTGGGCCCGCCCGGTTCGCAGCCTACGCGGCGGGACAGGCGGCCTGCGTCGGACACGTCGCCGAGCACGACCTCGGGGCGGCGGCCTACGCGATCAAAGCGGCCCGCGGACGGTCGGGCAACGACCTCGCGGCCGGTCGTGCCGAACGCGACTGGCAGCGCGAGCAGCTGCCGACCGATGTCCGCGAACTCGTACTGGACGATCAGGCACGGCGCGACGCGATCTGCTGGTTCGTCTTCAGCGCCTGATCGCCGGCAGCACCATCGACGACAGATAGCACGCTTTCAAACGGATGCTATCTGTCGTGAACTGTGCTGCCCGCGACATACCCTGGACACCATCACCCCTGACGTGAAGAAGCCCCGCACGGATTGTGCGGGGCTTCTGCGTCTGCATCGCGAATTCCGTGCCGCCCGAATGTCAGCCGCCTCGGGGCATCAGGCGCGACGACGAGCGAGGACGTCGTTGACAGCGCCGAGGTCGGCGGCCTTCGTCGTCCGGATCGCCTTGCGCCCGTGGCCGAGCGGACCGTCCTCGCGGGCGGAGTCGCTGAGCTCCGGCCGGTAGCCGAGCTCTTCGGCGAACTCAGCGGCGATGTCCTCACGACTGCGAGCCTCGGTCTCGTACGAGCTGGCATCAGCCGCCGATGCCGAAGGCACCGGATGCTCGGCTTCGGGGGCGTCGACGTAGCTGGGAACGGGCAGCGGGGTCGGCGACCATCCGTCACGCGACTTCAGGCGCTGCATGAACGGGTCATCGACCGTGCGAGTCGCCGCGTTCAGCGCAGCGTGCACATCCGCATCGGCGTCCTCCCGGTCGGCTGTGTCGGCGTCGGACTCAGCGACGAGGTCGGCACCGAGCGAGACCGTACCCCCGGTCCTTTCGGTCCGGGCCTTCTCCGCGGACGTCGCCGAGGTGGCCCAGGCGTCGTTCTCGCCAGCGGTCGTGGTGTCCGTCGGCTCAGGTTTGGTCTCAGCCGTCTGGGTCGATTCTGCCGTGACAGCGGAATGCGAAGTCGACGCGGTCTCGGAGTCAGCGGTCGCCTCGGCGGAGGTGGAGTCACAGTCCCCGGTGGCGTTCTCCTTCACGATCGGGATCGGTCCGGTGAGGAGGACCTGACGCGTGGTGTGGCCCTCGGCGGCTTCCTTGCGGATGCGCACGAGTGGGATCTCACCGGTGTCGGCCTCTTCGCGGGACTTCTTCGCCTCGGCGGAGCGGTTCATCGCGGCGCGCGCCTGGGCGGCCTTCGCCGCCGCGCCCGTTCCCTGCGCCGCTGCGGCGATCCGGGCAGCGGTGCCGCTCGAGGTCGGTGCGGGTGCCGTGCGAGGCTGCCGCTTGACGGCAACGGTCTGCGCATTCGCACCCGTCCGGGCCGGTATCTGCGTCTCTGCTGCAGGCGCACCGCTCGACTTCGATCGTGCCGTGGCAGTCGCTCGTGTCGTGGCAGTCGGCTGCCCGGCCGGCTCAGGCTTGGTGACACGCTCCGGCTTGCTGGCGCCGTCCTGGTGACTGGTGCGAGCCGGCACGGAAGGACGCTCCGGGTCGGTGGCGCGGACCGGCTTGGCCGTCCGTGACCGGGCTGCCTCCTGCAGGCGTCGCAGCTTCTTCTTCGTGTCCCGCTTCCGCAGGTTGAGCGTGCGCACGAGGAACAGAGTGACGACCGCGAGTCCGAAGAAGACCCCGGCCAAGGCGATGTGAACGACCGAGAAGGCTGCGAGCACACTCGACACAAGAATGCCGAGGACCGAGGCGAGGAAGACCGAAGAGAAGCCCCTGACCATGGTGTTCAGCGACTTCAGTGACTCCCGCAGGGTCGTGGCTTGGTCAGTCATCGCATGTTCCTCGTCGGTTCCGATGGTCGGATTGGAAATCTGTCGGTCGTGTCCGTGGGTGCTGGCCGTCCCCTCGCCGAGGTGGCCGCCGCGTCCCGTCCGGGACCGGTCCTCGCGTGGTCCGCCTCCATATGGGGCCGGACCGGCGCTGATCGACCGTGTCCGGTTCGCCGACGCGTCGCGGCCGGCGTCGGTCGCGTGCGGCGGATGTGCCTGAAGTGGACGACTCTGTCGTTCCGACTGCCCGGCGGAGCGGCCGCTGTCGTCGAAGACTGCGTGGACGGCGGGGTGGAGCAGTCGAACGTTGTCGGCGGCAGCTCCTGCACCAGATCCTGTGTCAGTGCCGACGCCTACGCTGGACATTCCGACAATGCGACCGCCGACACCGTGGTCGCTGGACAGGGAGGAGGTTTCACCGACTGCAACGGGAAGGACATCGAGCTGGGTGTGCTCGGCAGTCTCGGTGACGGTGTGCGCTTCGGCGTGACCGTCGATGACGGCGAACTCGGGGCCGGAGACCGACAGACTCAGCTTCGGGGCCTCGGCTTCTTCCGAGATGTCCGGGGTCGGAACCGACGGCACCTTCCGGGGCTTGTCGTGGAAGACCTGGATGCGCTCCGAATGGTCGTGTCCGGGGACGGCTGTCTCGGCGGAGACGACAGCGGCGTTGTCAGGGACCGTATCGATTTCGACGCGCGAGAGATCCGTCGCGGACTTCCGAATCATTGCGGGCACAGCAACGGCGAAGACCACGACGATGGCGATGACGACGATGATGCTGGTGTCCACAATGCCACCCTAAATTGCAGGCATCGGGGAAGTTGTGAAGGCGCCAGGTGTGTCGGTCAAACAAGAGTGAAGTTCACCGAATTCCCAGGTGGTGGTTGAACCCGCCCGACCGGCGCTCCTACCACGCACCGGTGCCGTGCCGGTACGCGGCGAGCAGCCCCTGCGGGACCTCCTCGGCGAGGAGGGCGAACGTGCGGTGGTCGCACCACTGTCCGTCGATGTGCATGTACTTCTCGCGCAGCCCCTCGTCGCGCAGGCCCAGCTTCTCGACCACACGCAGGCTCGCTGTGTTCTCCGGGCGGATGTTGATCTCTATCCGGTGGATTCCGAGGGCGAAGAAGCAGTGATCGGCGGCCATGGCCACAGCGACCGGGGTGATTCCGCGCCCTGCCACCCGCGAGTCGATCCAGTACCCGATCTGCCCGGACAGGATCGAGCCCCAGCTCAGTCCCGACACGGTGATCTGGCCGCGGAAGCTCCCGTCGACCTCGATGGCGAACGGCACCGTCTGTCCGCGCTTGGCCTGTTTGTCCTGCATCCGCACCATCGTGCGGAACCCCGGCAGCTCCTGGCCCGGCGCGGGCAGGGTCGCGTCCCATGGGCGCAGCCAGTCGCGGTTGAATCGGCGAACCTCTCGCCACGCCTCCTCGTCACGGCGGCGCAGCGGTCGCAGCACGATATCGGACTGTCGATCAGTCAGGATGACAGGCCACACGCGGCTGCCCTCGCTCTCGGGTTCAAAGTCGGTCGGCCCTGAAAGGCCGAACCAGGACGGTCGGCTCGGACAAGCCGCACCACGTCGGTCGGCCCGGACGGGCTACCAGGTCGGTCGGCCCACTCGTGTGTCGGCACTCAGTCCAGCGTCGGCACGAAGTCGCGCAGCCACGCCTTGAGGTCGTCGCCGAGGTCCTCGCGGTCGCAGGCGATCTGCACAACCGCTTTGAGGTAATCGAGCTTGTCGCCGGTGTCGTAGCGAGCGCCTTTGAACACGACTCCGTAGACGCCGTGGCCCTCGTCGTCTCCGGCGAGTTCCTGCAGGGCATCGGTGAGCTGGATTTCGTTGCCGCGTCCCGGCTTCGTGGTCTCGAGGACGTCGAAGATCTCCGGAGCCAGCACATAGCGGCCGATGACGGCGAAGTTCGAGGGAGCATCCTCGGTGGCGGGCTTCTCGACGAGGCCGGTGACCTTGATGACCTCGTCATCTTCTGTCGTCTCGACGGCCGCGCAGCCGTAGAGGTGGATCGCTTCGGGCGGGACCTCCATGAGCGCGACGACGCTGCCGCCGGTCTTCTCCGCGACCTCGATCATCTTCGGCAGGATCGGGCTGCGCTCGTCGATGAGGTCATCACCGAGCAGGACCGCGAACGGTTCGGTGCCGACATGCTGGCGTCCCTTGAGAACGGCGTGCCCGAGTCCCTTGGGATCGCCCTGGCGCACATAGTGGATATCGGCGAGTTCAGAAGGATGGCGCACGGCGGCGAGCTTCTTGTCATCGCCCTTCTGAGCGAGTGCCGCCTCAAGCCCGTCGACCCGGTCGAAATGATCCTCCAGCGGACGCTTGTTCCGGCCGGTGATCATGAGGACGTCCTGCAGACCGGCATCGACGGCTTCCTCGATGACGTACTGGATCGCCGGCTTGTCGACGACGGGGAGCATCTCTTTGGGGGTGGCCTTCGTCGCGGGGAGGAACCGAGTTCCGAGGCCGGCGACGGGGATCACGGCCTTGCGAACGGTGCGCTGCGCTTCATCACTCATGAAGTCATCTTAACGAATCCGCCCACCCCGGTTAGTCTGAAATGCGTGGACCCAGGAACTTCGAAGGCGCAGCTGCGGTCCCGCATCCGCGCCGCTCGCGCCAACCGACCCGTCGCCGAGGCGACTCCCGCCGCATCGTCGTCAACGACGACGGCGTCGCCGCAGGTCACTCCCACCGAGGCGGCCCCGGACTCGACCCCGCACCCGGCCTCCGCCGCGGCCCCGGACACCGTGGCACCTGCAGGCTCCGTGGCCGACGCCGCGTGGACGCTCATTCGGAACGCACCGGTTCGCTCGCTCCTTGCCTATGCGGCACTGCCCGGAGAGCCGGACCTCGACCCGGCGCTCGATCGGTTCCTCGCCGCAGGCGGCACCGCCTACCTGCCGGTCGTCACGACAGTGGGCGAGCCGTTGATGTTCGGCCGGGTCACTGGATCGATGACCAGTCTGAGACCGCAGGGCAGATGGGGAATCCGTGAACCGGCCCAGGACGGCACGCTGCTGACCGCCGCCCAGCTGCTCTCCGCTGCCGTGGGCCTCGACCTCATCTTCGTCCCCGCCCTGGGCTTCGGCGCCGACGGCGCCCGCCTGGGCAATGGGGGCGGCTTCTACGACAGGACCTTCGGCCCACACGGGGCGGAGCCCCTCGGTTCAGGACCCGACGGTTCGGGAGCTGCCGATTCGGAGCCCCGCATCGTCGGGGTGTGCTTCGCCGAGGAGCTCGATCTGCCGGGCCTCGTCGCCGAGGACTGGGACCTGCGCATCCCTGCGGCCGTCACCGAGGAGGGAACACACATCTTCGCGGCCTGATCGTCGGGAATCAGCGCCCACTCGCGCGTGTTGATATGTGGATAACCTTGTGCATATCGCGGACCGGTGCTCCGAGGAGGTTCCTGTGCACTATAATCTTGTCGTCGAAGAAAGGTCTCGAATGCCCGTCTACTCCTACGCCTGCAAGAGCTGTGGTCACGCCTTTGATATTCATCAGGACTTCAGCGATGACTCGCTCACCGTCTGCCCGGAATGCCAGGGCCGCCTGAAGAAGGTCTTCGGCGCCGTGGGCATCAGCTTCAAGGGATCCGGCTTCTACGCCACCGACTCCCGCTCGAGCAAGTCGAGCACCGTCAGCTCCTCGAGTTCCGACTCCTCCTCGAAGGAGTCCTCGAGCTCGTCGGCGAAGGAAACCTCGACCTCCTCGGCGTCGAACTCATCGTCGAGCAGCTCCTCGGCGGCGAGCACTCCAGCCGCGAGCTGACCGCTCCGGCCCTCGGCATTCCGGCCCCGGTCGCCGGCGCTCCGGCAGGGCCGCCAGCCGACTGGCTGTTCCGCCGGGTCGGCTCCCTTCACTCAGACACCGATCGCCTGTGGACGGCACGAACTGTCCACAGGCGAGTTCTCCACCCTTGCCGCCGCCCGCACGGCGCCGCAGGCTCGGTGCATGGGCTTCTTCCACCGCATCCGAACCTCGTCTCCCAGCCGGACACGATCGTCGCGCATTCGGCCCCAGCGCGTTCTCGCCGCCATCTGCCTGGCCTTTGCCTGCGCTCTGACCGTGTGGACACTCACGCCGAACAACGGGGGAACAGCGATCGTCGTCGCGAAGTCGGATCTGGCACCGGGCACCGAACTCAAGGCTGACGACCTCACCCTCACTCAGTTCCCGTCCGACGTGGTCCCCGACAAGGCATTCAGGTCTGTTAACGAGGTGAAAGGGCGTGCCACCTCGGCGGGCCTGTCGAAGGGGTCACCGCTGACCTCGTCGACCGTGCTCGATCAGCAGGCGCTGCCGAAGGGCAGCCGTGACCTTCTCATGCCGATTCGGTTGGCCGATGACGCCTCGGCCGCGCTGCTCCAACCCGGGCAGAAGATCCGCCTCTTCTCGTCCCTTCCCGACGGCGGATCGGAAATCGTCGTCGAAGAGGTGACGATCGCCCGCCTCGTCGACAAACCCGAAGGAATCACCGCAGAGTCAGGCCAACTTGTTTCCGTCATCCTCTCCGCAGAGGATGCCAGACGTGTCGCCGAGTTCGCCGGACTCCCGATCAGCTTTGCTATCCTTCCCCGCTGATCCCCGCCACCGGCCTGCCAGCTGAGGGTCATCGATCCTGTTGAACCGCGGCGGCCGGCGACTGCTGAACATGCCGAGCCTGCTTTCGTCTGTCATTCCGATTCCCTGATGCGCCGATACGATGATCGGACTCGCAGAATATTTCTGCTGACGATGTGTTACCCGTGTGTACTATTGGAACGTAATTGAGCTATTCATCAGCAGCATTTCAGTGATCACACACCGAAAGGGTTTCGCTAATGCTTAAGGGATTCCGGGACTTCATTCTCCAGGGGAATGTCGTCGAACTCGCAACCGCGGTCATCATCGGCGGCGCATTCACCGCCATCGTCACCGCCTTCTCTGACAAGATCATCAACCCGCTCATAGCCGCCGTCGGTGGCGCCGAGGGTCCGGCTCTGGCGTTCCGGATCAAGGAGAACGTCCCCGAGACCACCATCGATCTCGGTGCGGTCATCACTGCGGCCATCAACTTCCTCATCGTTGCCGCCATCGTCTACTTCATCATCATCGTGCCGATGAACAAGCTCAACGAGCTGCGCAAGCGCGGAGCTCCCGAGGAAGAAGTTCCTCCGACCACCGAGGATCTGCTCGGCGACATCCGCGAGATCCTGCGCAACCAGACCGCTTCCGTCGCCGGCCCCGCCGAGGGTCCTGCGACCGACGGCCCGGTCGATCCGAACCAGCCTCCGCGGCACTGATCACCAGCCGATCACGCAGAAGGCCCGCTCTCATTCGAGAGCGGGCCTTCTGCGCACCTGAACCCTGTCGAGGGCTGTGGCCGGAGGGATCAGTGGCTGCGATCAGACAGGGCCGGTGCTCTCGTCGGAGAGAAGGCTACGACCAGTGCGGGGGCTTCTGCGAACGGTAGTAGTCCTCGCTGAAGCCGCCACCACCGGTATCGGCTTCGTTGCGCAGAGTCGCTCGGTATCGCCGCTTCGCCGCTGCGATCCGGGCCTTCCGAGACTCGTCGGCCTCGGCATCGTCAGAACCTGACGATGTGCTGTCGGAATCAGTGGAGGCCCCGTCGTCACTGGGACCAGTCGGTCCGCGGTCGCTGTCGACCGATTCTCGGTCGCGATCAGCCTCCTCGGCGCCGGAGGGCCGGTCAGGCATCGTCGTTCTTCGACCCCGACTTCGCCGAGGCGGTCCCGCCGCGCTCGTCCTCAGCCGAATCCGCGCCGTTGTCATCGGTGCCGTCGGGCCCCGCGCCGAGAGTTTCGGTGCCGGCAGAGCCATCGGCCGCCTCGGGGACCTGGTCGTTGCTTGCGGTCTGGACGAGACCGGCCGACCGGAGCTCATCGGCACGGATCTTGCCGGTGTCGAAGGTCGGCAGGATGTCGTCTTCGACGGGCCCGTCAGAGTTCGACCGCGGGATGAACACCTCAGCGCCCGTGACCTTCTTCGCCTGAGCATGGCGTTCGCGGTACCGATCCACGGCGGCCTGCAGACGGGAGTCGCCTCGGCTGGTATTGCCCTTCTGCGCCAGAGCGGTGCGCAGGAGATCCTTGATCTCGCCGTCGCCGCGGACCACCGCATCCGACTGGATCCAGTCGATCATCTGGTCGAGGCCCTCGGCGGAGTACTTGTGCATCGGCAGACCGGGCACGAGCTTCGGGCGGCTGCCGGTGCGGCCGACGACCACCGAGGCGGCGCGTGCCGCATTGAGCACGGCCTGCGGGCTCATCGTCTCCACGGTCGCGCGCCACGCCTCGAAGATCTTCTCGGTCTCGGTCTGCGGGTCGACGAACGCATCGGTGGACCATACGCGCATGAACTTCCAGCCGCGGCGGCTCAGCTGTTCGGGCAGCACCCGGTCGCGTTGACGCAGGCTGCGCATCGAGGCGTACTCGGGTCCGTCGCCTGCGACGGCGATGATCATTCCGTGCTCATCCTCGGTCGAGTTCGCCACGGCCAGATCGATTCCGTTGTAATGCTCGTGCGCGACGACGCCGAGCTGCAGCAGCCGATCGGCGATGTCACCCATCAGCGGATCGTAGATCTCGCCGTGCGGTCCGGGCTGGTGGACGCCGCCGGTCGCGATCTCCTCGAGCAGGCGCGGCAGCATGACCGCTCCCCCGTTGAGTTTGCTGCGGTCGAAGTCGTCGGCCTCGATGCTCGAGACGAGAGTCAGCCGCTTCCGGGCCCGCGTCATCGTGGCCGCGAGGATGCGTCGACCGTCCGGACCGGACAGCGGTCCGAAGTCGTGGATGACCCGTCCGTGGACGGTGCGGCCGAAGCCGAGGGTGAAGATCACGGCATCGCGTGACATGCCCTGAACGCGCTCGGCGTCGGTGACGACGAACGGCTCCTTCGTCGAGTCGTTGAAGAACGCCGCCACATACGGCAGATCCTTCATCGCCCGTGAGATCGCCGTGGCCACCCGCTGAGCGTGATGCGGGGTGAGCGCGACGACGGCCAGTGACTCCCGCGACCGGTTCCGCGCGTGTTTGAGCACCAGGTCGACGATCCGTTTGACCTCGGCGTCGGGGCTCTCGACCCGACCGGTGCCGATGTCGGTGGGACCTCGGCCGTCGGCGACATAGGAGAATTCGAGGCCGCTGCCCTCACCGGTGTGCGCGGTTGGCAGCGTCGAAATCGTCGAATCGTAGAAGTGCCGGTTGGCCAGGTCGATGAGTCCGACCGGGGACAGTCGGTAGGAGTTCGACAGCCGCATCCGCGGCAGGAACTCGCCGAGGCGGTCCTGCACCGATCGCGGATGTTTCCCATCGTCCATGCCGAACCGATCGACGGCGACCGAGAACGGGCGCGGTCCGAGCAGCCGGGAGTCGCCGAGGGAGATGACCTGGCGGGCACGGGTGATTCCGGGAACGACATCGGCGACCGACAGTCGTCCGGCGTCGGCGATGACGACCGCGTCGAAGAGCGGCAGGGCGGAGAAGAGTTCGGGCACCGTGTACGGGCTGCCCATCCACACCGGCGCCAGAGTCGTCAGCAGTTCGGGTGCCTGAGTGGAGATCCGGTTGACCGAGGTGTGCTTCGACAGAAGCTCCTGTTTGATGACTCCGGCGGCGATGGGGTCGGAGTCGATTCCGCGTTTCCATGCCTGTGCATGGTTATAGCGCAGGCGGGAGGCGCCGGCGGCGACGAAGGCGCGGTCGTTCTCGCGGAAGCCTTCGGCCACCTGGTGGAGAGCGTCACCGTCGTGGCGGCCGATCGCGGGATCTTCGCCGGCCATGGTCTGCAGCACGGAGGCCCAATAGGCGAGGTCGAATTCGGGACCGACGAGTGACTCGTCGACCTTGCGCCGGCGCAGATCGGCCATGAGGTCGCCGAGGCCCTCACCGTCGAGCTCACGCTGCAGGCGGGAACGTTCGGGCAGTTCCGCGAGGTTCTCCGAGTCGCTGCCCATCGCTTCGGCACGTGCCTGAAGCTCCTCGATGAGCATCGAGCCGAGGTCGCCGCCGTCCGGGGTGGTCTCGAGGATCGGAGCGAGCTTGGCCATATCGGCTTCGACGCTCTGGAGGATCTCATCGGCTTCGAGGACGCCGCGCGGAATCTGCGGGCGACCGTCGTGCCCGGCGAGATCGGAGAGGATGACTCGCTGGGCGCGGACGTCGATGAGGGCCGCGTGGAGGTCAGTCACCTCGGCGCCGGGGCGGAGGAACTCCGCGGCCGACTTCTTCAGTCGACGACGCTGCATCATTCCCATCTCGACGCCGACTTCGACCCGATATTCGGGTGTGCCGGTGGCGGCGATGAGGTCGTCGAGGCGGTGGTCGTAGATATCGGGGGCGAAGTTGTCGAGCGTCTTGCGCACGCGCAGGAGCACGCGGATGGCGCGGGACCAGTCGTCGATGTTGCGGCGCGGGTTGAGCTTCGCCTTCTGCAGCACCGGTTCGGTCGCCGCGACGAGGTCGGGGATCATCCGGCCGATGCGTTCGGCCACCGTGCGTGCGGCTTCGGCCTCCTCGACGGATTTGAGGTCGGCGCCGAACCACACGGTGTCTTCGACGTCGAGGGTGAATGCGCCGAGTCGAGCGAGTTCGCCGAGCTTGCCCCGCAGAATGTTCCGGCGGTCATCGCTGGCGCCGAGGATGTCGTCGTCGAAGCGCACCGGCGTCTGCGGGGAGTTGTCGCCGGAGGTCAGTTCGGCGAGGTGCTGCATGGTTTCGTAGACGGAGACGTCCCACGGCTCGCGCCTGCGGTGCAGGGAGGAGACGTGGTCGGCCAGGGTCGCGCGCTGTTCGTTGAGTTCGGTCAGCAGACGGGAGAGGTCCGGGCGTTCGGACTTCTCGGCCGAGCCGATGAGACCGATGAGCTGCTTGCGGATGTCTTCCGTGCCGGCACGGGTGTCGACGGCGAAGTCGGAGAGTCCGACCTCGCCGAGGCGGGCGGAGAAATCGTCGAGCGCATCGGAGGTCTGAGCGAGGAAGAGCACGCTCTTGCCGGTGTGCGCCAGAGTGGTGGCCACGGCGACGGCGACCTGGGTGGCGCCGGTTCCGGGTGGGGTGTCGACGACGACGGAGTGACCGGACACGGCGGCGTCGACGACAGCCTGCTGGTCTCCGTCGACGTCGATGACGAGGAACTCCTCCTGCGGCTTCCGGTCGGGAAGCGGAGTGATCGGCTCCTGGAGTGCGGCGGGAACGACGTCCTCGCCGTCGCCGCCGGTCGCGGATGCTGGTGGCGCTTCGCCGTCTGCAGCTGAGCCGGGCTCGGACGTCTCCGAGCCGAGGTCGGCTGTGCCCTCAGCATCGGGGGTTGTGGCTGCTGCATCGGGGGTTGCGGCTGCGGCAGCATCGATCGCCGGCGCACTCTTATCGGACTCGACGGCCGAATCGGCCTCGGCGTCAGTCGTCGACGGCTCCTCGCCGTCGGCCGACGTGTCACCGGCAGTCTTGCCACCGGCAGCCTTGTCACCGGCGGCTTCGGCACTAGCTGGTTCGGCACTGGCGGCTTCGGTGCCGGTTCTCGGCTTTGCCACATCGAGCGGTTCGTCGGTGATGGGCACGGTCGGCTGACCGTAGTCCTCGTCATCATCGTTGCCGCCAGCGGGAACGGTGCCGGCAGCGGCACCGGCGTCCGCATCGGCCGACGTCTTCTCGCCCGCCTTCTCGTCGTCGGCGCCGGCCTTCTCGTCGCCGGCCGCTGACTCGCCACCGGTCGCCGACTCGCCAGCGGACATTCCAGCAGTATCGGAAGACGCCTCGGCGATGCTGTCGTCTGCCTCGGCCTTTGCAGTGTCCGTGCTCTTCGCCTCAGGCGCTGATTTCGTCTGACTCTCGGCCGCATCGGATGCACCATCGGCTTCCGTCTCGTCGACGGCGTCGGCGGCTCTCTTCGCTTCGGCTCGCTTCTTCTCGGCTTCCTCTGCTGCGGCGATCTTCTCGTCGGGGAGGACTCCCGGCTGCGGCACGTAGGAGGGGCCCCCGAGGGAGGCGCGCACGTCTTCGTCGCCGGCCAGCGCCCGCAGCACGGGGTGCTGGGTGGGCAGGTAGTCGGTGGAGAACGGACTCGCGATGTTCGCGAACGTCGAGATGATCAGGCGGTGGTTGATCCGCAGACCGGGCACGCTCTGCCCCAGATCGCGCAGGCGGTCGAGGGCCGGTCCCGGGTCGAAGCCGTGCGGGCCACCGGTCGCGTCGACCCAGTCGTCGACGGGCACCTCGAGGTCGTATTCCGCGTGCAGGTGCTGAACGAGCGCCGGGTTGATCGTGATCTCGTTGTCGAGCACGATCTCGTAGTCTTCGACGCGGGATCCGCGAGGCACCAGCGTGATGTGGCGCATAACGACCGGCGCGTTGAACTTGTACTTCGCGTCCTTCTCCGTCCACGAGGCGAATCCGATCGCCAGGTGTGCGGTGCGGATGCCGCGTTCGTTGTCGAGCTGCTCCGCCTTCGAGCGGATGGACTTCGCGCGACGGCGCGCATCGGTGAGGATGTCGTGGTCGCGGATGAGGCTGGAGAGCCGGGTGGCGCGTCCGGCCAGCAGCTGCGCCAGGCCGGAGGGGTGGGCGCCGGAGAGGTCGATGCTGCCGTCACGGGAGTCCCGGAAATGAAGCATGGTGTCGCGACCGCCCAGATGGGCAGCCTGCTTCTTCCACTCGGCGAAGACATCTCCGAGCTCTGGGAACTGTTCGTCTCTAACGGAATCCGACACAATTCGACCCTAACGAGAAACTGTCCCCAATAGGTGCTGGCACACCGTGGAACAGTGAGGTTTCTTCTACGCTACACTGGGTGATCGTGGTTGAGGACGACCACCTGGCCCCCGTAGCTCAGGGGATAGAGCACCGCTCTCCTAAAGCGGGTGTCGGCAGTTCGAATC
>OMJG01000952.1_pt1 | contig 18991 bp, 19 predicted proteins | sample 1646431 | NCBI WGS metagenome assembly OMJG01 (sample SAMN03771674, study PRJEB25209) | food metagenome | isolation source: Cotija cheese | place: Mexico:Jalisco,Michoacan | collected 2011-12-12
CTGCACTCCTCGTACCGGATGGGCGGGTTCCGCATCGGGGCGCCGAGCGGCACGCGCTGAGCGCCGTCGTCATCCCGGGACACCTTCCGCTGGTGGCGGAAGCCTCCGGGGGCCCTGGTGGAGCGCGGGCGGCGGCGCTAGCCTGGGAGGCGGTTCTATAAGCTGGATCACCGAAAGGATCGACATGGCTGACCAGTACACGCTTCCCGATCTCCCGTACGACTACGCCGCCCTCGAGCCGCACATCTCCGCGCGGATCATGGAGCTGCACCACGACAAGCACCACGCGACCTACGTCAAGGGCGCCAACGCCGGGCTGCAGAAGCTCGAGGAGGCCCGCGCCAACGGCGACTTCGCGTTCGTGAACCAGCTGGAGAAGGACGTCGCCTTCAACCTCGGCGGCCACGTCAACCACTCCATCTTCTGGAACAACCTCTCCCCGGACGGCGGCGACAAGCCCACCGGTGAGCTCGCCGCGGCGATCGATGACTTCTTCGGCTCCTTCGACGCGTTCAAGAGCCAGTTCACCGCCACCGCCACCGGCATCCAGGGCTCCGGCTGGGCCGTGCTGGCCTGGGACTCCATCGGGCAGCGCCTGAACCTGTTCCAGATGTACGACCAGCAGGCCGGCAACATCCCGCTGGCGCAGACCCCGATCCTGCAGCTGGACATGTGGGAGCACGCCTTCTACCTGGACTACCAGAACGTCAAGCCGGACTACGTCAAGGCCTTCTGGAACATCGTGAACTGGGCCGACGTGCAGCAGCGCTTCGATCGCGCCCGCACCCAGACCCAGGGCCTGATCGTTCCGTAAGGTCCCCGCGTCCGTCCCCGTGACGACGTCGGAGCCCCGCCCCGCCGAGCCGTGCGCTCGATGGGACGGGGCTCCGGTTGTCTAAGGGAGGGGCTCAGGGGCTGGATCGTGCATCGCGGACCGGATGATCCAGTCCAACATGCACGATCCGGTCCAGTGGGCGACGAGGGGGCTGGGGCGGCGACCCCGGGGCCCGGCGTCGGCGGGTTACTGCGGGGGCGGGGCGGAGTCGGCGAAGGCCAGGGAGTCGTCGTAGCGGTACAGCCGCGGGGGGCGGTGCGGGGTGCCGGTCAGGCGTCGGCCGGTGTCGATGACGGCGCGGGAGGCGGCCACTCGGCGTCGGAAGTTCGCCGGGTCCAGGGACCGTCCCAGGATCGCCTCGTAGACCTCGCGCAGCTGCGCCAGCGTGAACTCCTCGTCGAGGAAGGAGTGCGCGACCCGCGAGTACTCCACCTTGGCGCGCAGCCGCGTGAGCGCGTAGTCCACGATCTCCCGGTGGTCGAAGGCCAGGCGCGGCAGCCGGTCCACCGGGAACCACCGCACGTTCTCCTCCTCGAGCACCTGCGCCGCCTGCGCGGAGGGCACCGACGCCCAGTACACCACCGAGACCACGCGCTCGGCCGCGGCATCCTCCTCCGCTGATGCCCGCGACGCCGTCTCGGAGCCCGACGCCGCTTCGGCATCGTCCGCCGGGGCGGGGGCCTGTCCCCGGTGCACCCGGCCGAAGGCGTAGAGCTGCTCCAGGTAGCCGGGGACCAGCCCGGTCGCGTCCCGCAGCGTGAAGGCTGCGGCCTCCTCGAGGGACAGCTCCGGGGGCAGGGGGCCGCCGGGCAGGGCGAACAGCCCGCGGTAGGGCGCGCGGATGCGCCGCACCAGCGGCAGCCAGAGCCGCAGCCGACCGTCGGCCGCCGCGACACCCGGCCCGGCCTCGCCGGTATCGGACGCCGACGCCGCGGCATCGGCCGCCTCGCCCCCGGCCTCGGAAGCACCGGCCCCAGCAACCCCGGCCGCAGCCTCGTCGGGCTGCAGCGCCAGGATCACCGTGGAGACGGCCAGCTGCACCGGGGCCGACGCCGCCCCGACCGGCCCACCTGCCCCGGCCAGCCCGGGCGCCGTCCCAACCAGCCCGGGCGCCGTCCCGCCCGCCCCGGGCGCCGCCCCCGCCTCATCGCTCACAGCTTCGCTACTTCTTCAGCTCGCCCATCTCGTCCCAGCCGTCGCCGTCGACCTGCCGGGAGATGATCTTCGGGGTCTGGGTGATCAGCGGGTGCAGGTCCTTCATGGCCTTCTGGAAGTGCTCGGAGTTCACGTGGGCCTCGGCGGCGTCGTCCTCGAAGGCCTCCAGCAGGACGTACTCGTTCGGGTCCTCGACGCTGCGGTTCCACAGGAACCACTTGTTGCCGGGCTCCGCGCGGGTGGCTTCGGTGAACTCCCGGACGTGCTCCATCCAGGTGTCGGCGTGCTCGGGCTTCACGGGGAAGCGGACGACGATCGAGATCATGGGGTCCTCCTCGGGTCGGTGATGGTCTCCTTCCATCGTGGCACGCCCGGCCCGTGGGACAATGGGGCGCATGAGCACCGCCACACCCGCGCCGCTGGTCCGCTTCCTGCCGACCCACCGCGACGTCGTCAGCGCCCAGACCGTGCTGCCGGGGGTGGAGGCCGGGCAGGTCTGGGATCTGGTGTCCCGGCCGCGGCGCCACGCCGAGCTCGACGGCGGCGGGAACGTCCGCGGGCTGATCGACGGCCCGGAGGCTCCGGAGGTCGGGCAGAGTACCGTGCAGCGCATGCGCCTGTACGGCATCCTCTACCGGATGCGCGCCACCGTCATCCGCCGGGAGCCCGAGCGGGCCTTCGCGTGGGTCATGCCCGGCGGGCACACCTGGGCCTGGGAGATCCTCCCCGCGGGGGACCCGGAGGGTGACAGTGCGGAGGCGATCACCGTGCGCTGCACCTTCGACGCCGCCGCGGCCCGCGTGCTCGGCCTCCCCCTGGCCCCGCTGTACCGACTCGACGGCGGCTTCGCCCGCAACCGCCGCTCCATCGCCCTGTCCCTGGCCCGTCTGCACCGGACCTTCCCGCCACGCGGCTGACCTCTCGGCGGCCCACTCGAATCAGAAGGAGCACCCATGAAGATCCTGCTGCCCACGTCCATCGAGCTGGATGCGCAGACGCTGCCCCTGGAGCCGGGCGACGTCGTCGCCGAGTACGACCCCACGCAGCCGGTGCACGAGGAGGATGCCGACGCCGAGGTCCTGGTGGTCTGGGGCAACACCGACGACCAGCTGGCCGACGCTGCACAGCGCCTGACCGACCTGAAGCTCATCCAGGCGCTGCTGGCCGGGCCGGACCAGATCAAGAAGGCCGGCTTCGGCGAGGACGTGGTGGTCTGCGCCGGCATCGGCCTGCACGACCGGACCGTCTCCGAGCACGCCCTGGCGCTGTCCCTGTCCCTGGTCCGCTTCCTGCCCGAGCTCGCCCGACGCCAGGAGCGCCGCGAGTGGGCCTCGGAGCTGGGCGGGGCGCAGCCGCTGCACCCGGAGGGCGCGCCGATCACCACCCTGCTCGGCGCGCACGTGACCATCTGGGGCTTCGGCTCCATCGGGCAGACCCTCGCACCGCTGTTCACGGCCCTGGGCGCGAAGGTCTCCGGCATCGCCCGCTCCACCGGGGAGCGCGCGGGGTACCCGGTGGTGGCCACCGAGGAGAAGGACGAGCTGCTGGCCCGCACGGATCTGCTGGTCATGATCCTGCCCTCCGGCGAGGCCACCGCGGATTCCCTCGACGCCGCGGTGCTGAAGACCCTCCCGGACACCGCCTACGTGGTCAACGTCGGCCGCGGGTCCACCGTGGACGAGGCCGCGCTGATCGAGGCCCTGGAGGAGGGTCGGATCGCGGGGGCCGCGATCGACGTCGCCAAGACCGAGCCGCTGCCGGCCGAGGACCCGCTGTGGGGCGCCCCGCACCTGATCATCACCCCGCACGCGGCCGGCGGGCGCCCGGTGGGCGCGGAGGAGCTGATCGGGCACAATCTGAAGGCCCTGCGCGGCGACGGCGAGTTCCGCAACCGCATGTAGGCCCCGACGCCGGGCGCCCCTTCCGCGAGACGGCGCTCTCGTTCCCTGTGCGGGCGCCCCTCTGCAATGACCCGGCGCTCTCGTTCCCTCCGCGGGCGCCCATCTCACGCGAGACGGCGCATCCGTTCCCGAAAACGCGATTTCCGGGAACGGATGCGCCGTCTCGTTGGCGGGTGGGAACGGATGCGCCGTCTCGTGGAGGGGTGGGAACGAGAGCGCCGTCTCGCCGACGGCGACGTCAACGGGGACTCTGACGCCGACCAGACCCCTCGGCGGCTCAGCGCGCCGTGGTCTCCGGGGCTCCGGCGGCCGGGACCGACATCGTGCGCGGGGCCTGGGCGGCGGGCAGGTGACGGCGGTAGAAGGCCACCGCGATCCCCAGGCACAGCAGCGCCACCACGGACCCGCCGGCGAACATCAGCGGGTAGGTCAGCCACGTGTTGAGCATGGCCAGGGTCGCCGGGATGAAGAAGCCCAGGTAGGTCAGCGAGTAGTACACGGCGGTCAGCCCGGCCAGGTCCTCCGGCCCGGCGATGCGCTGCACCTCCTGCAGCCCGGAGACCAGCAGCATCCCGTAGGCCAGCCCCAGGGCGGCCGCGGCCAGGATGGCGACGGCGGGGTCGTGGGTCGCGGCGGCCCAGGCGGCCAGGCCCATGCTGGGCACGGTCGCGGCCAGGCCCACCACCACGCCGCGGGCGGAGCCAGGGTCATCCAGCTTCTTGCCGACGGACTGGATGCCGATGCCGAAGCCCAGGGCGATCAGGCACAGCAGCCCGGAGAAGCCGACGTCGAGCCCGTGGGTGCGCGAGCCCATCAGCCCGGGCAGCACCGCGTAGGCGCAGCCGGCGCAGCCGAAGACCCACGGCGCCATCGGCACCACGACCCACAGGAACCGCCGGTGCGTGGCGGCCGGAATCTTCAGGTCCTCGGCCAGCGGCGCCGGGGTGGCCTGGCGGGCGTGGGTCTCCGGGGCGCGCAGCACCATCAGGAAGCCGATCGCGGTGACGAGCAGGTGCACCAGGTACGGGGTCTGGGCCTGCAGGGGGCCGAACTGCGCCAACGCCGCGGCCACCGCCGCGCCGAGGCCGAAGCCGGCGGTCAGGGCCATGGAGGAGCGGCGGGCGCCGGCGGACTCGTCGGCTTCGGGGTCGTAGGGGGCGCCGGAGAGCTCCTTGATCCAGGAGCCGCCCACGACCATCACCAGGCCCAGGGCCAGGCCGGAGAAGATGCGTCCGAGGAACAGCACGGCGGGGGAGGAGGTGCCCACTCCCAGCAGGATGGAGGCGATCATCGCCAGCACCGGGGCCGGGACCATCAGGGGGCGCCGGCCGTACCGGTCGGACATGGGGCCGCCGATCAGCAGGGCGGGGATGATGCCCAGCACGTAGGCGCCGAGCAGCACGTCCACCGCGCCGGTGGACAGCCCGTCCAGGTCCTTGTACATGATCAGCAGCGGGGTGAACTGGTTGCCGCCCCAGGCCACGGCGAACAGCGCGGCGGCGACCTTCAGCCAGTGCGGGATGCGCGGGCGGGCCGCACCCACGGGCACGACGGCGTTGGCCGAGGTGGCGGGGTGGTTCAGCTCGGGGCGGGCGGTGCCGGTGGGGCGGGCGCCGTCGGCCGCGTGGTGGGGGGCGGCGCCGGTCTGGGGATCGGCCGGCGGCGTCGCGGCGGCGGTGACGTCGTGGGTGGTGGTGGCGGTCTCGGCGGACACGCGGGTTTCCTTTCGGGGCGGCGGTGCGGTGGGGGTGGCCGACGACGTCGGCGGCCGGGTCCCGCGCGGGCTGCGCGGGAAGTGCGGGGGCGCCGTCCCGGAAGACGGCGGGGCTTCGGGGTTTGGGGCGGGGATTAGGGGGCGCCGAGCAGGCGCTCGTGCACGGTGGTCAGGTGCTCGGTCAGCGCGGTCTCGAAGGCTCCCGGGTCCCCGGCGCGCACGGCGTCGAGCAGGTTCCGGTGGCCAGCCAGCACGGTGGCGGAGCGGCGGTCGTCGCGCCAGACGGCGCGGGCGGACATGCGCCGCTGCCGATCCGCGAGGCTGAGGTAGAAGGTGGTGATCAGCTGATTGGCGGCGGAGGCCACCAGGTGCTGGTGGAACTGGGCGTCGGTGGCGACGAAGTCGTCGTGGTCCTCGGCGCGGCGGGCGGCGTCCTGCCGGTCCAGGATCTCGGCCAGCTCGGCGGCCACCTGCTCCTGCTCCCTGGCGGCCACGATCTGGCGCACCGCGTGGGACTCCACCATGATCCGGGCCTGCACGACGTCGCGGATCTCGTGGGGGCCGACCTGCCGGATCAGGGCGCCGCGCTTGGGGTAGAGGGTCATCCACCCTTCGGTCTGCAGGCGGATGAACCCCTCGCGCACCGGGGTGCGGGAGACCTCCAGCTCCGCGGCGATCTCGCCTTCGGAGATCAGCTCCCCGCCTTCGAGCTCGTGCTCCAGGATGCGGGTCTTGACGTGCTGGTACACCAGGTCCGCCGCGGAGGCCCCGGTGGGGCGGGCGGGAGCGGTCTGGGCGGTCATGGGAGCCTTCCGGGGGTGGATCGGCCCGACGAGGTCTGGTGAGCCTCACGAGCACAACTTAGATACAAGTTGCATCATAGTCTCATCGCGCCGCGAAGCAACCCCCGCCTCACCGACGGGATCGCCTCCGCTGTCCGGTCGGCTCCGCGGCCCTGGGTGCGGCCCCTGGGTGCGGGGCCCTGGAGCCGGGACGCTGGAGCCGGGGCGCTGAGGGGCCCGGCCGCCGGCAGGCGATGCCCCGCGGCGTCAGGCCATGAGGGCTGAGATGACCAGCAGGGCGGGGACCGAGGCGAGGGTGGACAGCAGCACGATGTCCCGGGCCAGGGAGACCTGCTGGTCGTACCGGGAGGCGAAGTTGAACAGGTTCTGCGCCGTCGGCAGCCCACCCAGGACGGTCGCGGCGAACAGGTCGTGCGGGGCCAGGTGGAAGGCGAAGCGGCCCAGGAGGTAGGCCGCCACCGGCATCATCGCGACCTTCAGGCCCACGGCCAGCAGGGTCTCCGTCCGCTGGCCCGGCACGGCGAGCGGTCGGCTGCCGCGCAGGGACATGCCGAAGGCCACCAGGATCAGCGGGATGCCGGCCCCGCCGAGCAGGCGCAGCGGCTCGTGCACGACGTCGGGGACCGGAAGCCCCAGCAGGTTCACGATGATCCCGGCCGCCGAGCCGAGGATCAGGGGGTTGCGCAGCGGCTGGGTGGCGATGGTCCTCAGCCTCACCTGCCCGCGGGAGACGACGTCGAGCACGGCCAGGCACAGCGGCGTGGCGAAGATCAGCTGGAACAGCAGGATCGGGGCGACCTGGGCCGGGTCCCCGAAGATGTAGGTGGCCACCGGCAGGCCCATGTTGTTGGCGTTGAGCAGCCCGGCCCCGACGGCGCCGACGGTCACCCGGGCCACCCCGCGGCGCAGGATGAGTCCGGCGACCAGCGCGTAGAGGCCTGCCATCGCGGCGAAGCTGATCGCGGCCACCGGCAGGCGCCCGGAGAAGATGACGTGCAGGTCCGTGCCGGCCAGGGTGGTGAACATCAGGGCGGGCAGGGCCACGAAGAAGGCGAAGCGGTTCAGCTGCCATCCGGCGCCTTTGCCGAGCACCCCGGAGCGCTCCACGGTGTAGCCGATGCCGACGACGACGCCGATGATCGCGAACCCCTCGAGCACCCCGAGCATGGGCGGCCCCTTTCCTCCTGGTGAGCGCGGCGACGTCGGCTCCTCGCCCTCGAGTCTAGGGGCGCGGGGTGTGGGCCTGCTGCCGCGTTGAGAGGGAGGCGCGATGCCGCTTCCCGCGCTGCCCCGTCCTCGGGTCCTGACTGCGCCGGGTCTCAGACGCCGGTGTCGGTTTCCTCCTGGAGAGGACGACCTACCCTGAAGAGTCCCAGACCCGTACCATTTCTCTCAGCACTGATGACCAGGGCCGACATGCCAGTGTCGAAGAGTGACGACGTACGCTGCGTTCGGATGCGCCTTCCAGGGCGACGGAGGATGATCTTGCTGCCGGATCTTCTGCAGAGAACCCCGGGTTCGTTGTTCGCTCCTGAGGTCAGGCGCTTTCCTGGCGAGGCCTCGCGGCGCCAAGAGATGGAAGGGGCGTGATGGACCTGGGCTGGTTCGATGCGCTCACCTTCATCTGCGCCGCGGCCATCATCATCAGGAATCGGGTGTGCAAGAAGAAAGGTGTCGAACCGATCGATCATCGGCTGTTCAGGAAGGTCGTTCCCTGGGGTGATCCGCGGATTGTCCAGGATGTGCTGATGGCGCTCATCATCACCATGATACTGGTGGACTTCTTGTGTCAGCTGGGGGAGTGAGGGGAAGTTGTGGCCGGTGTCGTGACGTTCATTGTCTTCACCGTTTTCATCGTCATCGTCATGGCATGGGCGCTGTGGATGACCCCAGGGGGCGGGTCTTACTCGACGCGCCGGGGGCGATCCATCGAGAAGAACAAGATCATCGCATCTCTTCTGATCGCCTCATTCGTGGCCGCCGCTGTGGTGCTGCTGACGGGGCGTTAGCCCGGAGATTTCATGGGGGTAGGTGACCCCTGAACGCGAGAAGTGCCCTTGACCTGCAAGGATGTCGATTGCTGAAGTCGATACTTGCAGGATCAGAGGGGCACTTCTCAGGTGAGTAAGCGTAGCGGGCTGTACCCGCATGTCCGGGTTGATGCTGCGGACGTTCCCGCGGTGGCGCATGCGGGCGGGGTGCTGTTGACGCGCACGGTGCGGGTCTCGGGCTTGGATGTGGCGTTGAGGGAGGCGCTGCGACCATGGCGGAAGCCGCTGGTCAGGCACGATCCGGCGAAGGTCGTGACGGATCTGGCGGTTTCGTTGGCGTTGGGTGGGGACGCGTGCCGAGACGCGGCGTTGTTGCGGGCCGAACCCGGCGTGTACGGGCCGGTCGCTTCGGACGCCACGATCAGCCGGACTATCGCGGCCTTGGCCGCTGAGGTCGACAAGGCCGAGAAGGCCATCGCTGGAGCCCGTGCCACAGCGCGCGAACACGCGTGGCGTCTGGCCGGTGACCGCGCCCCGAGCCACGACGCGTCAGCGGCGAATCCGCTGGTCATTGACCTTGACGCGACTCTGGTGACGGCGCACTCGGACAAGGAACAGGCTGCGCCGACGTTCAAACGCGGCTACGGGTTCCACCCGCTGTGCGCCTTCGTGGACCACGGCGGCGACGGCACCGGGGAACCGCGATGCTCCTGCGCCCGGGCAACACCGGATCGAACACGGCCGCGGACCACGAGACAGTCATCAAGCAAGCGCTGGCCGCCACACCAGGGATCAACCCGAGGAGGCCGGGTAAGAAGGTCCTGATCCGCACCGATGGCGCTGGTGGCACCCGTGACCTGTTGTGGTTTTGCCACCGGCGCGGGGTGTCGTATTCGATCGGATGGACCCTGCCGGCCGCGATGCCGCAGCTGTACCGGCTCGTGCCCGAGCGCGTGTGGCAGCCGGCGTACGACGCCGACGGGGCCGTGCGTGAGGGCGCGCACGTGGCTGAGCTCACCGACCTGCTCACGCTGAAGGGCTACCCGCCGGGCATGCGCGTCATCGTCCGTCGCGAACGTCCCCACCCCGGAGCTCAGCTGCGGTTCGAGGACATCGACGGTTACCGGTTGACCGCGTTCGTCACCAATACGCAGCGTGGACAGCTCGCTGAGCTGGAGTTACGCCACCGTCGGCGGGCCAGGTGTGAGGACCGCATCCGGATCGCCAAGGACACCGGCCTGCACAACCTCCCGTTGCAGGGCTTCGCCCAGAACCGGATCTGGCTGCTCATCGTGCAACTCGCGAACGATCTGCTCGCCTGGATGGGAATGCTCGCCCTGAACGGACACGCCGCCCGCCGGTGGGAACCCAAAACACTGCGGCACCGTCTGTTCACCATCGCCGCAACACTCGCGCGATCCGCCCGTCAACGTCTTCTCCACATCAAGGACACCGCGTCCTGGGCAGTCCTGTTCACCACCGCATGGGACAAACTCGCGACCATGGCCCCACCCTGACCAGCGCCACCCCCGTCCCTTCGAGCCAGCACCGTCCTCGTTCCGTGGAAGACGACGCCCACCGGAAGCGACATCCCGGCCCTTGTCGTACCCACCTGCAAGAATCAGCCGATCTCAACGGCAGCGGCGCCCGTCACACCGGCGCCGCTGCCCGATGAAACATCCGGGCTAGGGCGTACGTATCCAGGGGTGCCTCCGTCCCTGCGCCATGGGCAGGCAGGGAAGCGGCCCGCCGAGAACCCAGCTCCCGGCGGGCCGCCGCGCGCCGAGGCTACTTCAGGGCCCGGCCGATCCTCAGGTGGATCAGGGACGGGCCGTGCGTGCGCAGGGCGGTGCGCACGGCGTCGGCCAGGGTGTCCATGGTGGCCTCCACACCGACGGCGCCGAAGCCCTCCGCGAGCTTCACCCAGTCCGGCTGGCGCAGATCCACCGCCACCGGGGCGATCCCGGAGGCCCGCTCATTGGCGCGGATCTCCCCGTAGCCGCCGTTGTCCACGCAGATGATCGGCAGATCCAGCTCCTGCTCCACCGCCGTCATCAGCTCCTGGACCGCGAACATCAGCGCGCCATCGCCCAGCAGGCACACCACCGGACGCTCCGGGGCGGCCACCTTCGCCCCCACCGCCGCCGGCAGGCCGTAGCCCAGCGTGGAGTAGGTGGCCATGAACAGCAGCGAGTTCGGCCGCTGCGCCCGGTAGAACGTGGTGGTGCCCATGTACGTCACCTGGGAGGAATCCCCGGCGATGATCGTGTCCTCCGGCAGCACTTCCATGATCAGCTCATTCAGCTGCGCCAGCTCCGGGGCGATCGCCCGACCCTCCTCATCCAGGGCGTCGAACACCTCCCGCAGGTCCCGCTCCGGCCGCGCCGGCTTCCCCGCCAGCTCGGCGCGCAGCGCCTCCACCAGCTGCGGCACGACGGCCGCGGAATTGCCCGGCAGCTCCAGGTCCGGGGTGATGTTGGTGAGCATCTGGGAGCGCTCGATGTCCTGGCGGATCACCGGACCCGCCGGGCGGATATCCCCCTCCCACAGCTCGGCCTCCCCGATCTTCGAGCCCACGATCAGCAGGGCGTCCGCAGAACGGCAGAACTCGTGCATCGCGGACAGCCGCAGATCCGCCCCCAGGGACAGCCGATGCTTCTCCGGGATCGCGCCCTTGCCGTTCACCGACGTCACCACCGGGGCCTCCAGCAGCTCCGCCAGCTCCAGCAGCGCCGGCCCCGCGGCCAGGGAGCCGCCGCCGGCCACGATCACCGGGTGCTCGGAAGCAGCCAGCAGCTTCGCCGCCCGCGCGACGTCGTGGGCCGGCGCCGGCTGCGGGGAGCCCAGCGGGCGCGGGGCCAGATCCGCCTCCTCGAAGCCGCCCTCCTCCGCGAGCACATCCATCGGCACCTCGATGTGCACCGGACGCGGCCGGGAGTGGGCGAAGGACACGAAGGCGTTGTGGATCATCTCCACCGCCTCCAGGGCCGAATTGACCCGGCGGGACACCCCGACGATCGCCCCGACCGCGCCCGTGGGGTTCTTGGTCTCGTGCAGCGCCCCGATGTCCCGGAACTCGTGCCCGCGCGGACGCCCGGGCGAGAGGATGATCATCGGCCGGGACTCGGCGTACGCGGTGGCCGCCCCGGACAGGGAGTTCAGCAGGCCCGGACCGGAGGTGGTGATCACGACGCCGGGAAGCCCCCGGGTCAGGGACCAGCCGTCCGCGCCGTAGGCCGCGCCCTGCTCGTGCCGAGTGGTGATCGGGGTGATCCCCAGACCCTCCAGGTGCCGGTAGAACTCCAGGTTGTGGGTGCCCGGGATCCCGAAGACCGTGTCGATGCCGTAGCCGCGCAGGGTCTTCAGGATCGCGTACCCGGCGTTGCGGCGGGCCTCGGTGCGCACCTCGGCGCCGTCGTCCGGGGCGGCCACGGCGCTGGGGGTCGCGACGTCGGGCGCGGTCTCGGGGTGCTGGGTCACGTCAGGCCTCCTGCGGGTGCGGCGGATCGGGTGCTCGGGGGTGCCGACGCGGGGGTCGGCTGTTGCCCGTGGATGAACTGGAGTCTACCGGGAGGAAACCTGCGGCGTGACGCAGACGACGACCCGACACCACTCGGGGAATTCTCCGAATGCTCCCAGGAAAGCGGGCCTACGATCGAGAATGGAAGCACCGAGGCGGAGCCGCCGGGTTCCGCCCGGACCACCTCAGGAGCGTGATTTCCCATGGCCCTGCGTCCCGAAGCGATGACGGACCCCATCATCAACCGCGGCACCGCGTACACCCTAGAGCAGCGCAAGCAGCTCGGCCTGACCGGGCGCCTGCCCTCCGGAGTGGAGACCCTTGACGCCCAGGCCGCCCGCTGCTGGGCCCAGCTCGGTCAGTTCCAGACCAACCTCCAGAAGTACATCTACCTGGACCAGCTGCACGACCGGAACGAGACCGTGTACTTCAAGCTCCTGGTGGACCACCTCAAGGAGCTGCTGCCCATCGTCTACGACCCCACCATCGGCGAGGCCATCGAGAACTGGTCCCAGGACTACCGCCAGTCCCGCGCCGTCTACCTCTCCGTGGACCGCGTCGAGGACATCCGCGAGAGCTTCCAGACCCTCGGCCTGGGCCCGGACGACGTCGACCTCATCGTCTGCTCCGACGCCGAGCAGATCCTCGGCATCGGCGACTGGGGCGTGAACGGCACCGACATCGCCATCGGCAAGCTCGCGATCTACACGGCCGCGGCCGGCATCGACCCCTCCCGCGTGATCGCCGTGAACCTGGACGCCGGCACCGACAACGAGGACCTGCTGAACTCCCCCACCTACCTGGGCAACCGCCACGCCCGGGTGCGCGGGAAGGAATACGACCGCCTCATCGCGGAGTACCTGAAGGTCGCCTCCGACCTGTTCCCGCACGCCCTGCTGCACTTCGAGGACTTCGGGCCCTCCAACGCCCGGCGGATCCTGCAGGACAACGCCGAGGACTACCGCATCTTCAACGACGACATGCAGGGCACCGGCGCGATCGTCACCGCCGCCGTGATGTCCGGGATGCGGGTGAGCGGCACGAACTTCTCCGACCAGAAGGTCGTGGTCTACGGCGCGGGCACCGCCGGCACCGGGATGGCCGACCAGCTGCGCGCCGGCATGGTCCGGGACGGGCTGAGCGAGAAGGAGGCCACCGCCCGGGTCTGGCTGATCGACATCGACGGCCTGGTCACCGACGACATGGACGACCTGCCGGCCTACCAGCAGGCCTACGCCCGCCCCGCCGACGAGGTGAAGAGCTGGAAGCGCCAGGACGGGAAGATCGGGCTGGCCGAGGTGGTGCGCAGGGTCAAGCCGACCATCCTCATCGGCACCTCCACCGACCACGGGGCCTTCACCGAGGAGGTCGTCTCCGCGATGGCCGACGGGTGCGATCGCCCGATCATCCTGCCGCTGTCCAACCCGACCTCCCGCATCGAGGCCATGCCGCAGGACGTGATCCGCTGGTCCGACGGCCGCGCGCTGGTGGCTGCCGGCATCCCCGTGGATGACCTGGACTACGAGGGCACCACCTACCGCTTCGGCCAGGGCAACAACGCCCTGCTCTACCCGGGCCTGGGCCTGGGCACGATCGTCGCCGGAGCGAAGCACGTGACCGACGGGATGCTGCTGGCGGCGGCCTCCGCGGTGGCTGATCAGGTGGACGCCTCTCAGCCCGGCGCCCCGATCCTGCCGCCGGTGGAGAACCTGCGGGCCTCCTCCGCGAAGGTCGCGGTGGCCGTGGTCGAGGATGCCGTGCGCGCCGGGGTGGCGGAGAACTCCCCGGAGAACGTGATCGCCGCCGTGCAGGAGCGCATGTGGTGGCCGGCCTACCCGGAGGAGCTGCCCACGACCTCGCACTGACGCCGCGCGCTTTTTCGAACGACCCGTCGAACCGTCGCCGGCGTGGGCTCTGACCCGCTCAGAACCCACGCCGGCGGCGGTTCGGCGCACGAGGCGGGCGGACGCGGGCGCGCGTGGGGGCGGGCTACCGCGCCAGACGCTCCCGCCAGGCGCCCAGCACGTGCCGCGGCGTCGGCGGGGTGGCCAGGGAGACCCCGACGAACACGACCAGGGAGGCCGCCAGACCCACGTAGATCGGGGCGTTGGCCTCCACCCCGAACACGGCCATGGACACCAGCACCCCCACGGTGCCCACCACCATGGACCACCCGGCGCCCGCCCCGGTGGCCCGCTGCCACACCAGCGCCCCCAGGATCGGCACGAGCAGACCGCCCACCAAGATCCCGTACGCGATGGTCAGCGCCGTGACCACGCTGGGCACGAGCATCGCGATGACGGTGACCACCACGCCCAGCCCCAGCACGTACCAGCGGTCCAGGGCCATCGCGGCCTCGGACTCCCCGGTGACCTCCAGGGACAGCTGCTCGGTGTCCGGGTGCGACGTCGCGCCCTTCGCCGCGGACCCGCCCCCGAGCAGGGAGCGCAGCAACGGCACCACATCCACCCGCGCCACGGTGGCCGAGGCGATCAGCGCCCCGGAAGCGGTGGACATCATCGCGGCCACCCCGGCGGCCAGCACCAGCCCGCCCAGCCCCACCGGCAGGTACCCCTCGGCCAGGGCCGCGAAGGCCTCATCCCCGGAGGCCAGGTCCGGCAGCAGCACGGCCCCGGCCATCCCGATCACGGCCCCGGCCACCCCGTACAGCAGCACGTACACGCCCGAGGCGGCCCCGCCCCAGCGGGCCACCTGCGGGGAGCGGGCGGTGAACACCCGCTGCCAGATGTCCTGGCCCACCAGGATGCCCAGGGTGTAGACCACGAACATCGTCACGATGTACCCGGGCCCGCGCGCCCCGAGATCGAAGTGCGCGGCATCCAGGCGCTGCTCCAGCCCGGACCAGCCGCCCGCGGCGTGCAGGGAGAAGGGCAGCAGCAGGAGGAACATCCCGACCGTCATGATCGCGAACTGCAGCAGATCCGTCAGGGTGATGGACCACATGCCGCCCAGGATCGAATACCCGATGACCACGACCGCGCCGAGAGCGATCCCCCAGGCGCGGTCGATGCCGAACAGCACCCCGAACACGCTGGCGTAGGCCGAGGTGGAGGTCACCGCGAGCATCAGGGTGTACCCGAGCATCACGATCGAGGAGGCCCGCACGGCCCGCCCGCCGAAGCGCAGCCCCAGCATCTGGGAGACGGTGTACACCCGCAGCCGCTGCAGCCGGCCCGCGAACAGCAGGGACAGCACCAGCACCCCCACGGCGATCGCCGTCACCAGCCACACCCCGGACAGCCCGTAGGTCCACCCCAGCCCGACGCCGCCGATGGTCGCCGCCCCGCCGAGCACCACCGCGGACATGGTGCCCGTGTAGAAGACCGGGCCCAGGCGGCGCCCGGCCACCCGGTAGTCCTCGGTGCTGCGCGCCCGGCGCTTGCCCACCCAGCCGAGGAACAGCATGAGCAGCAGATACAGGACGATGACGGCGACGTTCACGTGGAGCTCCCGAGTCTGGACGAAGTGCGTGGCCTCACGATACTGGGTGTGAGTCACCACCGTGTTGCGCTCCGTGCGCCGAGCCGTCATCGGCGTGGCTTCTGGGGCGCTGATCCGCCACGTGGGTGACGGTTCGGCGGAACCCTCAGCCTCGTCCGGCTCAGGGGGCCAGCAGGATCCACAGGACCTCGGCCGGCTCCTCGCCCAGGCTGCGCCAGGAGTGCGGTTCCCGCCCGCTGAAGGTCACCGTGTCCCCGGGGCCCAGGGCGTGCTCGCCGGCGGCGGTGCGCAGCAGGAAGCTCCCGGAGATCACGTGCAGCAGCTCGGTCTCGCACTCCACCGTGTACAGGGCCTCCTCGCCCTCCCCGCCCGGGGCGACGCTGGCGCGGATCACCTGCGCGCCCTCCAGCTCCGGGGCCGAGACCAGCCGCTCGGCGATCCCGGTGCCGCCCAGATCCACGTGCGGGGCCTCCGCCAGACGCACCACCGTCGTCGGCGGCTCCTCGAACAGCTGACCCACCGGGACCCGCAGCGCCCGGCAGATCTTCACCAGGGAGGCCACGGACGGGGAGGTCTGATCCCGCTCCACCCGGGAGAGGAAGCCCTTGGTCAGCCCGGCCGCCCCCGCCAGCTGCTCGATCGTCATGTGCGCGCGCAGCCGGTGGTTGCGCAGGCGCGCGCCGAGCTCGGGGTCGCGCTCGGACTGCTGGACCGGCAGGGCCTTCATGGGTCGCTCCTGGGGGTGGGCGGCGTCGGGATCTCCTCAACGATCCTGCCATCTGCGCCGAACCGTCACCCGCGTGGCTGATCAGCCCCTCGGAACTCACGCCGATGACGGCTCGGCGCGGCAGCACGGGGGCGCGGGGTGACACGGATGGGCAGGCCAGGGCGGTTCTCGTTACGCTGACTGGGCAGCACGTCATCGCTCCGAACCACCTGAAAGCGCCATGAACCACCTCGCATCCGCTCATCGCCGCCCTGCCGCCCTGATCGCCCTGCTCGCCTCCGCAGCCCTGGCCCTGTCCGGGTGCGGATCCTCCGCCGACTCCGGCGACGCCGACGCCTCCGGATCCTCCTCGGCCTCGAGCTCCGCTTCCGCCTCCGCCGACTCAGGGGCTCAGTCCTCGGCGTCGGCCTCCGCCAGCCCGACGACCAGCGGCAAGGACGAGCAGCTGGTCGGCGGCGGACGCACCATGTTCCCGGACCGGCGCATGGTCGCCCTGTACGGCTCCCCCAGCGGACCCTCTCTGGGCGCGCTGGGTGAGCAGTCCCCGGAGGAATCCGCGCAGCGGGTCAAGAAGATGGCCGAGGACTACCAGCAGTACAGCAAGGAGAAGGTCATCCTGGCCTTCGAGATCATCACCACCACCGCCTCCAGCGCCCCCGGCGCGGACGGGGACTACTCGGATGAGATCCCCGTGGAGCAGCTCAAGCCGCTCATGGACGTGGCCAAGAAGGAGGGGATCTACGTGGTCCTGGACTTCCAGCCGGGCCGCTCCGACTTCCCCAGCCAGGTGGAGCAGTACAAGGAGCTGCTGGCCGAGCCGAACGTCGGCGTCGGCCTGGACCCGGAGTGGCGCCTGGCCCCGGACGAGCTGCCGCTGCAGCAGATCGGCACCGTGGACGCCTCCGAGATCAACCGGACCCTGGACGACATCGCCGCGATCACCCGCGAGCACGAGCTGCCGCAGAAGGCCGTGGTCATCCACCAGTTCGCCGGGACCATGATCACCAACCGGGATCAGATCGACACCTCCCACGAGGAGCTGGCCCTGACCCTGCACGCGGACGGGCACGGCACCCCGGAGCTGAAGAAGGAGACCTGGAACGCCCTGCAGGAGGGGCTGCCGAAGGGCATCTGGATGTCCTGGAAGAACTTCTACGACGAGGACACCCCCATGTTCACCCCGCAGCAGACCTACGAGCTGCAGCCCAAGCCCTGGGTGGTCACCTACCAGTGACCTGTCGGTTGCGGCTCAGCTGACGTCGCGCCCGGCCGGGATGCGGGCGAACTGGCGGATCACCCGCTCCGGGCCGTCCGTGCACATCCCGCGCACGCCCCACGCGGCGAGCTTGCGGGAGCGGCCGCGGTCGTTGACGGTCCAGGTGTTCACCCCCAGGCCCTCCGCGTGCAGCATCCGCACGGTGGCCCGGTTCAGGTCCCGGTGATGCGGGTGCACCCACGTCGCTCCGGTGCTGCGCACGGCCTCGCGCCACACGGAGCGACGGCTCCACGGGGCCATCTGCAGGGGCTCGAACAGGCAGGCCGTGGCATAGCCGGGGGCCGCCCGGTGGAACGCGGCCAGCAGCTCGTGGTCGAAGCTGGAGACGATCACCTCCCGCTCCGGGGTCAGCCGCTCCAGCTGCCCGGCCACGGCCTCCAGGAACCGGGTGGTGCGCCGCGGCGTCGGATCGGACAGCTTCAGCTCCAGATTCAGATTCAGCCCGCGGACCTCGGCCAGCTCGATCAGCTCGCCCAGCTGAGGCACCCGCTGCCCCGCGTGCGCGGAGGAGAACCAGGAGCCGGCGTCGATCCCGGCCAGATCCGTGCGGATCAGCTCGGCCACCGGCCCGACGGCGTCGGTGGTGCGCTCCAGCGTCGCGTCGTGGATGAGCACGGCCGTGCCGTCGCCCAGCAGATCCACATCCGTCTCGATCCAGCCGAAGCCGGCGTCCGCGGCGGCGCGGAAGGCCGCCATCGTGTTCTCGGGTGCTCTGGCACTGTGCCCGCGGTGGGCGATCAGGAAGCTCACGGCTCCATCCCAACAGGTCGCATCGACGGCAGGGTGAACGGCGGGGGAACCGCTCGGGAACCCCCACCCTATGCGCATCCGCCGTGATAAACCGGAGGGATGGACACTTTCGTGAAGAACACCACGGGACGCGCCGCCGACTGGGAGGCCGCGGGGCTGGAGTGGCTGGCTCGCGCCGAGCCGGAGGGCGGGGCGCGCATCTGCCGCGTCCTGGGCCAGTCCGAGGGCGGGCTCGAGCTGGAGCGGATCCGGGAGGCCGCGCCGTCGAAGTCCGCGGCCGGGGCCTTCGGTCAGGCGCTCGCGGTGACCCACGACGCCGGAGCCCCGGCCTTCGGCGCCGGTCCCGACGGCTGGGAAGGGGACGGCTACCAGGGGCCCGCCGGTCAGCAGCTGGACCTGCGCCTGGGATCATGGGAGTCCTGGGGCGAGTTCTGCGCCGCCGCCCGGGTGGCGCCGCTGGTGCGCGCGGGGAGGTTCGGGGCGGATGAGCGGGCGCTGTTCGGGAAGCTGTGCGATCGCCTGCGTGCCGGGGACTTCGATGACGACGACGCCCCGGCCCGCTGCCACGGGGACCTGTGGTCCGGGAACGTGCTGTGGAGCGAGGACGAGGTGGTGCTCATCGACCCGACCGCCTTCGGCGGGCACCGCGAATCCGACCTCGCGGCGCTGTCCCTGTTCGGCGCGCCGCATCTGCGCGAGATCATCGCGGGGTATCAGCAGGTCCACCCCCTGCAGGAGGGGTGGGAGGACCGGGTGGCCCTGCACCAGATCCACCTGATGCTCCTGCACGCCGTGCTCTTCGGCGGCGGCTACGTGACCCGCGCCCTGGAGATCGCCCGCCGCTACGCCTGAGCGGG
>OMJG01000953.1_pt1 | contig 18981 bp, 11 predicted proteins | sample 1646431 | NCBI WGS metagenome assembly OMJG01 (sample SAMN03771674, study PRJEB25209) | food metagenome | isolation source: Cotija cheese | place: Mexico:Jalisco,Michoacan | collected 2011-12-12
CTTGTCGACGTCGGGGATGAACGGGTAGACGTTCCACGGCGTGAACTCCAGGACCGCTCGCCCGGCCTGGTAGACCGCGCAGATCACGATGAGCCAGGCGAGGATGCCGACCGGCTGGATGAGGTACACCAGCCCCAGGGCCAGCACGGCGATGATGATCGTGGAGAAGGACACGCCCCACAGGAACTTCGGGCCCCGCTTCACCATGAGGAATCCCGCCCAGATGGTCACCGGCAACCCGACGATCGACAGGGCCTGCAGGTAGAGGCCGACCGACTCGGACTCATGGACGGCGTAGACCGCGTAGAAGGTGAGAGCCGAGGCGAAGAAGTCCTTGCCGGTGAAGGAGAGCAGGTAGACCGCCAGGTGCTTGTTGAAGCTGGAGTTGCGGAAGGCCTGCCCGAAGGACTTCACCGACTGCATGACCTCGCGTGTCATCGGCACCTTCGGTCTGGCCTCCAACTCGGCCAGGAACTCCGGGGTGAGCTTGCGCTCCCAGGTGGTGAAGTAGGAGATGCTCACCGCCACGGCGAACAGGATGGCGAAGATGAGGCCCGTGATGAAGTAGGCGTTCGGATTATTGGTGGACTTGATCTGGGCGGGGATGAAGAACACCAGGAAGGTGGCCGTCGCCGACAGGAACATCCGGGTCGAGCTCAGCGTGGTGCGCTGGGTGTAATCGTCCGTCATCTCGGTGGGCAGGGTCTCCCACGGGATGAGGATCATCGCAATGACGATCTCGACGGCCAGATAGACGAAGAGGTACCACCAGTAGCCACGCCCGGCGATGAAGAGCAGCGGGAAGATCAGCAGCAGCAGCAGTGGGACGCCGATCATGAGGAAGAAGTGACGCCGTCCGTACTTCTTTCCCACCCGGTACCGGAACAGGTTGTCGGTGAGTGGCCCGATGAACAGGCTCACCACGGCGTCGACAATGCGGGCGATGAACATGATCGAGCCCGACTGGGTGGCCGTGACTCCGCCGTAGGTGGTGAAGAAGTACAGCATCAGGCCGCTGATGATGGTGTTCCACCCGCCGCCCATCAGGTCGAGGACGCCGAATCCCAGGCTGCGCCCCATCGTGATGGGCTTCGCCTAGTAGACGCGACGGTTCGAGTAGTCGCGGACGGGTTTCCTGGTCATGTCCTGTTACTTCCCTACGCTCGGCATTGAGACACCTGACGACTGGTGACTGCCGGCCCGGGGCCGGAGGGACATCGTCGTCTCGATCACCCAGGAGTCTGGCAGCGGGGCTCGGCGTGCCTCGATGTGTTGCCAGCGGTTGCATTGAGCTGGAGCGGGAATGTGTTCGCCGCACCGCTCATGAACCGACAATCACTCCCTGGAGGCGCGCTCTCCAGGCATTCCGCCCGGAGGCCGGCCTCCAGAGAGATTGTCGGACGCCTTCTGCGTCAGCGCATAGGAGAGGTCAGAACAGCCCCTGAGGGGCCTCGGTGTAGGAGACCAGGAGGCCCTTGATCTGCTGGTACGCGTTGAGGATCACCTGATCGGTCTCCCGTCCGATGCCGGACTCCTTGTACCCGCCGAAGGGGGCTCCGGCCGGGTACATGTGGTAGCAGTTCGTCCACACCCGGCCCGCGAGAATGGCCCGCCCGGCGCGGTAAGCACGGTTGCCGTTGCGGGTCCAGACACCGGCCCCCAGCCCGTAGCTGGTGTCGTTGGCGATCCGGATCGCGTCGTCGTAGTCCTCGAAGGGGGTCAGGGCCAGAACGGGCCCGAAGATCTCCTCCTGGAAGATGCGCATCGAGTTCTCTCCCTCCAGCACGGTCGGCTGGATGTAGTAGCCGCCGGCCAGATCGCCGTCCAGCTCCCCCGGGCCGCCGCCCGCACGGACGGTGGCCCCCTCCTGCTTGCCGATCCTGATGTAATCCAGGATCTTGTCGCGCTGGCGCGCCGAGACCTGCGGGCCGACCTGGCAGTCGGTATCGAGGGGATTGATCTGCTTCGCGGTGCCCAGCCGCTCGACGGCCCGGGGCACGAAGGAGTCGAAGATCGACTTCTGCACCAGGGCGCGGGACGGGCAGGTGCACACCTCGCCCTTGTTGAAGGCGAAGAGATTGAACCCCTCGAGGGCCTTCTGGTAGAAGCCGTCGTCGTGATCGGCGATATCCGAGAAGAAGATGTTCGGACTCTTGCCACCCAGTTCCAGGGTGGCCGGAATCAGTAGCTGCGCAGCGTCCAAGGCGATATCACGGCCGACCTCGGTTGATCCGGTGAAGGCCAGTTTCCGGATCTTGGAATGACGCGACAGCACGGTACCGATCTCCGACCCCTTGCCCTCGACGATATTGAGGACACCGGGCGGCAGCAGGTCCTGGATCCTCTCCACCAGGATCATCAGGGAGATCGGGGTCTCGGACGCCGGTTTCATGACGATGGTGTTGCCGGCGGCCAGGGCAGGTGCGATCTTCCAGGCGGCCATCAGGATGGGGAAGTTCCACGGGATGATCTGCGCGACGACGCCGAGCGGCTCGCGGAACTGGTAGGAGACCGTGTCGTGGTCGATCTGCGTGGAGACCTGCTCCTGGGCGCGGATGGCCGCCGCGAAGTACCGGAAATGATCGGCGGCCAACGGGATGTCGGCGCCGAGCGTCTCCCTGATGGGTTTGCCGTTGTCCCAGGTCTCGGCCAGCGCGATCTCCTCGCGGTGCTCGTCGATCCGCTCGGCGATCTTCCACAGCACCTCGGCTCGCTCGGCGTTCGAGGCGCGCGACCAGGCGGGGAACGCCTTCCACGCGACGTCAACGGCCCGGTCGACGTCCTCGGAGGTGGAGCGCGCCACCGAGGTGTACACCTGCCCGGTGACCGGCGTCCTCACCTCGCCGTACTTCCCCTTGATCGGGGGCACGAATTCTCCCCCGATGAAATTCTCGTACTGGCCGGCGAAATCGATCAGGCTCCCCTGAGTGTTCGGCCGTGCATATGTGGTCATGTCACATGCTTCTTCCGCTGTGTCTCAGTGCGTGAAATCGGTGACGACGCTCGTCCCGACGGTCTTGTAGGTGGTCATGTTGTCGAGGGCCTCGTTGACGTCGCTCAACCCGATGGCGCGGGTCACCAGATCGCCGGGGTGGAGCTTCCCGGTGGAGACCTGATCCAGCAGGTACCGGAACTCGACTGTCGGCATCCCGAAGGAGCCGCGGTAGTCGATCTCGTTGGTGATGAGGTCGTTGATGGTCAGGGCCACCTCGCCGCCCTCGCCCTCCGGCGTCATGCCGATCTGGACGTGGGTGCCGCGGCGCCGCAGCGAGCCGACCGCATTGCGCAGGGTCGTCGGAATGCCCAGGGCGTCGACGCTCATGTCTGCCCCGCCGCCGGTGATGTCTCGGACGGCCTCGATCGGTTCGGTGGTGCTGGAGTTGATCGTCTCGACGGCACCGACCTTCCTGGCCAGGTCGAGCTTGTCGTCGGCGATGTCCACGGCGATGACGTTGGCTCCGGCCCCGCTGGCGATCTGGGTGGCCGACAGCCCGACGCCGCCGGCCCCGTAGACGACGAGCCAGTCGCCGGGGTGAACCTTCCCGACCTCCACGACGCCGTGGTAGGCGGTCATGAACCGGCAGCCCATTCCGGCGGCCTCCTGGAAGGAGACCGCGTCGGGAAGCGGGACGACGTTGGAGTCGGCGTTCGGGACGTGGACGTACTCGGCGAAACCGCCGTCATAGGTGAATCCCGGCATCGTGATGTCGGGGCACACATTGGAATGGCCGGTCCGGCAGAACCAGCAGTGCCCGCATCCCAGGGTGAACGGAATGATGACCCGATCCCCCGGCTTGAACTGGGTCACGGACTTCCCGGCGTCGGAGACGACTCCGACGAATTCATGGCCGAATGTGTGGGGCAGGTCACCGCCGGTGAACCCGGGCCACTCTCCTCTCCATCCGTGCCAGTCGCTACGGCAGACACCGCAGGCCTTGACATCGACGATCACCCCACCGGCATCATCGACCGGATCAGGCACATTCTCAACGACGAGTGGCTTCTTGTACTGCTCAACTACCGCTGCCCTCATGGCTACGGGTCACTTCTTTTCTGCTAGGGATCCTCTTTCTGCCCGGGCCGCGCAGCCTCTGATCGTCACAGCGTCGTGACCTGGGATTCCTCACCGGCCGACCCCCCGGTGACTCACCCCCGGGGTCAAATGGTCGGACCATTTAGTTGACACCTGCACGATAGCTCTCATGGAGGCCGTAGCCAAATCGGGGTTCGAGGGCTCTTCGACCCGCTCGTGAAGTCGACACTGTGCGCATATTGCTAGCTGGAAGGCGGGTTCCGAGATCTCTGTCTCGGAACCCGCCCTCCAGCTAGCAATATGCGCGTGCCGCAGCGCCGGACCAGTGGCCCCTCAGAAGTCCGAGCGGGAGAACCGGTTCATCATGAGGTTGCTGGCGTCGAAGAGCACCTTCCCCAGCAGGGCGTCGGTCTCGACCCGGACGAACTCGGCGATGTCGTCATTGGCGTCGGCCAGCTGCTCTCGCAGGGCGCCGTCCTCGGGAACCTCCACCAGGGCGGCCTGAGACAGTCGGTTGTCGGTCTGCGTGACCAGCGCGTGCCCGGCCGCCAGCGTCTTCTCCTGGTAGCGCTCGATCTCAGGGATGATGTCGTTGAAGTGCGCATCGGCCAGCGCGGCGATGATCCGCGAGGACCAGTAGAGGCTGTCGGTGGACACCCTCTCGGTGGTGTTGGCCAGGCACTCGGGAGTGCGCTCCACATTCGTGAAGATCGGCACCAGGGTGTTGAAGGGGTTGGAGGCGAAGGCCACCCACTGGATCGCCCGGCTGGACTCGGGCTTGTACGGCCGCACCTGGAGGATCGACAGCTGCGAGTGGCGGTTGATGCCGATGGGCCGCAGCAGGTGACGCTGCTCCTCGGTGCCGATGCTCGAGTAGGGGTCGTAGACAGTGCCCTGGTAGTGCAGGCTGAGCACGTACTTGACGTCCTCGATGGTGAGCTTGCGCTCGGGCACCCGGCCCCAAGGCAGGTCGTCCGAGGCCCAGGTGTGCTCGGGGCTGGGGCCGTCCCAGTCCTCGGCGTGGGGGTTCAGCACCCGCTGCATGTTCCACGCCCGCGCCGTGTTGTAGACGTGGTCGGAGTCGGAGTGGGAGCCGAAGGCGTCGCGCGGGTTGAAGGTGTCGCCGAGCGACAGGTCGAGATGGTTCTCGTAGATGAACTGGGCCAGGTCGGGGCTGGCCAGATGCTCGCGGCCCTCGCCCAGGGCGTCATCCAGATCGAAGGAGTCGATGCCGAGCTGGTTGGGCATCGTCACGTACTGGTCGTCGGGCACCCGCTTGGCAATCCAGTGGTGGCCGCCGACCGTCTCCAGCCACCAGATCTCGTCGGAGTCGCTGAAGGCGATGCCGTTCATCTCGTAGGTGCCGTGCTCCTCGAGCAGCGCGCCCAGCCGCAGCACGCCCTCGCGGGCGGTGCGGATATAGGGCAGGACGATGGTGAGCATGTCCTCCTCGCCGATCCCGCCGATCTTCTCGGGGATGTAGTCGGGCGCCCCTTCACGACCGCTGGCGGGCCGGTACTCGACGAAGGGATCGGCACCCAGCACGCGCTCATTGGTGGTGAGGGTCTCGGTGGCGCTCATCGCGACGTTGGCCGCGTTGATACCGGCCGCGCCCCAGATCCCCTGGTCGGGGATCGCATTCGGCGCCGCGGTGTATCGCATCGGGTCGTCGGGCAGCTCGATGGTGAGGTGGCCGATGACGCTGGTGTAGCTGCGCGGCTGGTCGGCCGGGGGGACGACGATGATCTTCTTCGGGTTCCACTCGCCGTTGCTCGAGTCCTCATTGCGCGCCACCAGCGGTGACCCGTCGTAACTCGCCTTCTTGCCCACCAGGATGGTTGTGCAGCCCACGTTCCTCGTCCCTTCGCTCGTGGCCGTGACCGACCGGTTCGGCACACCGCCCGATTCTAGGCCCGGGCGACAGCCCGTCATCCAGGCACCCTGTGCTCTCCCTGTGGAGAATCTCCTCCCAACACGCCGTCCTCCGTCCCTGGCGGGCGCCGGGACGGCGTGTTGGGAGAAATTTCCCACCTGGGCATAGCCGAACACAGCTTCGTCAGATCGGCTGACTCGGAACGACAACCCACTACGCTCGATACATGTCCTGGTTCTCCAGCTCCGATCAGCCGGAGCCTCCCAAAATGCCGCCCGGCGTGACGCATGTTCCGGGCCTCGCCGACAGCATTCTCAACGAACTCGCCCCTCTCCTGGCCGCCGAGGGCATCGACCTCAGTGACCCGAAGGGCGTCGATATCGACGCCCTCCAGGCCGCTCTGGGCCCGGCCGTGGAGCGCCGGAATATGGAACTGTTCACCCCGACCGGCGCCCATCGCACCCAGGCTCTGGCCGTCCTGCGCCGCTTCACCGAGGCGACTGCGGCCGGACGGGCCGACGAGGCACAGGCGGTATTGGACGGCGTGGAGACTGACGAGACAGAGGACCATCCCGCGATCTCCCATGTCATCGGCGTCACCCTCGGCCTGCTCGACTCCTGGTACGCCGATCGACGACTGAGGACCGCCCTATCGTCGGCCCGGATCGCCTCCCGGCGTCGCTCCGTCCGGGCCTCAGCCACGGATCTGCTGGCCGCCGCCAGACGCAACACCGCCTTCAGCTCTCTGGACGAGCTCACCATCACCCATGGCGGTCTCGACCTTTTCGAGGGCGGGGCGACACTCATCGCGGCGTCGATCTCCGCGATCGCGAAACGCCAGCGCAGGAGCGTGACCGCCACCTGCCGCGAACTCCTCATCGCCGATCCCGAATACACCTCGGTAGACGTCGTAGTAGCCGGCACCGGACGGGCAGCAGAGACCGACGGGACGACACCGGCCGATGAAAGAACTCTGGCCGAGTTCGAGGAATGGCTCGCTCGGCAACCCCACATCGTGGCACCCACAGTCGAGGACGAGGCGACCGCCATGCGGGCGATCTTCGGCCTGGCACGCACATCCGGTGCCGATCTGCGCAACCCCCACGACATCGAGACCGCCGTGGACCTCCTGGTCGACATGGGCTCGGGCGAGGGGCCGGACTCCTACGACTCGATGATGTCCTGCCTGCTCACTCTCGACGAGTACATCCACTTCCAGTGGGAGATCTCCAGACGCCCGGAGAACTGGGATCACGCCCACGACATCGTCGAGGACGCCCTTTCCGCCGGGAATGGGGGCGACCGGCTCGCCGACGTCATCGAGAACGCCACAGCGACCGATCCCCGGGTGCGCCACGCCGCTCTGATGAAGACCCGGGTGAGTACTGCGGTCCCGGCGTTCCTCGGATGGCTGAGCACCAGCAGGGCTATCAGTCAGTCCGGGAACCTTCGGCTGGTCGATATCGAGCCGGTGGCCGCCTTGCTTGGGGTCCGAGCCGAGGGCGTCCGAAAGCTTCCTCCCCTGGCCCATGCCCTGCCGTCCGGTTTCGGCACCGATGAACCGCTGCCAGAACCGGAGACGCTCTATGCCACCTCGATGCGCGATGTCGCGGTCCTGTGGGCCTGGTGGCAGGCCCTCCTGCAGTGCGACATCATCGAGACCACGGCCACCCGGGTACGCCCCGGCCCCGCATCCGGCCCCTGGACGGACGGAGGTGAGCCCCCGATCGAGGATGTCGAGGCCCTCAACGGGCTGTTCGTCTCATTCCTCCTCAGCGACCGGATGTTCGATGATGACCAATTCGGCAGCAGCGCAGCGGTCGCGGTCCTGGCATCAAGAATTGTGATCGCGGCGGCAGCGCCCGAGCTCGGTATCGAGAACCCCTCCGACGCGATGAGCGCGATTCGCCGGCCGCGTGCGCTCCAGGTGGCGGCCCGGCTGGAACGCCTCGGCCTGATGTCCCGTGACGCATCAGGAAAGCTGGAAGTCCCGGCAGGTCTGAAGGCCGCCGTGCTGCGCGGGGCGATGATCATCATGGAGATCGTCACGCGCAGCGACGAGACCTGATGCGGAGCACTACCGCGTGACTCCGGTCCTGATCGCGTCTACCTCTTCATAGCGTTCTCGCGTACTCCACCATGTTTTCGTATACGAGGCACGTAGCTGGTGGGGCGTGCAGGTCGAGGCCGGCGGACGACGTTCCCTGCGCCGCGTGCTCGGGGAAGGGCCCTACGAACCGCGGGGCGTCATCCAGGCACCCTGTGCCCTCCCTGTGGAGGATCTCCTCCCAACACGCCGTCTTTCAGCCCTGACGGGCGCCGGGACGGCGTGTTGGGAGAAATTTCCCCCACCACCTCGCCCAGGACCGGCCCGCGTTCATCTCCCGCCAGATCGAGTGACTCCCAGCCCGTACCCACTACGCTCGATGTATGTCGTGGTTCTCCAGCTCCGACCAGCCAGATTCGCAGCCCGATCCGGAGAGCGAGCTGCGGAGTCTGGAACTCTTCACGCCCACGGGGGCCGACCGCGCAATGGCCCTGTCGGTCCTTCGCCGATTCACCGAGGCCACCGCCGATGGACGCACCGAGGAGGCCCAGGCGGTGCTGGACGCCGTCGAGCCCGAGGCGCCGACCGGCCCCACCATGCCGCAGGTCCTCGGCGCCAGCGTCGGCCTGCTCGACACCTGGTTCAGCGACCGCAGGTACCGCTCGGCTCTCAGCTCGGTCCGGGCCGCCGCGAGACGGCGTCCGGTGCGGGCCTGCGCCTCCGACCTGCTGGCGGCCGTCCGGAAGGGCGGCGGCTACGCCTCGATCGACGACCTGTCGATCCGCCACGGCGGTCTGGCGATGTTCGAGGCCGCCGCCACCCTGGTCTCCGCCTCCGTCGCCGCCATCGCGAAGGGGCAACGCACGAGCGTGCCCCTGGCCGGCCGCGAACTGCTCATCGCCGACACCGACTACACGGGTGCGAAGCTCGCCCCGCAGGGCCGCGGCATCGGCTATTCGGGGTTCACTCCGGCCGATGACCGGATGGTGGAGGCCTTCGGGGCCTGGCTGTCGGAGCAGGACGACATCACGGGACCCGATCCCGACCAGGAGAAGGAACTGCTCCAGTCGATCCTGGCACTGACCCGCGTCGCCGGGATCGACCTGCACAATCCCAATGACATGGAGGCCGTCCTGGGCTTCGTCGACGATCTGGACGCCGACGACCAGACCCCGGCCGGCGCGACGACGGCGTTCCTGCTCACCCTGGACGATTACGTGCACTTCCAGTGGGAGAGGGCCCGCAGCCCCGAGGCCTGGGAGCGGGCCGATGAGGCCGTCGAGGCCGAGCTCGGCGCTTCGGACGAGGACGCGGACCAGGTGGTCGACGACGCCATCAGTGCCACCCGGCAGGTCGATCCCGCGATCCGCCGCACGACCCTGATGGGCACCCTCGCGGTCACCGCGGTGCGCGACATCCTGGGCTGGGTGGGGAAAAGCCGCCCGATCACCGCGACGGGAAACCTGCGACTGGCCGACATCGAACCGGTGGCGGCGATGCTCGGTATCCGGGCCGAGGGCGTCCGCAGCACGGCCGGCCTCGAGGAACCGTACGACGACACCATGGATATGGAGTCGCCGATCCCCGATCCGCCGGTCTACTACGCACGGACACTGCGCGAGGTGCCCGTCCTGCATGCCTGGTGGACGGCTGTGTGCGCCTCTGAGATTCTCGAGACCACCGCCAGAACCGTGCGTCCCGGGCCGCAGGCCCAGGCATGGCTCGCCGAGGGCGGTCCGTCGCTGGAGACCCTTGAGGACTTCGCGGGATTCGTCGTGGCCCTCGTCCTGAGCGTGAGCACCGACTCCGACGCGGCCGACGTCCGGGGGCTCGCGACGAGGATCGCCCTCAGGGCCGCCGGGCGGACCATCGTCGCCGCGACGGATGGCCTCATGATGCCCGAGGTGCCTGACGAGGAGAACTGGGACGTGCCCATCCTCCTCCAGCGACTCGCCTGGCTGCGCAACCTCGGCCTCCTCGAGACCGACCCCTCCGGAGAGTTCCGGGCCCTGGAGGGCACCCGGGCCGCGGTCGCCGACGGTGCGCTGAGGGTGCTGCAGAACACCGAGCCCGACTGGGACGAGGGGCTCGAGGAGGGCTGGGACGAGGGGTTGGACGACTGACTGCGATTCTCGACGGGACCGTGCCCGCTTCCCTGGTCTTCCGGCGGAAAACCCCTCGGTTTCGTTGAGAATCGCAGTGTGCGCCCGGAGTCGGGATCCCGGGACACTCCGGGCGTGATCCCGGGTCGAGGCGAATCGCGATGATAGACCGGATCAGGTGAACAAACTTCCCCGCATCGTCGGCGGATCGGTGGTGCTGGCCATCGTGACGACCGCCGCAATCACCGGCCCCGCGCACGCCGAGGACAGCTCCGAGGCGAAGCTGAGGTCCGCCCTCGCCGCGTCCCAGAAGTCACTGGCGACCAGCAAGGCGCAGGCCGCCACCGCCCAGCAGAACCTCACCACCTCCCAGGCGCGGCTGGCCAGCCAGCAGTCCGTCCTCAAGCAGGCCGGCGCGGACGTCGCCCAGGCCCGCGTGCGCGACCAGGAACTCGGCGCGAAGCTCGCCACCGCCCAGGAGAAGCTCAAGAAGGCCGATGAGGCCGTCGCCTCCGGCAAGAAGCAGCTCGCCAGCGACCGCAAGCGCTACGCCACCACCATGAACCGCCTGGTGCAGCAGTCCAGCCCGCTTCAGAGCGTCTCGGTGTTCACCACCAATATGACCACCACCGACATGAACCAGCGCACCCAGTGGTCCTCGGTGGCCACCAATGTGAGCAAGGACGCGGTGGAGCGCATCTCCAAGCAGGTCACCAAGCTCCAGGCCGACGAGAAGAAGCAGGCCGCCGCCACGAAGGAGGCCGGCGAGGCCAAGACCGCCTCCGCCGCCCACCTGGAGACCACCAAGAGCCTGGAGTCCGAGGCGAAGTCCGCCGCGGACGCGGTGGCCGCCACCGTGGCCCTCAACAAGGCCGACGCCGAAGAGGCCCAGGCGAAGCTGAGCTCCGACCGGGCGAAGATCGCCTCCCTCTCCAAGAGGGTGAAGGCCGCCCGCCAGGCCGCTATCGAGGCCTCCAACCGACTGGCCCGCCAGGCCGCGGCCGCCGAGCGCCGGTCCGCCGCCAGGAGCGCCGGGCAGTCCTCCTCGAGCACCCCCGGCAGCTACGGGGCGGTGGCCAACTACAACGGCGTCGACCCGTGGGGCTTCTACTGGGGCCAGTGCGTCTCCTACGCCGCCTGGAAGGTGCGCTCCACCACCAGCTGGAGCAGCTTCGAGAACTACACCAACGGCGTCCACTTCGGCAACGCGGTGAACTGGGGGGCCGCCGCCCGCCAGATCGGCGTCACGGTGAACACCCGCCCGGCGGTGGGCTCGGTGGCCTGGCGCACCAGCGGCTCCGCCGGCCACGTGGCCTGGGTCACCGGGGTGCACAGCGACGGCACGATCGACGTCTCGGAGTACAACTACAATGTCGCCGGAGGCTTCGGCACCCGCTCCCACGTCAACTGGCGATCGGGTGGCAGCTCGGGCTTCGACGGGTTCATCCACTTCTGATTTCTTCCAACGTTGAAGGGATTCGCTCACCCCGGGCGCCGGGACGGACCTCTCTCACAGCGCAGTGCTATCTCAGTGGGTTAACCTCTACGGCATGACAGCACGCCTCAAGGATGTTGCCTCCCATGCCGGCGTCTCGGTCAAGACTGTTTCCAACGTTGTGAACAACAAGCCGTTCGTGAAGCCCGAGACCCGCCAACGCGTGGAGGCCGCCATCAAGGAACTCGGGTACCGCCCGAACCTCGCCGCCCGACAGCTCAAACGCGGGCGGAGCGGATTCATCGGACTGGTCGTCCCCGAGTTCGAGACCCCGTACTTCGCCGAGCTGGCCTCGCGGATCTGGGCCGAGGCGGAGAAGCACGGCTACACCACGCTGCTCAATCTCACCGGCGCCGACCCGAAGCTCGAGCGCAACGCCTTCCAGGGGGTGGGCAATCAGCTCATCGACGGGCTCATCTTCTCCCCCCAGGCCCTCTCCGGCCCGCAGATCGTCGAACGCGCCCACGAACTGCCGATGGTGATGCTCGGCGAGCAGCCCGTGCCGCCGGGTCTGGACCACGTCGCCATCGACTCGGTGCGCGCAGCCCGCAAGGCCACCGACCACCTCCTGTCCCGCGGCCACCGGCGGATCGGCGCCATCGGCCTCAACACCGAGCGCGGCACCTCCCTGGACCGCGCCGAGGGCTACCGCCAGGCCCTGCGCTCGGCCGGCATCAGCCCGGAGGCCGACCTCATGGTCGGCGTCCCCAGCTACTCGCGGCGCGCCGGACACGCCGCCATGAACCGGCTCCTCTCCCTGCCCGAGCCCCCCACCGCGGTGTTCTGCTTCAACGACGCGATGGCCGTCGGCGCGATCCGCGCCTGCTACGAGGCCGGCCTGTCGGTACCCCGGGAGATGGCCGTGGCCGGCGTCGACGACATCCCCGAGGGCCGCTACATCACCCCCAGCCTCACCACCGTCTCCCCCGACCTGGAATTCCTGGCCCGGGAGGCCTTCCGCCTCCTGCTGCGCCGCATCGAGGCCGGACAGACCGGCGAGCAGCTGGAGGACGCCGACATCCTGGTGCCCTGGCGGCTCACCATCCGCGAGAGCACCGGAGGGGCCGGAGCGCTCTGATTCCCGGCCGGTGGGGTCCTCGACCCGATCGCCGACGGGGCCGCCACGACATCGCACCTCCGTGCACCGTGTCGACCCGACCCGTGGCGATCGGCCCATTCCATGGCCCTCAGGGCCGTCCGCCGATGATGTGAACGCTCTCATCGGGGACTCGTGCAGGTGGCCCTACATGGCGCTCTGATAGGCCTGGCACGATCACATCTCTTACAACGGGGGAAGCGCAATCCCCAGGATGCCCGTCCACTCCGCCTCCCGGCACGTTTACAACGAAGGAATTACATCGTTTACACATCGGTCTCGGACTGCTACCGTGCAGGTCATCCGCAAAACGCAGGACCCCCGTCTCAAGGAAGAGATCATGCACATTTCGAAGAAGAACGGCCGGACAGCCACCCTCGCCCTGGGCATGGCCTTCGCGCTCGGCATGGCCGGATGCACTAACTCAGGCGAGGCCGGCTCGTCGGCCACGACGGACACCGGGAAGAAGGCCCAGGCCCAGTCCCAGGTCACCTCCGGCGACGGCCGCACCTACAGCAAGCTCGGCGTCCCGAAGGTCGAGCTCAAGGGAGCCAAGATCGGATTCTCCCAGTCCGAGCCCGACTCCGCCGCCTTCCGCGCCGCCGAGACGAAGTCCATCAAGGACGCCGCCAAGGCCGCCGGCGCCACCGCCGTCGTCACCAACGCCAACTCCGAGCTGCCGAAGCAGATCTCCGACATCCAGGAGCTCATCAATCAGAAGGTCGACATCCTGGTCGTCGCCCCGGTCAACTCCGACGGCCTGACCCCCGCCCTGGAGGCCGCCCACAAGGCCAAGATCCCCGTCATCACCATCGACCGCAAGGTCACCGACACCTTCTGCAAGGACTACGTCTCCTTCCTCGGATCCGACTTCAAGGTGCAGGGCCAGCGGGCCGCCGACGCCCTGGCCAAGCAGACGAACTCCAAGGCCAACGTCGCCGTCCTCCTCGGCCCCTCGGGCAACAACGTCACCGACGGACGCCGTGACGGCTTCGTCAACCAGGTGAAGGCCAAGTACCCCAACATCAAGATCGTCGCCCAGCAGACCGCCAACGCCTCCCGCGACGAGGGCCAGAAGGTCACCGCCCAGCTGCTGCAGACCCACCCCGAGATCAACGCCGTCTACGCCTTCAACGACGAGTCCGGACTCGGCGCCATGGCCGCCATCCAGGAGGCCGGCAAGAAGCCCGGCAGCGACGTCAAGATCGTCTCCATCGACGGCACCCGCAACGCCGTCCAGGCCATCGTCGACGGCAAGTACAACGGTGTCATCGAGTCCAACCCGCGCTTCGGCGATCTCGTCTTCGAGACCCTCAAGCAGTTCTACGACGGCAAGGCGATCGCCGAGAACATCATCATCAAGGACGGCGAGTACACCCCCGAGAACGCCAAGTCGACCCTGGGTCAGGCGTTCTAGTCAGAAGGGGGGACGACCCCCCTTCGCTCGCCAGGGCTCGCTGACCCCTCGAACGGGTCGGGTTCGGCTCGCTGACTCCCCGAACGGGTCGGGTTGGCTCGCTGACTCCCCGAACGGGTCGGGTTGGCTCGCTGACCCCTCGAACGGGTCGGGTTGGCTCGCTGACCCCTCGAACGGGTCCAGTCGGCTCGCTGACTCCCCGAACGGGTTCAGCCGGCTCGCCCGCCCCCCCCGATCCCGCCCCGCAGATCACGGCGATCTGCGGGGCCGGGAATCCATCACCGGGACATCACACGTGGGCCGGGGCTGCAATGCCACCACAGCCCCGGCCCCCTCCTCCCACTCACGGAAGCACCCATATGCCATCACCTCAGACGAAACCGTCCGGCTCCGGACCGGCTCTCGAGGCGGACCACATCTCCAGGAGCTTCGGCCCCGTCAAGGCCCTGGACGACGTGAGCTTCTCCGTCCGGCCCGGCTCGGTCCACGCCCTCATCGGAGAGAACGGCGCCGGGAAGTCCACCCTCATCAAGGTGCTCACCGGCGTCTACCAGCCCGAGACCGGAACCGTCCTCCTCCACGGCGAACCCGCCCGCTTCAACCGACCCGCCGACGCCCAGGACGCCGGAATCTCGACGGTCTACCAGGAGGTGAATCTCATCCCGAAGCTGTCGATCGCCCGCAACGTGTACCTCGGCCGCGAGCCGCGCACCAAGCTGGGCCTCATCGACACCCGCACCATGGACCGCAAGGCCCAGGAGGTGCTCGACGGCTTCGGACTCCACGTCGACGTCACCGCCGACCTCGAGACCCTCGGCCTCGGCGTCCAGCAGATGGTCGCCCTGGCCCGCGCCGTCACCATCGAGGCCGACGTCGTCATCATGGACGAGCCCACCAGCTCCCTGGAGCGCCGCGAGGTCGAGACCCTCTTCGCCATCGTCCGCCGACTGCGCGACGCCGGCAAGGCCCTCATCTTCGTCTCCCACCGGCTCGACGAGCTGTGGGAGGTCTGCGACGACCTCACCGTCCTGCGCGACGGCCGCGTCGTCCACACCGGCACCATGGCCGAACTCGACCGGCGCCGCCTCATCTCGCTGATGCTCGGCCGAGACATCGAGGAGGTCGCCCACCAGGGCGCCACCAGCTTCGAACGCTCCGACACCGCCGCCGAGACGGCCCCCAAGCTCACCGTCAAGGGGCTCAACGTCACCGGCCGGCTCCACGACGTCTCCCTGTCCGTGCGCCCCGGTGAGGTCCTCGGCCTGGCCGGGCTGCTCGGCGCCGGACGCTCCGAGACCGTCAAGGCCATCTACGGCGCCCTGGCCACCACCTCCAGCGAGGTCGAGGTGGACGGTCAGAAGGTGCGCCGCAACTCGATCCACTCCGCCATGGACGCCGGCATCGCGATGCTCTCGGAGGACCGCAAGGCCGAGGGGATCATCCCCGACCTCACCGTCCGCGAGAACATCATGATCGCCGTACCCAAGAAGGTCTCGCGGTTCGGCGTCATCTCGGCGGCCAAGAGCCGCAAGCTCGTCGAGGAGTACATCGACCGGCTCCACATCAAGGTCTCCGGGCCCGAACAGCTCGCCTCCGAGCTGTCGGGCGGCAACCAGCAGAAGGTCCTGCTGGCCCGCTGGCTCGCCACCGACCCGAAGGTGCTGCTGCTCGACGAACCCACCCGCGGCATCGACGTCGGCGCCAAGGCCGAGGTGCAGCAGCTCATCGACGACCTGGCCGCCAGAGGCTACGCCGTCGTCCTCATCTCCTCGGAGACCGAGGAGATCGCCGACGGCTCCGACCGCGCCATCGTCCTTCGCGACGGACGCATCGACGGAGAACTCGCCGGCGAGGAGCTCACCAACCAGCGCCTCCTGCAGGTGCTCGTCGGCACCGACACCGCACAACCGAGCACCGACCAGCAGAAAGCCGACCAGACCGGGGAGGCGACAGGACAGTGATGACAGACAGTTCCGTGACCTCGGACAGGCCGCTGGCCAACGGCCCAGGATCGAAGAGCCCAGGGTCGAAGAGCTCAGGGCCGAAGAGCTCAGGGCCGAAGAGGGCCACTCCCCCGCCCGAGGAGTCCCCCGCCAAGAAGTCCTCCCCGGGAGTCATGACCTGGATCTCCAAGTACGGCGTCTACGTCGCCCTGGTGGTCCTCTTCCTGCTCAACATGGCCATCACCGACCACTTCATGACGGCGTCCAACCTGCGCCTCCAGCTCATCCAGACCGCCCCGACCCTCATCGTGGCGATGGGCATGGCCATGGTGATCGGCACCCAGGGCATCGACCTGTCGGTCGGCGCCGTGATGGCCCTCTCGGCCGCCGTCGTCCCGCTCTACATCGGCTACGGCTCGGCCGCCGCGATCCTCATCGGGCTGCTCTTCGGCGTCCTGTGCGGCCTCTTCGCCGGGTTCCTGGTCGCCGTCGTCGGCCTCCAGCCCATCGTCGCCACACTGTCGGTGATGATCGGCGGACGAGGCCTGGCCAACGTCATCGCCGGATCCATCAAGACCATCAACGACCCCGGCGTCGTCGCCCTGGGCACCGAGTCCCTGCTCGGCATCCCCTACTCGGTCCTCATCGGCCTCCTGGTGGTCCTCATCGTCGCCTTCCTGGTGCGCCGCACCACCTTCGGCCTCAACCTCGAGTCGATCGGCGCCAACCAGCTGGCCACCAAGCTCGCCGGCGTGCGCATCGGCGCCGTGCTGCTGGCGGTGTACGCGATCAACGGCCTGTTCTCGGCGCTGTCCGGCATCATCGTCGCCGCCCGCACCCAGGCCTCCGACCCCAAGACGGTCGGACTGCTGATGGAGATGGACGCCATCGCGGCGGTCGTCATCGGCGGTACCTCCCTCAACGGCGGCAAGGTGAGAGTTCTCGGCACGGTGGCCGGCGCCCTGCTGATGCAGCTCATCACGGCCACCCTCGTCTCGCACAACGCGCCCGACTCGATGGCGCAGATGGTGGAGGCGGTCGTCATCATCGCCGCCGTCTTCACCCAGGTCGGAAGGCGGAAGTCATGAGTTCCACATCTGTTGAGTCCACCGCCGTCAAGGCCCAGCGGCCGGGCAACCTGGCCCAGACCCTGCGATTCGCCCAGCGCAACGGCTCCTGGGTGGTGCTGGTACTCATGGTCATCGTCATGGCGCTGGCCTTCGACGGCTTCCTCACCGGCTCGAACCTCGGCCAGATCGCCCGCCAGGCCTCCTTCTACGCGCCCCTGGCGCTGGGGCTGACCTTCGTCATCTTCACCGGCGGCATCGACCTGTCCATCGGGTCCCTCTACGCCCTCGGCGGGGTGCTGGCCGCATGGGCCTCCTCGGCCGGATTCATCCCGGCCCTGCTGGCCCCCCTGGTGGTCTGCGGAGTCATCGGCCTGGTGCAGGGCATGATCGTCGCCGGCACCAAGATCCCCGCCTTCATCGTCACCCTGGCCGGCATGATGTTCGCCCGCGGACTCGTGCTGTTCATCACCGACGAGGGGTCGGTCACCCACCACGTGGCACCCGGCTCGGGCTTCAAGTCCCTGGCCAACGGCAACATCCTGGGCATCGGCAACACGGTATGGCTGGTGGTGATCCTCTTCATCATCGGGGTCGTGGTCTCCAAGCGCACCTCCTACGGCGTCACCCTGCTGGCCATCGGAGGCCAGGAGGACGCCGCCAGGCTGATGGGGCTGCCCGTCAAGCGGTCCCTGCTCATCGCCCACACCGTCTCGGGCATGCTGGCCGGCTTCGCCGGAGCGCTGACCGCCTCGTACACCGGGTCGGGAGTCACCACCCTGGGCGTCGGCCTCGAGCTCACCGCGATCTCCGCGGTGGTGCTCGGCGGCACGATGCTCACCGGCGGGTCCGGAACGATCATCGGGTCGCTGGCAGGCATCACGATCCTGCAGCTCGTCGCCAACCTCATCAACCGGCTCGGGCTGTCCAACTCCAACTGGCAGTCGGTCGTCAACGGCGTCCTGCTGGTGGTGGTGGCGGTGGCCCAGACCTACCTGTCGAGGATGCAGGCCCGCAACAAGGGCGACGCCGCCACGGCCCAGGAGGCCGCCAAGGACGCCCCGGAGCCAGAACCCGCGGTACCGGGGCTCTGAGCGTCCAACGATCACTCGCGCGAGGCCCCGGTTGCGACGGCCCACACCGCCGTAACCGGCCTCGCGCGAGTGATCGTCGGCGGGACACACAACTCAATACCGAGGATCACCGTCGATTCCCGAGGGGGGAACACATGAGACGACACCGACTACCGGCCGCTGCACTTGTCAGCCTGGCCATGATCGCAACATCCTTCTCAGCGACCGCGCCCGCGGCCCGCGCCGACGACCCGAGCCCGACACCGACAACCACGACCACACCGAGCAGCTCGCCCTCCGCGACCGCCTCGGCCCATGCCGGCCTCCAGGCCGACTACTACCTGCTCAACGCCGACTTCACCTTCGGCGCCCACAAGGCCACCGTGGTGGAGCAGAACCTCAACGTCGCCAACATGGTGCCGAACTACCAGCGCTACGCCGGCGTCAAGGAACGTGCCGGAGTGCGCTGGACCGGTGCCCTCCAGGTGCCGACCACCGGGGCCTACACCTTCACCGCCACCGGCGACAACGGCTTCCGGATGTGGGTGGACGGCGTCCAGGTCTTCGACTGGTGGGTCGATCAGTGGGACAAGCCCCAGACCTCGAAGTCCATCCAGCTGACCGCCGGGACCCACGACTTCAAGTTCGAGCAGTTCCAGAACAACGGCGGGGCCAACATCAAGCTCGAATGGGCCGGCCACCAACGGGTCGAGCTACCGGATGTCCACCCCCTGGGCCTCCAAGCTGGACAAGAACAACCCGCTTCCCGAGTACCCGCGTCCCAACCTGGTGCGCACCCAGTGGAAGAACCTCAACGGGCAGTGGGGCCTGGCCA
>OMJG01000954.1_pt1 | contig 18956 bp, 17 predicted proteins | sample 1646431 | NCBI WGS metagenome assembly OMJG01 (sample SAMN03771674, study PRJEB25209) | food metagenome | isolation source: Cotija cheese | place: Mexico:Jalisco,Michoacan | collected 2011-12-12
ATGCCTTTGTTTTATACTGGCGTTTGATCCGTAGATATCGGCAGATGCAATTACGTCACGTCATCGTGGAATTGCATTATATTGCCTCTGGGCATTTTGATCATCGGATCCCTTTTACTTTGTCTGGCCAGATGCAGCGAGTTGTTGAAAGTGTCAATGCTTTGGTCGACAGTACGATCACTTCTCTGGAAGAGGAACGCGCGATCGAACGTTCTAAGGACGAGTTGATCACGAATGTCAGTCATGATATTCGAACACCGTTGACATCGATTATCGGCTATTTGGGCTTGATCGAAGACCAGCAATATCAAAGCAAAGAAGACTTGTTGAAGTACACGCATACTGCTTTTTTAAAATCCAAACAGATGAAGTCATTAGTAGATGATTTGTTTGAATATACAAAGGTTCGACAAACTGATGCTAAACTTGAAACTGTGCAGATCGATCTGAATGCGATGCTTGAACAATTAGGCGCAAGTTTTGAACTGGAAGCTTCTAAAAAAGGAATGAAGATCACGGTCAATGTTGGTGCTGCACCGCTAATGTTTGATGCGGATCCTGAAAAGCTGGCGCGAGTTTTTAATAATCTTGTGTCTAACGCTTTGAAGTACGGTCATGGTGGTAAAAACATCTATTTGTCGGCAAAAAAAGTTTCGAATCGTGAGGTCGAAGTAGTTGTAGCTAACGATGGCGAACCGATCCCGCAAAGTGATTTAAGACAGATTTTTGAACGTTTCTATCGTGTGGAAGGCTCGCGCTCTAAAGAGACTGGCGGAACTGGCTTAGGGTTGGCGATCGCATTAGGGATCGTGGAACTTCACCATGGTTACATCTATGCTTCTTCAGATGAGCAGATCACTAAGTTTATTATGCATTTTCCGATCAAGCATAGTGATACTTTGAAAGCGCCAGAAAATGTAGTGCAAGCATAAAGAAAGATAATTACTGCTTTTCTTTTTCGCCTGGATCCATGTGGTTGTTTTTCACAAAAGATGCAAATCAGCAGATCATTTTACTTGTCTGCTGGTTTGTTTATTGTGAAGCTATGTTTAATTATGAAAAAATAGCGTTACAACGCGAACCAATAACATGTTTTTCACAGTGAGTTTTCATTGGTTATTGCAATCTATGAAAGTTTGTGCCAAAGTTAATAAGTATGTAAAAATAATAATGTTAGCGAGAGGGACCATTTGAAATTATGAAAACTTTTAGTCAATTAAAAAAAGCTGTCGCAGGTGTTGCGACAGGACTTGCACTTTTTGGTGCCGGAGTATATGTGACATCTTCAGACACACAGGTTTCTGCAAATACAACGAATAATTTAAAAACAGGCGATGTTAATTTAAACGTGAAGTCTGCGATTGCGATCGATGCCAAAACGGGTCAGGTTTTGTATGCTAAGAATGCCAATGAAAAAAGAGAAACTGCTTCAATGAGTAAATTGATGACACTTTATTTGGTATTAGACGCAATTGATAATAAAAAGTTGAGTTGGGATCAAAAAATCTCTCCTTCAGCAGGCGCTGTTAAAGTCAGCCAGAATACAAATTATTCTAATGTTCCTTTGAAAGCTGATCATGAGTATACTGTTCGCGATCTCTATCGAGCAACAGTGATATACTCAGCTAATGGTGCCGCAATGGCTTTAGCTGATCAGATCGGCGGTACACAACAGAAATTTATTGATATGATGCGTGTTGAAGCTAAAAAGATGGGGATCAAAGACGCAGAGTTTTATACAGCAAATGGTTTAAATAACGGCGACGTTGAACAAGATAAGTATAAAGGTGCACCGGATTCAGCAACTAACAAAATGTCAGCCAATGATGTGGCGCTGCTATCACAAAAATTAATACAGGATCATCCGGAAGTCTTAAAGACGACAAGTATCAAAGAAGCCAAATTCGACAATGGCGACACTAAGACTGATATGCCAAACTGGAATTGGATGCTCAGGGGATTAACTAAATCTTATGCTGCTTTGCCGGTCGATGGACTCAAAACAGGAACTTCTGATACTGCGGGTGCCAACTTTGCAGCGACGGTTCATAAAGATGGACACCGCGTTATTACAGTTGTAATGGGTGCTCGTCATCAAAATGATCAAGACACAGCTCGCTTTGAAGAAACACAAAAATTGATGTCATATGTCTATAATAATTATACTTACACTAACGTGAAGTCTGGTTTGAACTTTAAAAAGGATTCACAATTACCTGTTTATCATGGTAAAGATCTGACTATTCCAACTAAAACCAGCAAGGGTACTCATATCTGGTTAGAAAAAGGGGTAGATGTTGATTCTGTTACCGGTAAAGTTTCAGGTAACAAAAAGCTATATAAAAAGAACGGTTTAGAAGCACCGATCAAAAAAGGTCAAAAAGTTGGTAGTTATAAATTAACGGTCAAAGGACAAGAAACACCATTTGTCAATGGTAGTAACGGCTTTAAAACACAGGCTGTTGCTAGCCAAGCAGACAAAAAGGCGAATATTTTCGTGATCGGATGGCGTGCTGTTAAGGGCTTATTCTAAATGAAAAGGACTATATCTTTGGTTTTAAAGATATGGTCTTTTTATTAATTTGAAATTATGAGTTTATGAGCAAATAGTAAAAATCTGACCGATATGGTAGTAAAATGGACTTTTTCATTGAAAAAAGTTGTAAATAGTGATTGTTCCTATGTTATAATTTACGATGAATCTTTATATTTGATATTTGGAATTTTTGGAGGCATACCTGTGAAAAAATCCGATACACGTCGTAAGGAAGTTTTCCAGATCGCGTTACCGTTGTGCATGAGTTACATACCGATCGGTTTGGCATGCGGTGTTTTGTTACATGCGGCTGGTTTCAACTTTTTAATGACAGCTTTGGTTTCCTTACTGGTCTTTTCTGGTGGGGCTCAATTTATGATCGCTTCCATGTTGACGATCCATGCTCCGATGCAAACTATCTTACTGATGTTGTTGTTTTTGGAGATGAGATATGCGTTGTTGGGGTCGAGTCTATCCCAATATGTTCGTGGAACGAGCAAAAAATTCTTGCTGATATTTGCAGCATCAATGAACGATGAAAACTATGCGGTGAATTATTTAAAGTTTGCGACTGATAAGACTTGGTCGCCGCAAAATGCTTTATTAGTCGAGCATCTCTCATTACTATTTTGGACAGTGTCTAATTTGATCGGCAGCTTGGCCGGAGGATTTATTTCCGTTAACTTGACGATCGTTGATTACGCACTGACAGCCTTGTTTATTTATATGATCGTAATGCAGGTCAAGAATCGGTTGACCATTGTGATCAGTATCGTTTCAGGTGTGCTGGCCGTTTTATCTATGATGTGGTTAAAGAGCACGATGGGACTGGTTGTGGCAACTTTACTTGCTTCCTTGATCGGTTTTGCATTAGAGGATCGGTTAGTGAAGAAAGGCAAAAATAGAGGCTTTTTATTGAAAAAAGTAAAGCCTAATGCTGGACGCAAGGAAATCAGTAAATCGGGAGAATAGATTATGAGCGTAACTACTAATTTGGATCATTTTATCTTGATCATGCTATCGATGTTGGTTGCTTTTGTACCGCGTTATTTTCCAATGAGGATCTTTTCCAGCAGGCAGATACCGAATTGGTTTAACGAGTGGATGAAGTATGTGCCTATTTCTTTATTTACGGCATTGGTAGTTAAAGATGTGTTTATGAACACTGAAACATATAGTTTTATTGGCTTTGACAGTGTTGCAAAAATCATTGCATCTGTGATCGTTATGGCTGTGGCTTATTATTCACGGTCAATGGGATTATCAGTTGTAGTTGGTTTGATCGCGGTGGCAGTTTTATCATTAGTTGTACCCATTTAATTTGAATAAGTGAAAGACTATCTGAAAGAGATGGTCTATTTTTTTATTCTTTTAAAAGTATTTTTAAGTTGGTATACTGATGGTTAGAAGTAAACGTTTGCTTAAATTTTGTTCTATAGGTAAGGAGGAAGTTTGAAATACTTTACTGAAAAAATTTTGACTTCATTATCAAAAAAAGCAACTCTGACTGGCTATATTTTAGATAATAGTCCTGAAATTGATTTAGAGAGGACCAGACCCGCCGTGCTGATCTGCCCGGGCGGCGGTTACCGTTTTACATCTGATAAAGAAGCGGAACCGATCGCTGTCAAAATGAATTCATTAGGCTGTCAGGTATTTGTTTTGCGCTATTCTTGTGCGCCAGCACATTATCCAACGGCTTTATTTGAATTAGCAACAGCAGTTAAATTTATTCGGGATAAAGCAGCTGATTTTTATGTAGATCCGCAAAAAATCATTGTCCTCGGTTTTTCAGCGGGTGGACATTTAGCAGCTAATTTGGCTACAAAATGGGATCAGCCATTGTTGACCTCTGCTGGGTTCATTGCAGAAGAAATTAAGCCTAATGCATTGGCGCTTGCTTATCCGGTGATCACGACCGGAGCCTTTGCCCACGAAGATTCGTTTAAAGCTTTATTAGGTGATGAAGCTTCTGCAGAAGATCTGCTTGATGTTTCATTAGAAAAACAAGTTTCAGACCAAACACCGCCTGCTTTTATTTGGACTGTGTATGATGATGCGGTAGTTCCTGTTGAAAATACCTTGTCTTATGTAAAATCCTTGAAGAGAGTAGGGGTCAATTGTGAAGTGCATATTTTTGCACATGGAACACATGGTATGAGTTTAGCTAACGAGGAAACGGCACCCAAAGACAGTGAACAAAGGTCACAGGCCGTGGCAGTCTGGCCTAAACTATTTGAAAATTGGCTAAAGGAAATATTCAAATAATAGAGTGGAGCAAGCAAAAAGAGCGCTTGTCCATTAGTGGACTTTTTACATCTTGTAGATCAACTAATATAGTAGTAAGGCATAAGTAGTTGTAAATTTTTACTATTTGAAATGTCTTAAATAGGTGTAACATAAAACATCAATGTTTATTTAATTTAATGTGACAAAAAAATACCAAGAAAGTTTATTGGGGCTGTATCATCCCCATGTTAAGAAAACTTTCCTGGTATTTTTTTATCTTTAAGTAGATAGTTTCTTGTGTTTTCTAAAAAGTTCACTGGTTGCAGTGAATAATTGCCAACTGGCTGTTGCTAACAAGAGGCTGCCGATAGTATCGCTGAAAAAATGGACGTGTAAGAATATCCGCGTAAAGGCAACCAATAAGATCAGCAACCATCCGATAATAGCGATTGTGATTTGACTTTTTCGAGAAAAATCGAATCGTTTTGTTAGAGCCGTGATCGAATAGACAAGTATGATCGTTGCGAACGTGTGACCACTAGGAAAACTGAAACCGCCGATCGAAACCAGACGATGCAAGGGACGTGGACGTTCGATCAAGGACTTAACAACGTGATTCAACAAATTAAATGCGCTAAATAAAATCAGAAAATTAAGCCCCGTTCGAAATTGTTGTTTGTGTCCTAGATACGCTGCAATGGCCAAAGCATAAACTGTCATCATAATGGGACTGGCTAAATTTGAAATACTGCTAATGATCCTTGTATTTGTCGGATCGATCAATGGATGCAATAAATTGATTGCTCCTTGATCAACGGCAGTGATGAAAGATGCATGATGTTTTACCAAGATAGTCCATAAAATGAACAGAAAAAGTGAAGCACTGCCTAGTATTGATCTGGAGTAAGGGTGTGCATATTTTGACATAAATAGTTCCTTTCTGAATATTCAGGATATATTATAACTTATGTTAGTAAAGTGAGATAAAATACTGTACAAATTATGATAATCTTTAATTTGCAAAGGGTGTATATTTTAATTCTTACTTCAGCCTATGCTATGATAAAGCCAGGTAAATTTAACAAAAGGAAGTGGTAAAATGGCTCAGCAAAAAGAAGAACTGCGACGGGGAGGAGGCCAACATTTTGTTCAAAATAAACCGCCTTCATATGGTCTTAGTCAGCTGATCACATTCTTCTTGTCGGTGACATTGATGTGTAGCTTACTGGGGATAATAGCCAAGAATTCTTTTCTAGACAAGAGCTTTACCACAAAAGAATTGGTGACCACTGAGAATGTCTCTGCTTTGCACAAGGGATTGTCTGCTTCTGTAAACTCGTTTATTACTTCGGATGCAGGATTTCGATTAGATGGCGATCTTGTTACAAAAAAGCAGGTCAAAGAAGACCTGAACGAAGCGATCAATAACGTGTATGCAGGGCAAAATGAATTATTGGCGCCATCTAAAATAGTTGGTCAGATAACAGATAATTTTATGACCCAGGCACGTAAGCAGGGAGTTTCGACACAGTCTGAAGATTTTTTGAGTTATAAAAGTAACTTTGTTGCCCAAGTTGAAACGGCAATAAATAATCAAATCAATAATTCTTTGTTACAAAAAGGCAGCAGTTTTTTGCAAAAAGCACAACATATTTTTCAAAATATGTATTTATGGGGGATAATTTTAAGTCTCATTTTGGCGGTGTTACTACTTATTCAAACAAGGTCCTTTTTCAGGTTTTCACATTATATGGGGATCGCATTCCTTTTAGTGGGTTTGCTAGTGTGGTTGTTGGTGGAGTTAACTAAAGTCAGCGGCATGGTCGATAATTTTGCTGCTTCAGTTGGAATGTATCGGTCATTTATAGTTGATTATGGGACGGCCGTGATCTCAACTTTCGACCATTATGCCAGACTATATGGATATATTGGCATATTCTTGTTAGGTGTTGCTTTAGTGGGGAGACTTATTCGGAAAAATAATTTTTGATTTGAGATGAAGTAGTTGAAATTATCAAAATTCTGCTATAATAAAGGGTAATGCTTTCAAATCGGTTCGTTCAATAAGCGATTTAGCAATAACATTTGAAGCGAAAGGGACTAGTTCATGAGATTTACATGGCAAAAAGATGATCAAGGCGAAGAAACTGTTAAGACATTCTTGTCGCGACATGGGGTAAGTCATCGCATGTTTAGGACGATCAAACATGATCAGGGAAAAGTATTGGTAGATCATCGAAGTCAAAGATTAGGTCATTTGTTGATAAATCCATGTGCTGTAACTTTAATATTAGCCCCAGAAAAATCTGATCCTGGGGTCCCACCTAGTGATGGTCAGTTGAATGTGTTGTATGAAGATACAAATTGGCTGGTGATCGATAAACAGGCTGGCTTAAATAGTGTGCCTGGGCCAAATGATCGTAGTGATACTTTGGTCAATCGAGTCAAGGGATATTTGCTTAGTCAAAATGCCAAGGACCTAGTACCTCACGTTTTAACTCGTTTGGATAGGTTTACAAGTGGGTTAACTTTAGTTGCTAAACACCGCTTTGCACAGGGATTGATCAATAAGCAAATGGAAGATCATAGTGTTGTTAAGAAATATGTGGCACTGGTTGAAGGGCACGTTGAAAAACAGCATGATCTGATAGACCTTCCTTTGCGTCAGTCTGCTGGCAGCTTTGCCCAAGAGGTTAATGAGGCAGGAAAGTCAGCCAGAACTGAATACTGGGTCTTAGAAAATTTTGGCTCTCTTGCAACACTTGTGGAAGTTCAGCTTCATACCGGACGAACCCACCAGATCCGTGCCCATTTTAGTTATCTGGGTCATCCATTAGTGGGTGATGAACTTTATGGTGGACAGTGTGATGAATTTGGAATGAGAAGGCAAGCTTTACACGCGGCAAAGTTAGTCTTTGTTGATCCGTTTACTAATAAAAAATTAAAATATGAAAGCCGCTTGCCCCAAGATCTCGCTGCCACGCTCAAATATTTGCGCAATGAAAAAAGTCAGTGAATCTTTTGGCCAGGTGGAATCGGTAAATTAATACATGAGGTGAATAATTTGACCCCTAAAAAAGAGGATTATTTAAAAATTATATTTGAACTTGGTGGCAAACAGCGTAAGGTCAGCAACAAACAGATTTCGCTAAGCCTAAACGTGGCAGCTGGTTCGGTCACAGAAATGGTTACTAAATTAGTCAGTGAAGGATTAGTGATCCATACACCATACGCAGGGATCTCACTAACTGCTGATGGGATCGAGGTTGCTGAAAATTTGATTCGGCGTCACCGTTTATGGGAAACGTTTTTAGTTGATAAATTAAATTACAAGCTGCAAGATGTTCATGATGATGCAGAAGTCTTGGAACATGCGACTAGTGATAACTTAGTAAAGCATTTAGATGACTTTTTGGGACACCCCAAGAACTGTCCGCATGGGGGAATGATCCCAAGTATCGATGGCGATTATGCCGAAGAAAGTTATGATTTGTTAGCTGATGCAGAAATAGGCTCAACAAAAGTTGTCGACCGTTTCGTTGATAATCATGAGTTATTGACGTATCTTGGTGAAATCAAACTAAACATCGGTGATAAGTTTACTGTTGTGGAGCATGTTCCCTTTGAAGGCCCAATCAAGGTCAAACTTGTTGATACAGGAAAAGAAGTCAGCATCAGTTACAATGCGGCTCATTATATTTTTGTAAATTAGTTGAAATTAGCTGTATCAATTATTATTAGTCTGTGTTATAATTCTTTATGTAGTTTGAATAGGTTTTTTTGGTAAGGATGTTTCACGATTTCCTCCATAAAGCGCCGACTAGAATTACAATATACGTGCCGAAAGGCGCAACAAGGAGGATCCATTATAATGGAACAAGGAACAGTAAAATGGTTTAATGCAGACAAGGGTTATGGCTTTATCACACGCGAAGACGGCAGCGATGTATTCGTACATTTCTCAGCTGTCCAAGGCGACGGCTTCAAGACTTTGGACGAAGGTCAACATGTAACCTTTGATGTTGAAGACAGCGACCGTGGCCCACAAGCAGCTAACGTTGTTAAAGACTAATTAAAAATTAAAATTAAAGCAAGCCTTTGTGAGCTTGCTTTTTTTGTGTCTGCAAAAAGAAGGGCTTCGTTTTTTTGTAAAGTTACAGTCCCAGCAATTTTTTAATTTGAGGGGAATGTGGCTTTGCTTGTTAACGAAGCTCCTTATTTGTTTATTATTTTAATTGACATTTATTTCGTCACTGGAACTTAAAGTGCTCCCTGTTTGGTCTGGAGACAAATCAAGCGCTTTTCTGAGCAGATCGGTAATACGCTGCTTTTCACTTTCATCTGGAACTTCAAATGATTGACCAGAGATCATGCTTGATTGGCCTTGTAAGTGAGTTGAATTCATATGATGAGTTGCCTTACGGTATTTTGCGGCTAACAGTAACATATCATTAAAACTCAGGTCAGTTGTCATTTGTTTAGAAACAGTGTTCAAAAATTTTTCATTTAAAAGATTCTCAACTTGAGTGGCTTCCATCGCGACAGACATTAAGACTTGACGCTGACGTTCCTGTCGTCCATAGTCGCCTTGTGGATCAGAATAACGCATTCTGACATATGCTAGTGCTTTTTTTCCATTCATATGTGTTTTTTGACCTTTTGTAAATGAGTAACCGGCATAAGAAAATGTTAAAGTAGGAGAAACATCTACTCCGCCGACTGCATTGATCAAGTTTTCGAGTCCGCCCATGTTGATCGTAGCGTAATAATCGATCGGCACGTTTAAGTATTTTTGCACTGTTCGGACAGCCGATGCAGAACCGTCATAAGCATAAGCTGCGTTTAGTTTGGCAGGATAATCACTTTCGTGCCCATAAACTGCTACTTTGGTGTCGCGCGGGAGACTGACCAAAGTCATTGCTTCACTCTTAGGATTTAAAACTGCTAAGACTAAAGTATCAGTTCGCCCCTTATATGTCCTCCCTAAAGCCCCAGTGTCAGTTCCCATCAACAAAAACGAGATAGGTCGACCTTGTTTGAGAGCGGCTTGTGTGTCTCGGGCTTTTTGGACGCCGGTTTCTTTGTGGATCGTATTGATCGTGGAGTGAGCCGTTCGATATTTCTGATAAATGTAGTGACCACCAGCTAACAAAACGACCACAAAAAATAATAGGAACCAAAAAAAACAGCCCTTTAAACGGTGATGAGGCGTCTGATGTCTTCTTTGCAAGGGTTCATCAGTTTGCATTTCTTCATCTCTAAATGAAGAGTCGGCTTGAGTATATTGCGATCTGCGTTGTGGCATAAAAAATCCTCCTGAAAATTACAAAGCCAAAGAAAAAACACTGTTCACCCACACTGAAAATGGCCTTTGATCACAGTTAATTTCTCAAAGTTCAGGACCTTGTATGTATTTAAGACAGTTAGCTACAGGAAAAATGTTGCTAACTTGAATAGCATAAATTCTTAAATGTTAACATACAAGGTATTATACTGCATATTTGGTAAAATTTAAAAATGGTTTTACTTTGACAGAATAATTATTAAGTATTTACGGCTAGACTACATATTTTAGCAACTAAGCTCTTTACTAAACATGATATAATGTGAAAGTATTGCATGATTTAAATGATTTGTTTACCTCTGATCTTGTAATGAATAAGCACATGGTTATTGCTAGATAAATTTTTTGATCGGAACACGCTGTAGAAAGGATGTCAAAATTAGCAATGTTTTATTGCCAAAAGTGTGGAAAAAAGAATGAATTAAATGAATTAAAAGAAGAGCGTTGTTCGTTTTGTGGAACTAAGCAAGAAGTCGGCTCAAGTGAAGTTGAGATGAAAAAGTGCAAGCGGTGTGACAAAGAAATCCCGGTCTCTTCCAACTATTGCTACTATTGCGGCCAAGATCAGGCAGAAATTTTATTAAAAAATTTGGACGAACCTGCTGAAAAGAAAGAAAAAATCGCAGAAAAAAAAGAAAAACAGGAGGTCCCGACGATCGACATCAGCGATCCCAAAAAATTAAAAGAGTTTATCAAGATGGCTGAAAAAGAAGGCATAGAGGTTCATGTCTTGGGCAAAAATGAATCATTACGGCCAGGTATTGTTCCTTCAACGAGACTGTTTCTAAAAGATTGGATCAATGTTAACAAAAGGATGGGACGTGCTGATTTTTGGTATGGGCTGTTAGGAACGTTTTTATTGTCGATCCCAGCTGGGATCATGATCAGCTTGCTTGCTTCCTTGTTCGCTTCTATGGGGTCAGGTTCAGTAGAAAATATTTATCTACTTGGTGTTGCAGCTTGGATAGCGTTTTTCTACGTTGCGCTATTAACGGCAGAAGTTAGACGTCTGCATGATATTGAATTGCCTGGTTACCTTGCACTTTTGCTCTTTATTCCAGGTGGTGATCTAATAGCATTTATTATCGCAGCGATGCCACAACGACGTACTAAATCAACATATACATTTGAAGATCCTAGGAAAAAGAATAAAAATAAGCATGACAAATAAAATGCCAGTCAACATTTTAACTAGTTTTGTGAACAAAGCCAACTTTCTTGGAAACAAAAGGAGCTAAGTATGATGGAAACTCGAAGATTGATACTGCGCCAATTTCAAAAAAAAGATTGGCAAGATGTATTGGAGTATGGTTCGCAAGAACAGGTGGCAAAACGAGCTAATTTTACTCCTTTGCGCACAAAAAGGGATGCCTTTTCTTTTGAAAGAGTGCTTTTCCGCGATGGGGTTTTAGCACTGGAAGAAAAAAGCTCAGCTAAAGTGATCGGTAATATCGGCGCTTTTGAAATCATCAAAGCCGATGGGCTAGTTGAAAAAAATGGCCGGGAAGTTGGATATGCTTTAAATCAAGATTTTTGGGGACAGGGCTTCATGACTGAAGCTTTAGCTGCGTTGTGCAAGTTGGAAAGAAGTAAAAAAACTAGTTTCTTACAGGCACGAGTGTATGCAGATAATTTAGCATCTCAGAAAGTCTTGCAAAAAAATGGTTTTAAATTTCAGGGGGATAGAGAGGTTTTTGATGTTTTTCAATCGAACAAAAAAATCTTGGAGTTGTTTTATGTTAAGATGTTAGTTCAAAAGGAAGAAAGGTTTTGAGATAATGCAATTGACGAAAGGTTTTGAGCAAGCCGCATGTATCGTTGCTTTACTGGCCACACAAAAAAGGGACATTCCAGTTTCTTCGGGCGTCATTAATGAAACTTTAGGCGGATCTGCTACTTACTTGCATAAAATTATGCGCAAACTTGTGGTGGGTGGTTTGATCACATCTGTTTCTGGAAACAGCGGTGGTTTTTCATTAGCGAAAGAACCGGAAGATATTACGTTATTGGAGGTTTATCATGCGACTGAAGGACAGGTCGACACTTTCCCTGATCTTGGTTTTTTTGTGCGAGCCTTTAAGGACTTTCCTTCAATAGCTACTCAGGCTGATAGTGCGATCACGGATGTTTTCCATAAAGCTGATCGGCGGTGGTCTGATTATATTGAAAATGTGACTGTCCAAGATATTTTATGGCAGACCTTTAAGGTCGATCAGATACCTTTGGTTGATTGGAATAATTTGACTGAAGAAGATATCAATAAATTGAATTAAATTTTGCAGGATCGAACCTAAATATTTTAAGCAATAAAAGGAGTATGAAAATGACAGACAAGAAAGATAAAAACAAGAAGTATTATGGTGCTGATGCAGTGGTTGATAGTTTGATCAACCATGATGTTAAGTATGTTTTTGGAATACCTGGTGCGAAAATTGACCGTATCTTTGAAAAGCTTGATCATCCGACTGATAAAAATGCACCGCAATTTGTTTTGACACGACACGAACAAAATGCTGCTTTTATGGCGGCAGGTATTGGACGGATCACTGGACATCCTGGTGTTGTGATCACTACTTCAGGACCAGGGGCGTCTAATTTAGCTACGGGTTTGGCAACAGCGACTACAGAAGGTGACCCGGTCTTAGCTTTGTCTGGACAGGTGCAAAGAACTGACCTTTTGCGTCAGACTCATCAAAGTATGGATAATACTTCTGTATTTACGGGTATTACTAAGTATGATGCTGAAGTTCAAGACCCGGATAATATTTCGGAAGTTATCGCTAATGCTTATCAAGAAGCAGAAGCATCTAAACAGGGGGCAAGCTTTGTTTCGATCCCACAAGATGTGACGGATAGTGAAGTGAAGACTGATGTTTTGGCACCGATCCCTTCACCGATCTTAGGACCTGCCAGCCCGATCGAATCAACATTGTTAGCTGCGCGGATCAAAAAAGCTAAATTACCGGTCCTGTTGGTGGGGATGCGCGCTTCAGACCCACGTACCACCGATGCGATCCGCAACTTAGTGCGTGATACTCATTTGCCAGTCGTAGAAACTTTCCAGGGCGCTGGGATCATTTCACGTGAACTAGAAGACGACTTTTTTGGCCGAGTAGGTCTATTCCGCAACCAGCCAGGGGATAAACTTCTTAAAGAAAGTGATCTTGTGATAGCGATCGGATATGACCCAGTCGAGTATGAACCGCGTAACTGGAATACCAATCCTGATAGAAGTATCGTTGTGATAGATTCGATGCGTGCACAATTGGATAAAAACTTCCAACCGCAACGGGAGTTGGTCGGCGACATTTCACAGACTTTGGAGTTTTTATTACCATACATGAAAGGCTTTAATTTACCTGAACAGTCTCTGCCTTTCTTGGCAAAATTACGTGACCAATTGAAGTTAAGAGATGAGCCGCCAGCATTAGAGGACGGGCAAGTACGCTCCCATCCGCTCTCTGTGATCCATGCTTTACAAGCGCGGGTCTCGGATGAAATGACGGTCACTGTTGATGTCGGGAGTTTCTATATCTGGATGGCAAGACATTTCCGCAGTTACAATCCGCGTCATTTACTCTTCAGTAATGGGATGCAGACTTTAGGAGTCGCATTGCCATGGGCTATCTCAGCAGCTTTAGTTCGTCCCGAAACTAAGATCGTTTCAGTTTCTGGCGATGGTGGTTTCTTGTTTTCCGCCCAAGATCTTGAAACAGCGGTTCGGTTGCATTTAAATATTGTGCATATCATCTGGAACGATGGTAATTATGACATGGTAAAATTCCAAGAAGAAATGAAGTATGGCACTTCTGCCGCTGTCAAATTCGGGCCGGTAAACTTTGTCAAATATGCTGAAAGTTTTGGTGCGGCTGGATTAAGGGTCAATAAAGCGGCTGATTTAAGCAAAGTACTAGATCAGGCCTTTAAGACAGACGGTCCAGTTGTGGTTGACATTCCAGTCGACTATAGTTTTAACCAAGAACTTGGTAAGCAGTTATTGGACGATCAATTACGTTAGTCTGGAGAAAACATTTAACAGGTTATAAACAGTTTTAAGAGGGGGATTTATTTTGGTAAAAAATTATTCCAAATTATATCAACATGGCACATTAGCCACATTGGTTCCAGGTTTGTTTGAAGGGACTTTTCCTATCGGCAAGCTCTTAAAAAATGGAGATACGGGTATTGGGACAGCCACAGGGTTAGGCGGAGAGATGGTCGTTTTGGAAGGGACGCCATATTTGGTCAAAAGTGATGGTAAAATCGCTATTTTGCCTGACGAAACCATGGTCCCATTTGCGACTGTGCATTTTGACGATAAAAATGCAGAAAAAATCAAAGTCAATGACCTTAACGAGGCTGACTTAGGCGAAAAAATATTTCATAAAAATGCATTAGAAAATGTCTTTTTCGCTGTGAAGATCACGGGCAACTTTTCCCATGTTAAAACACGAGCCGTAGCTGCACAAAAACGACCTTATCCAACTTTGGCAGAAGTTGCAGATAAGCAGGCGATTTTTGAGGAGGATAATAGTCAAGGGACCGTGATCGGGTATTTTTCACCTGAACTTTTCCAAGGCATGGCTTCGGCCGGCTTTCACTTGCATTATTTGAATGATAACAAAACGATGGGTGGACATTTGCTTGACTTCACAGTCAGTGAAGGATCATTGGCTATTCAGCCTTTTGCTAGTGTGGAACAACATTTCCCTCTTGAAGATCAAGAATTTATGCAACATAATTTTGAATTGAGTAAAATGGATTCTGAAATCAGACATTCTGAATCTTAAGTTGATTTCATGGTGTTTAGCAGCCAATAATGTAGTTCAAAAATGCAAAATCAGTATAATACCTAAAATATTTTATTTGTTATTTAAACATTTTTAGTCTTATAATATGCAATATCGAAAAGAGGTCGCGGGTTTCAATAGTAAGATGACTTAGTTGGGAAAAAGACGGAGGTCATGTGAAAGGGGAGCCTGCCGAAGGTACCAGTGATTTTCCGCGCTGGTAGCTGGGGCCCTGCATAAGATGCTGGGAACTGTCGTGGAGGAATACTTCCACGGGGCGCTATCGAGATGTTATTTGCCGTTTTTACGGGATGATTATTGATAGGATATCGGGTGGCGCGGTTTTAGATTATGAAAACCGCGCCTTTTTGTTATTTTATTATTTTCTTGGTCGCCTCTTCGAATGAAAAATTTTATTTGGAGGGAACTATTTTGATGGAACAGGATGTTTCAAAGGGTCATGATGGTCAGCAGACAACTGAACCAAAAGAAGGAGCTAATGGAATTAAAAGGTCATTGAAAACAAGACATGTTTCGATGATTGCTTTAGGTGGTAGTATTGGGACTGGTTTATTTGTTGCCAGTGGTTCGGCGATCTCAACGGCCGGCCCCGGCGGTGCTTTGCTTGCATATGCCGGTATCGGTCTGATGGTGTATTTTTTGATGACATCTTTAGGTGAAATGGCAACCTATTTACCAGTGACTGGTTCTTTTGCGACATATGCAAGGCGGTTCGTAGATCCTGCAATGGGATTTGCGATGGGCTGGAATTATTGGTTTAACTGGGCGATCACACTCGCTGTTGATATTTCGACAGTGGGATTGGTTTTTAAGTTTTGGTTTCCGCATGTTCCAAGTTGGACTTTTAGTCTGGTTGTTTTAGTACTTATTTTCATTATCAATGCTTTATCAGTTAATTCTTTTGGAGAGGCTGAGTATTGGATGGCCTTGATCAAAGTAGTCACGGTCATAGTTTTCTTGGTGATCGGGTTTTTAACGATTTTTGGGATCATGGATGGTCATGCTGCTTACTTGGATAACTTTGTTTACAAGAAGGCTCCTTTTGTCGGCGGGATACCGTCAATACTTTCAGTCTTTGTTGTGGCTGGTTTCTCTTTCCAAGGAACGGAATTGATCGGTATTACTGCCGGTGAATCTGAGAATCCGGGAGAAAGTATTCCTAAGGCAGTTAAGCAGGTCTTTTGGCGGATCATCTTGTTTTATATCCTGTCAATTTTTGTTATTGCGGCTTTAATCCCGTATACAAGTCCTAATTTATTAGGTTCTGATGCAGCCGATGTTACGATCAGTCCATTTACGTTAGTTTTTCGTCGTGCTGGACTGGCTGCTGCAGCAGGTGTCATGAATGCCGTTATCTTAACGTCTGTGTTATCTGCTGCAAATTCAGGGATGTATGCTTCAACCAGAATGTTGTTTTCTTTAGGGGTTTCAGGTAATGCACCGAAGATCTTTAAGCGGGTCAATACACGCGGCATACCAATGCCTGCTTTGATAGGAACGGCCGCTGTTGGGCTGATCACATTTTCGACAAGTATTTTTGGAGATCATATTTATAATTTTCTTGTTAGTGCTAGTGGACTAAGCGGTTTTATTGCTTGGGTCGGGATAGCATTATCACATTACCGTTTTAGAAGAGCATTTAAGGCCCAGGGACATGATCTGTCTGAGTTGCAATATCATGCAAAATGGTTCCCGCTTGGGCCAATTTTGGCGCTGGTCTTATGTATACTGGTGATCATTGGGCAAGACCTGCATTCTTTTGCCGATTTTGACTGGCAAGCAATTTTATTTTCATATATGTCAGTACCCTTGTTTTTAGTTTTATATATTTACTATAAAGTCAAGCATAAGACTAAACTGATCCCGTTAGAGGAAGTTGATTTGACACCGCATGATATGAATGCCGAAAAAAAAGCTAAGAAAGCTTGAACTTTTTCAAACTTTCGCTTATATTTAAGTTAATCAAATAAATAAACGTCAAGGTACATCTTAAGTAGGTATTAAAGAGACACAGTGGTTGGTGGAAACTGTGAAGCTGAAATTCCAATGTATTTTTCGATGGGCAGGTAATGCTGCACGGGAGACCGTTATTTTGTAGAGTGCGAATTTAATATTCGAACTTGGGTGGTACCGCGAAAAGCAAGTCTTTCGTCCCAATTAGTGGGATGGAAGGCTTGCTTTTTTTAACGTCAAAAAAATCTTGGTGAATGGTTATTTATCAAGAACGATCAGGTAAATCAAGGAGGAATTGTAATGTTAGATGTTAAAATGATCAGGCAGGATCCAGATGAATTCAAGCGCCGTTTGGGGACACGTGGAGTTGCTCCTGAAGAGATCGATGCTTTATTAGCGGAAGATAAGAAGCGTAGAGAATTATTGAGCCAAGCTGAACAGTTAAAGAGTCAACGTAATGATGTTTCGGGCCAGATAGCTTTGGCCAAACGTAATAAAGAAGATGCTTCGGATGCAATCGCGAAAATGCGCCAAGTGGGACAAAAAATCAAGGAATTAGATGAACAAGCAAATCATGCTGTTGAAGTGGTCAATGATATGGCAGCTCGTTTGCCTAACTTGCCTAACGAAACTATTCCTGTTGGTCCTGATGAGAGTGCCAACGTTGAATTACGTAAGGTGGGGACACCGCGTAAATTTGCTTTCGAACCAAAGGCCCATTGGGATCTTGGTGAAGAACTAGATATTTTAGATTTTGAACGAGGTGCCAAAGTTTCAGGAGCACGTTTTGTTTACTATAAAGGTTTAGGTGCAAAATTAGAACGTGCTTTGTATAATTTTATGCTGGATGAGCATGAAAAAGAAGGATATACGGAAATGATCACTCCATACATCGTTAATGATGAATCAATGTTTGGAACTGGTCAATTTCCTAAGTTTAAAGAAGATGTTTATCAGATACAGGGACAAAATATGACGATGATCCCTACTGCCGAAGTACCTTTGACTAACTATTATCGTGGTGAAGTGATCCCTGCTGAAAAGTTGCCTGTTTATGTGACAGCTTTAAGTCCATCATTCCGTTCAGAGGCAGGCAGTGCTGGGCGTGATACTCGTGGATTGATCCGGATGCATCAATTTAATAAGGTTGAAATGGTCAAGTATACCAAACCAGAAGATTCATATGATGAATTGGAGAAAATGACAGCTAATGCCGGCAGTATTATGGAAAAACTTGGTTTACCATACCATGTGATCACTTTGTCCACTGGAGATATGGGCTTTAGTGCTGCGATGACACATGATCTAGAGGTTTGGATGCCTGCTCAAAACACTTATCGTGAAATTTCGAGTTGTTCTAATACTGAAGATTTTCAAGCAAGGCGAGCACATATTCAGTATCGTGATGAAAATGGCAAATTAAGATTTGTGCATACTTTAAACGGTTCTGGACTTGCAGTAGGTCGGACAGTAGCTGCTGTTTTAGAAAACTATCAAAATGAAGATGGCTCAGTTACGATCCCAGAAGTTCTTCGCCCATATATGCATGGCGTTGAAAAAATCACTAAATAATTTTTATGGCTGCTTAATGAATAGGAAAGTTATTTCTGTTTATTAAACAGCTTTTTTAGATAAAAATTATGTCTTAAAGCTGAAAGCTGAGTAAGAAATAATTTTTATAATCGTTAATACGAACGATGCAACTATTCACAGTGTATTTTAAAGTAAAATATAACATTTTAGTTGGTTGGATAGGTTAAAATTCGTGATTTAAATGTTGATCAAAATAATTTAAAAAAAGTGTTGACGGCAGGCGAACTGGTTGGTATGATTATATTTGTTGTTTGAAAGACAGGTGCTGTTTTTTACCGGTACTTTCAATAAAACAAAAATTTATCTTGACATTGTTTAGATAAATCGGTATACTTTAAAAGTTGTCTTTGTTTTTGAAAGAAAACTTCATTTAAAAAAAGTTGTTGACATTTGGAAACAATCAATGGTATACTTAGAAAGCTAATTGTAATTGTTAGTAGATCTTTGAAAACTGAACAAAGTTTCGACAAATCAAATGTGTGAGGTCGCT
>OMJG01000955.1_pt1 | contig 18938 bp, 17 predicted proteins | sample 1646431 | NCBI WGS metagenome assembly OMJG01 (sample SAMN03771674, study PRJEB25209) | food metagenome | isolation source: Cotija cheese | place: Mexico:Jalisco,Michoacan | collected 2011-12-12
ACTGTATCCATACACGAATAAATTCGTAATGGCGCCAAAATTAACGTTTTGAGAAATATTCCATGATGTTCTATCTAAACAGGTAGGCCTAAGAAGCTATTGTATCGAGAATACAACCGTTGCAAAACGAGATAGAAGTAGACAGAAATAGATGTGAATGGATATTATATGCACCAATTTACACCTTGAAGAATGCTAGTTGAATATATAAGCCAATTTATCATTATTAATTGGCTTTTTTATTTGAATATTATCTTTACTCTTCGTCTGATTCTAATAATACTTCTAATTCACTCTTAAACGTATTATTAAATACATTTCCATTTAAGATATGTTGAAAGAACGTTTGATAATCTTTAGGACTTAAAAAATGGAAAATATATCTCTGGTTAATACCTTTTTCTTTTAGTTTCCTATTAAGTTCTTCGAAATGTTTTAAGGAATATTTATACTTAGCTTTGTTCTCCGCAGAATCATCTTTATCTTCTTTAATTTCTACTACTAAAATAACCTCTTCTTCTTCGGTCTTATATTTTATAAAATAATCAGGATTAAAATTTCTTTGTCTCTGGTGATTAGCTATTCTTATACTATATTCTATCTGGTAAAACCCTCTATCTCTAGATTTAATCCATGCTTCGATAACCTCAGCATTATCTTTTTCCGTCAGTTGTTTAGTAAATTCATACTCGGGAGTTTCCGTTGTAAACAAGTAGTTTACTGGCGTTTTAAAAAGATGCTTATTAATTTTTCTACTTGATCTTTTTGGAAAAGTATCATCTTCTAGAAACTGTTCAATAGCATGTTGCTGTTCTTCGTTTAAAGAAGTATCTAAATAATCTGCTGTATAAAATAAAGTAGCAGATCTTCTAAAAGAAGATAAGCCTAAACTTTCATTGTTCATGTCAGATGTATTTATTATATATGGTTCTTCGGATTCCTTTTCTAAAACTACTGTTTTGCTAGATTTTCTAAACAGAGTATTAAAAGTGCTCATAACTCTATTAGCATTTTCCTCTGAGAGATTATCTCCTGTAATTCCAACATTATCCATAGATTTACGGATAAGTTTTTTTATATCTTTTGGTTTAGGTAAGTTTTTCTTGTCGTATACTTCATCACTTCCAAGCCCCAAAATACCGCCTTCCCAGTCCCGTGTTCTAAATCCATGAATAATTTTATTTACAACTTCATCAATTGTTCTGGTTCTATACTGAATATTATATTTTCTAGAAGTTATGTTTCCTGAAGATAAGTCTTCATATGCAGTATTTCTTTGTAAGTGATCTGGTTGACTCGTGAGTTTGATTCCTTCTTCCCATGACTTCGAGTAGTCTAAAACTTTTTTCTCCTCTTCATGTTCTACTTCTTTTTCAAATTTTTCATAGGGAAGATTATATACTGTAAAATTATACTTGTTCCTATCATCCGAATATTTAACAGAACTAACTAGTCTTGTTTCTATTTCTAAAACTTCATTAACCAAATTTTCAATTTTTTTACTCCAACTAGCATGGTTAAATACAATTACTGTAGGCTGCGATCCAGAGGAGTATGCCTCAGGTATTCTCAAGCCTCTTCCTAAAACTTGAGCGATAAGGAGTTTAGAGTTAAATGCTCTATCTTCCCAAGGTACTATTTGGAAAACATTCTTAACATCCCAACCCTCAGTAAGCATACTTACTGAAATAATCCATTCAATAGGATTATCAGTATTATCAACTGTATCTAATAATGGAATATTTGATTCATGTTTCTTGCTTGATGTTACTATTAAAACTTTTTCTTCTGCTTCTTCTAACTTTATGTTTTCATGTTCTACAAGAAAATCACAAAAGTCTGCAAATAGTTCTTCAGCTTTTTTAATATCCTTTGTCACCATAATAGAAATTGGCTTTATCTTTGAATATTTCCTTTTGTTTTCGTTGTAATTTTGATATATTTTTTGAAATTTTTCATAATCCTTATTACCACTTTCATCTTCTTGCACATACTCAATAGACTTAACTACTCTATCATCTATAGCTTCTCTTAAGGAATATCTGTAAATTACATCACTAAAATAATCATTATCAATATATGCAGTACCTGTTAAACCTAAAATGTATTTGAAATTATACTCAGGATTGATTAAAAACTCTTTCCATCTTTTTATATTTTTACCCTCAGATGTTTTACCACTGATACTCTGTAATTCATTGTATATATGATGAGATTCATCATTTAGTACTAAAGTATCTTCACCTCCATTTTTAAAACTATCTCTAATAGATGAGCCCGTAGTCTCATATACAGCATGTATATTTTCTACACAAATATCGCCCTCTGTTATTGTTTGGTTAGCATCTATTATACTAGGTTTAGAAATTATTGCTGTTTCAGGGATTGATGCTTTTAACTCTGGATCTATTGCTAAGTTTATAAATTTGTCCAACAACCCTTTTTCAATTGTCAACGACGGACATAACACTAATACTCTTTTGACCAAGCCCAATCCAAGCATTATTTGAGCTATTCCATAAATAACATAAGATTTTCCTGTCCCAGTAGCTAAGTCAATGTTTGCATGAAGTTTATTTCTAATTTGTAAAGTACAAAGAAATTTATTTAAGGTAGTGTATTTTTGTTGAAGATTTATGTTTGAATTAAAGCTTTCAATTGCTAAATCTTCAATTGATTTATAATTTTCAGATGCGAAAAAAATCACAGCGTTTTTAATGGCTTCTTTTTGATACTCTCTATTACCACAAAGAACATCTAAAAACTCATCCCATTCATCCAAATCTAAAACATAAGGATCATAATCATGACTAACCTTTAACATTAAATCTTCCTGCTTATAAACTCTAATGTCACTCATCGCCTACCTCCAAAACTGGTTTCACAGTAAAGTCATTTCCATATACATCAGAAATTATGAACATTGGATTTTCACCTAATGTATCTTCTTCAAATGACCATATTATTTTTTCGATTTCATCATTATTATATACAATTTCAGTATCAGTATTTGGTAGAGCGGTGCTCTCTAATTGATCCCAAAACCTTACATCGTCCATTATGAATACTTCATTATTAGAGTCATAATTCACATAAATACTAGATAAGGTTGAAAAATTCTTTGTATAGCCTTCTTTTATAGAATAACTTTCAAAATTTTCTATAATAAACTTAACTTCCTTACCGTCTTTAACTAATTTACAAGAAACATCAGGCTTATCAATAAATTGAAATCCTTTCATCTCTTCAATTGCATTTATTTTAGATTTACTCTTTGGTTGTCTAAACTTAACAAAAGGAGTTTTATGGAGTTCTTCAATCATCTCATAAGGAACTTCTAAGAAATAAAATCGAGTGCCTTCAATTTCTTCATAATCTGCTAAAAACTTTACTCTTGAAGCTGGACTTACGATGTATATTCGACTTGGAGCACTACTACCTAAAGAATTAACTAGATTATTTAAATACATTGAATCAATTGAGGTATCTTTGAATTTCTCATAATTAAAAATCTTCACTGGAAAACTTCTCTTATTGCCTTCAAAAGGTACGCCATTTATGATTGTTTCTTCTAAATTAAATTCAAATAGTTGAGATACAAACTCCTTATACTTAGTCCATTCCATACTTAAAGTTTCTTTCAAATCATACATACCTAATTTAGATGTCATGAATGCTCTTGGTTTTTCAGAGTAATCTTCATTTTTCTTTAAATCTTTTGATTCATCAATTTTAAGTAATCTTTTTTGCATCGTGAAGTAAGATAATTTACCTAAATCACATGCTATCCATCTTCTACCCATTTTCTCAGCAACTGCCATAGTGGTTCCAGAACCTCCAAAGAAGTCCAATACTAAATCACCAGGTTCAGTAGATGCTGCAATAATTCTCTCCAATAAAGCTTCTGGTTTCTGTGTAGGATAATCGATTCTCTCTTTAGCAAATGGGTTTACAGATGGAATATACCATACATCATCAATAACTTTACCTTGAACTTCTAAAACTACATCAGTGCTTAACGATGGTTTTCTTCCATGTTCTTCTTCAAATCTTTTTACATAACCATCAAACTTTGAATCGTCAACAGGATAGTTATCTCCAAGTATCTGGTTTTCCTCATTGAAATATTTTTTCCATCTTTTATAGTTAGCATCTGATTCATAATCATCATCTCTTTGAGGTGTAAAATTATCTTTTCTTCCCTTTTTGTAAAAATAAATATTATCATGTTTTCTCGGGAATTTATTTTTAGTTTGGCCAATATATGTACCATAATTCCAAATTATTTCATTTGCAAAATTAGTTTTTCCAAAAACTTCATCCATTATCGCTTGGACATAATGACCCATTTTTTGATCTAGATGTACATAAATACTACCGTCATCTGCAAGTATCTCTCTTGCTAACACTAGCCTACGACGTATAAATTCAAGAAATTCTGCTCCTTTTTTTTTGTCGTTATAAGCTTTAGCGCCTTCTTTATTTTGAAATTCATCTTGAGTCGCAAATGGTGGGTCAATATATATAAGTTTAACCTTGCCTTTTACTTTATCCTTTATTAAAGGATCTTTATCCTCATAAATAGTTTTTAAAAGCTGCAAATTATCTCCGAAAACTATCATATTTTTCCAATCATCTTCAAATGATTCGAATTTATCATTATTGAATATTCTTTCAACCTGTAAAGGTAATGGGAATGTTCCATCTTCATTACCTAATATATCTTCTTCCCTCATTTTACCTGAATAAACTAATTCATATTCTTCTTTCATGATTGGAAAAAGTTCATTTTTAAATTCAGATGGTATCGGTTTATCTTTTTCAATTAACTCGATTAAATATTGCTTTTTTTCATTATCAAACATCTATATGCTCCTCAAACCTATTTTAACTTTAAAGATACTGTATATAATTATATCACCAATATAAATGTTTTTTAAATACTAATCTAGAGTACTTTTATTGGTAACCCCTTAATAATAGTAGTAATATCTCTAAAATTAGTAAAAAGCCAAATAGTCTATATGATATACCACTATTTGGCTTTTTATTATTAAATTAGACAAAAATTTTTTGCGGTACTTGACTAATTTTTAAACTCCAGATAGAAACAGACTGGACACATAGTGAAGGATCCAATCTGTTTATTGCTGTAAGAGTGTTCTGAAAATGATAAAGCCCATGCCAAGAAACTCTGCATGGGCGCTTGCATAACACAAAACGAAAAAATATTAGTAATTCAAATTCTATTCTTCATTTCAATAATTTTATTCTCCAAGTTATCTAGTCTATTCATTATTTTATTTGCTTCTACTTTAGTAGAGTGATCAATAGTATTTTTGTTTTTTGAGAATAGTTCTTCTAAAATATTCAATCGCTCGTAATTCTCATTTATTTCATCTGACTGTATAACAGCCCACTCATACTTTCGTTTTAATATTTTATTTTGTTCAATCAATCTCTTAGATTGTTCAGCTAACTTAATATATTCGGGAGTGTGATAAAACTTCACAGCATCAGTTAGTTCTTCAATCAAAGGTGCATAACTCTTCTGATCGTCATAACCTCTTTTCAAAAATATATCCATAAAAATTGAATTTACTTTAAATGTCCATTCTTCTTCATTAACTAGACTATCTATTAATTCTTGTTCTTTTACAATTTCATCATACTCAATTTTACGGAATGAATTGTCTTTATGAAGTAAGGCTTCAATCATTGCAAAATTATAAATTATTGAGGGCCTACCTATATTCCCGCCTTCAATTAATTCTTCATATTGTTTATCTTTAGAAGTTAATTTCATCGGATAACCTATTTTTGGTATAGGTATAGTTGTATCAATTTCACGTACTCTATTATCAAATTTAGTGCGTGACCACGACTCCCCTTTTGTTTTATTAATGATTTCAAGGGCCATATCAGTAGTAAAAATTGTATTTTTCAGCTTGAGAATTTCGTCACTATCTTTAGGATGTTCATACACTTTATATTTATTATAATAAGATGCTTTCTCCATTGTTCTCTTCTCCTTGTTATAAGTTTTAGTATTTCCCCATTAAAAAAAAAACGAATCAATATATACCACTATTATACATTTTTATAGTAGTTTTTTACCATTTGAAGGAAAAAATCTAAACATCCATACTATATATAGAAATTAACTGCGCAGTTAGTTTTATAAAAATTGTAAAGGATGAAGTGAAATGAAACAGTTACGTAAATTTTTAAAGTTTGATACAGAGGAATTTTTTAAAGATAAGGATGTTCGTGTTATAGCAGATGAGCCTTGGTATGAATACAAAGATGGACAAATTACTCGTACTTTAGGTACAAAATATAAGTGTGTTATCGCGATTGATAATACAGATTATGAAAATGAAGAGTTAGCTCCGGATCTCAATGGTGGAGAACAGCTTGTTGTAAAAGTAGCAAAAGATCCAAAAGAGTATCACAAGTTTAGTCGAATTAAATTTATCAATGCGACTGCTTCTGTATATGGTCAATTTCAATCAGAACTCTCACTTACTGCAGAAGATGTAAATATTCAAGAGCCTAAATAATTATTTTTCATTGTTGTATCCGTCTCTTCTAAATAGAGACGGATAGCAACATAAGGAGGGAATATATTGAGAAAAACGTATCGTATGCTCCGAGGTATTATAGCTATTTTGATAATACTAGTCTGCACGTTATTATGGGGATTTTTTAAATATATATATCCAATGTTAGTTGAGTCATTGAGTATGATTTATCTCCCCCACATTGATTCAAGTATATTTCTAGTGGTTTCTATTCTTACAATTAGTGTTTTAATAATTAGCTGGTCTATTCGAAATAAAATTTGGAAAGGTATATCATATGCTTTCCATCATTATGCTATTACAAGAAATATAAGAAAGTATATTAAAGATGCTAATTTTAAATCAGATGATGAATTTGATAATCGTTTAATTATACTACCAAAGATAAAGATTCTATTTGATGACAATAATTCGAGAGTTTCAGGAAAGGTTTTTATACAGAATACAATTAAGTTTGACAAAAAATTAGAGAAAATGAGAATCGATTCTGCACTAAAAGGCTATATAAGCGAGCGTCAATACTTGTCTAAAGATCGTAAATGGTACATCTATGAGTTTTACTCGGTTGATTTGCAAAAACAGATTGAAATTAGTTCAGTAAATGATTTAGCTTATTGGTCAAAACAGAAAACAGATGATTATGCTTTAAGATTGGATGAGCGGGCAGTTGTTCCATTTCATCATTCGGGAGTCGTTGGACAAACCGGGAGTGGCAAATCCTTCTTTATTCAAATGTTAGTAGAGCAAGTTTTATCCAAAGATGTAGATCATGAATTATTTATTATTGATCCAAAACGTACTGATGTGTTTCAAATGGCTAAAGAAAGAGTAGGAAATACAAATACTGCAGATAAAACAAATGCTATTGACTTAATTAAAGCCTTTCATGAACGCATGGAAAAAAGACAGGATGAGTTACAGGATTTTTTTAAAACTAATCGCAATAAGACTTATGTAGATGCAGGATTACCGGCTTTAATTTTACTCATTGATGAATTTGGTGCATTAAGAGAGTCGTGGAAGATATTACCAAAAAAAGAGCGTGATGAAATTGACAGTATATTGTCAAATGTTGCTTTTATGGGGCGTCAATTAGGGTGTATTCTTTGGATTGCTACCCAACAAATGAATGCACAGACGCTTCCTACAGCTATCAGGGAGCAATTAGTATTAAAAGTTGTTTTAGGTGATAGTGATGAGCAAACGTATAGAACTCTTTTTGCATCTGGAGTAGATATACCAGCGGTGAATTTTACTGCTGGACAAGGAGTCTATAGTTTTCCAGGCAATGCAAGTGCCGATAAGCCGCTCTTACTGAATGTTCCTTACTGTATTTTTCTAGATTAAAATACTGAGCTGTAAGAGTCAGTAACATGTTAAGAAGAAATAATATATGTAAATTACTTCGTTAGCGGAGCTGGGGTGTTGGTAAACACCCCAGCTCCATAAAGGAAAATAAAGGTGCATATTCATTGATATATCGTTGTTTTGTGCATGAAAAACGATACTTACTAAAATAGTAGAAAGGATGTCTAGTATATGTTGAAGTCAGATATTGATCAGTTCACTTTAGTATTACAACCTACTGATGATTTTGAGTTTGATGATTGGAGGGAATGGGTCGCTATGCATCTGATTGATACGTTTCTAGTTAAATCTAAGATGGTTAGCCTTTTTGACAATATTGGAAAAACAGATGTCAAAATCCCAGAAGGATATACAACTGGATATTCATTTACTAATTCACCATTTTATTTCTGTATAGCATATCACGAAGCTTTTTCGCGTATGGGTGTAATTATTAAATTTAGTGCTTACGCGTGGCAAGAATATCGAAAACGTTATAAGGAAAAGTATGGTGAACCATTGCATCTACATAGTTTATTTAAGTTAATTGACTCAGAGGAATATAGTTTTAGGTTATCCCGTATTGATATTTGTTGTGATTTTATTAATGAAAATATTAATGTTGCTGAGTTAAAACGTTCAATCGAAGAAGGGAGAACTGAGATTCGTTATGGAAAATTCTAAAAAAACAATATTGCAAAAAGTAATTGAAGATAATAAGGTGAAACCCTATAGAAAAAACACGTCTCAAGTATCAGATATATCAAAGGATTTTAATGCTCAAACTTTGTATATAGGGGCAAGAGGTAGAAATACAAAGACCCATTTGCGTATATACGATAAAAAAGCGGAACAATTATCATGAAGCATATGAGACATATTGCGAAAAAAGTTGACGATTGGACGCGTGTTGAAGCAGAGTTTACTGGTGCTTATGCACATCAGTTAACAGAAGCTATTAAAGAATGTGAAACAGACGAAGACCTTAAGAATGTAATCTTGAGTGCATTACTTGATAGATATATGTTTTTTTACGTTAAATCAAACCGACCACATAAATTAACGAGACTTATGCTTCAAATGTTAGATGAGAAAAAATTCTACTTTGACTCTCCGTCTCCTAGAAATAACCTTTTAGCTCAATCTATAGATCATCTCATTAAGGGTTCCGGACTACTTCCTACAATGTGGAAAGTACAGGAAATTTGGGGTGGTCGAAGCGATCTTGAATTATTGGAATACTTATACCAGCAATACAAAGATAACTTTGAGCCGAATGATGATCATGAAGGTTGGGTGAATAAATACAAACATATTTATCTGATTGAAGGAAAGCCTTGGGATATGGCCAAGAATATAAATACAGAGGATGATAAAAATGAAGATTAGTAAAGAAGAAGTATTATTCGATTTGGAGTTGTTTGGGAAACATTTAGATAAGTTAAAAAACAAAGCATCTCTCAAATATTTAGTTAATGCCGAGTCACTAGAAGATCAACAATTAGTTCTCAATAATATTAAAAAAGACACCGGAGTACTAACCTCCAACTTAAAAAATCTGAATTATCGTTTTAGATACTATTCATTTAAAGACCTAGACATTATTAATGAACTGACTATTATTGAATCTAGTTTGCAGAGTATTAGGAACTGTAATATTTTTAACCAGTCATGCCTATTCTCTTTCTTATTGATTATGTATCGCGTTAATTCAATTCAATTATCTCTAAACAAACTCAATGATTATATGAAAGATTATAAAGAAACAAAATGAGGTGATGATGATGAATGATGCCCTTCAAAGTTATCCATATTTATTAAACCGACAGCAAGCATCAGAATTCTTAGGAATAGATCCTGTTTCATTTGATAAGTATGTCCGTTCACATCAGGACCTTGACCGATTCATGATTGGTCGACATGAACGGTATACAATCAACTCTTTGAAAAAATTTATAAAAGAGCACTCGGTGTAGTGTCTCTGCTTATGGTTGATATTTAATGCTGATTTGAATACAATTATTGTGTATTCAACTAGCATTCTATCAACCATTTTTTGAAAGGACGGATAGTATGGCTAGTATTATAAAAAGAGGAAAAGCATATAGAGTTCAAGTTTCCGTAACAAAAAAGGGAAAGCAACATAGAATATCTAAAACTTTTTCAAGCAAAAAAGATGCTGAATTGTGGGCTTTAGAGCAAGAATTGTATAAAGGAAGGGGTAAGAATCTAGTTACACAACAAATGCCATTTATTGAGTATTACGACAAATGGATTCATATTGTTAAAAGAAAAGATATCAGAGAAGCTACCTTCAACAATTACCTTGCTACAGGCAAAATCGTTAAAAATCTTTTTGGTGAAATCAGGTTAACTGACTTAAATGATCTAGTAGTGCAGCAGAAAATTGATAAATACGCTGAGACACATTCTCGAAAAACTGTGCATGAGGTCGTGTTAAAAATCCGAAGTTGTATTAAAGATGCTTATTCCAGAGGGCTTCTACCAAATGACTTTTCTAGCTTAATTAAGACACGTGGTAAATCAGCCCCAAAAAGAAATAAAGCACTTTCGATTACTGATATGAAAAAATTACGTTCTCATGTTTTAAAACATCATGATGCAGAATTTAACGTTATGGTCCTAGTCGCTTTGGAGACAGGTATGCGTCGGGGAGAGATCTTAGGACTCCGTCCAGAATACCTTTACGAATATGGAATTAAAGTCCGAGAATCAATCAGTCCAACTTCAGATGATACTTCATTAAAGACTGAAAAAGCTGAACGTGATGTATCAATTAACAAGACAGTTTACGATATCCTCAAAAGTATAGAAGCTAATCCCGAAGGCTATTTATTCGATTCTCGAGGCTTTAAGCAGTCTGAACAATTAGGCCAGCTACTTGAAGAATTAGATCTTCCTCAGACCACTTTCCACGGACTTAGAGATACTCATGCAAGTTTCTTATTTTCTCAGGATATTGACATTAGTTATGTATCTCAACGCTTAGGCCATGAATCAATTCAAACGACACAGAATTATTATTTGAGTTTAATGCCAGAAAAAAAGCATCAGCAAGATGCCGATGCTTTAGATTTATTAAATTCATTATCAGATTAAACTTATGCACCAATCTGCACCATAAAAGTAGTGAAGATATTGGTATAATAAGCTTTCTGTTAACGTTTTGAGAATTGAGGTGCTTTACGCGCTTTTTTAAGACCTGGTTTCTTACGTTCTTTCATACGTGGGTCACGTGTTAAAAGACCAGCATCTTTAAGTGGTTTACGGAAGTCAGGATCTACTTCTAATAACGCACGAGAGATACCGTGACGAGCTGCACCTGATTGACCAGCATATCCACCACCGTTAACGTTGATGAAGATGTCATATTGGCCTTCAGTTTGTGTAACTGCTAAAGGTTGTTTAACGATTACGAATAATGATTCGTATGGTAGGTATTCTGCCATTTCTTTACCGTTAAAAACGATTTTACCTGTACCAGGTACTAAGCGTACACGGGCTGTTGAGTTTTTACGACGGCCTGTTGCGATGTATTGAGCTTGTGCCATTTGCTTTTCCCTCCTTAGATTAATTCGTTAATGTCTAATTGTTTAGGTTGTTGCGCTGCATGTGGGTGTTCCGCACCAGCGTATACGTGTAGGTGTGTAAATTGAGCACGACCTAAACGGTTTTTTGGTAACATACCTTTAACTGAAGTTTCGATTAAACGTGCTGGTTTTTCATCACGTAATGTACCTGCAGTTGTTTCATAGATACCACCTGGGTAACCTGAGTGACGGTAGTATTTTTTATCTGTTGCTTTTTTACCAGTTAATTTCACTTTTTCAGCGTTGATGATGATAACTTGATCACCTGTGTCAACGTTTGGTGTGAATGTTGGTTTATTTTTACCACGTAACATGCTTGCCACAACTGTTGATAGACGTCCCAATGGAACATCTGTAGCGTCTAGGACAACCCAGTTACGTTCAACTTCATTTGCTTTCGCCATATATGTTGTACGCATTATATTTCCTCCGTTTATCTTGTCTGATTGTTCGATTCATAATTGGTTTCCGGGGCCTATCATGGGGCAAACAATACCGTCTTATATTGTACCACTTTGAAATTCACTACGTCAATCTTTTTTCACGAAAAAAATCACTTATCATAGATTTCTTATTTAGCATATTGTTGGATAGATTCCTCGAGTAAGCCTAAATAGCGCTTGGCAATAGAAGACAGCTGGTGACGATTAGCAGTTAGGTAACCTAGTTCAATCACCTCGTCTGACTCAAGAGGAATTGCTAATATATCCGGACTGTTCAAGTCATCATTAATTATCCCTGAAGAAATAGTATAGCCATCTAGACCGATGAGTAAATTAAATAAAGTTGCCCGGTCAGAAACAATAATCCGTTTTGGGACAGGAATATCTGCTAAAATCTCTTCCCAATAGTAGAAAGAATTGTGGGTACCTTGTTCATATGATAAACGAGGATAAGCGGTTAAGTCATCTAAACTAATCATCGCTTGTTTCGCTAAAGGGTGCCCTTTATCAATAAACACATGTGGTGTAGTTTTAAACAATGGCGTAAAAGTCAGTTGTTTCTCTTGAAAAGCCCCTTCCAATACTTTCTGATTATAATTAGACCGGTAAATAACACCTACCTCAGAGGTAAAATTAGCAACATCATCTAACACCTCAAATGTTCGTTCTTCTTTTAATGTCGCCTCATACTGGTCTGCATCCATCTCCCTTAGTAACTTCACGAAAGCATCCACTACAAAGGCATAATGCTGGCCGGATACTGAAAATATCCGGTTGGCCTGACTTCCTTCCTTATAGCGGTGGTTCATCAAGTCAATCTGCTCCAAGACTTGCCGTGCATACTGGAGAAATTCCTCCCCCTGCACCGTCAGAACCGTCCCCTTAGCCGTCCGCTGAAACAAAGTTACCCCCATCTCAGACTCCAAATTGGCCATGGCTTTCGACAAAGACGGCTGGGCAATAAACAAGTCCTTGGCCGCCTGCGTCATATTCCCCACTTCAACAACCTTCATAAAATACTGCAAATCTTCAATCCGCATACGCTCACTCCTTACCATAGTTTCAAGCTATGAAAACCGGCATATAATAGTTATTTGTAATTATTATGCCAGACCCATATACTCATAACAAGTTCAAAACCTGAATAATTCATAGTTTTACTAATAGTCTTTCCTAGCATTGATTTATTAGTCTTTAAAGTAATCTTTTTCATCACCCATTAGGTGATGAAAAAGAACCCCTTTATCAGCGAGAATTTTATGCCGTATTCAGGCAAAACCAAAGGATTCGGCAGTACATTTAATAACCAGATTTTTAAAAATTTTTAAATGGCCCAAGGAGCAGTGCGTCCAAAATTTGAGTTTGAAAAGTGAAAAAACTCAAAATAATTATAAGGGCCAGAAAAATTAATCAATTAGGATAGAAGATGATAAATGATAAAGAAAATATAACAATATAGATAAAACAGCCTTTGACATTAGAGGTATGAATTATTCAGGTGATAACAACAAAGGAGGATTCACTATGACTCAAACATCCATTATTGGTTTCCCCAGGTTGGGCGAAAACCGTGAATTAAAATTTGTGACGGAGAAGTATTTCCGAAACGAAATCAATGAAGAGGAATTATTCCGAATTGGAAAAGAAATCCGGCGCAAGCATTTTACACTATTAAAAAAAGCAGGAATTGATTCTATTCCAAGTAATGACTTTTCCTTTTACGATCAGACCTTGGATACTGCATTTCTATTCAATATTCTTCCAAAAGAAGTCGAAAAAAGTGACTTATCTTCCCTAGATAAGTATTTTACTTTAGCACATGGTTACCAAGGAGAAAAAGGCGATATTAAAGCTCTCCCGATGAAAAAATGGTTCAATACGAATTATCATTATCTCGTACCAAAATTTGAAAAAGACACCGCTATTCAAATTAGTACGAGCAAAATTTTTGATGAGTTCTTAGAAGCCAAGGATTTGGGAATTGATAGCCGCCCTGTTTTAGTTGGGCCTTTTACTTTGCTTCAACTAAGCGAGTTTGAAGATGGATTAGCTGCTCGTGACTTTGTCGCTGACTTGGTGAAAGGATACCAAGAAGTGTTTCACAAATTGAATGAAATCGGTGCAGAATGGATTCAATTAGATGAACCTGCTTTGGTAAAAGATGTTGATGAAGCGGAAAAGAAATTATTTGTAGATCTTTATGATTCCTTGCTTACAGATAAAGCTGGCTTGAAAATCCTCATTCAAACTTACTTTGGTGATGTACGTGACGTGTATCATGAATTGACTGCCTTAGCAGTAGAAGGAATCGGCTTGGACTTTGTGGAAGGTACTAAAAATATCGAGTTGGTTCAAACTGCCTTTCCAGAAGACAAATTTCTGTATGCAGGAGTCGTTAACGGAAAAAACATTTGGCGAAATGACTATTCGAAAAGCTTGGCCCTATTAGAGAGTTTGAGGGTGAAAAATTATGTCCTGTCTACTTCTTGCTCCTTGCTCCACGTACCATTCACAGTAGAAAAGGAAAGTTTTCCTGAAGAAATCAAGCGGCATTTCTCTTTTGCTAAAGAAAAGTTACAGGAGCTCGTTGAATTAAAAGAAATTCTTGATGGAGAAAGCAGCGCTGCTCTGGCTGAAAATAAAGACTTGTTTGCATCAGAAAGAATTGCGGTAAATACTGCTCTAGGGGAAAAAATCAATCAATTGTCCCAAAATGCCTTTACAAGGAAACCAGATTTTTCAAAAAGAGAAGCTTTGCAAAAGGACATTTTTAATTTTCCGTTACTACCGACTACAACGATTGGTTCTTTCCCACAAACGAAAGATGTCAAAAAGACGCGTGCTCTTTTCAAACGAAAAGAAATCAGTCAAGATTACTATAAAGAATTTATCGCAAACCGAACGAATGATTGGTTAGCTTGGCAGGAAGAAATTGGGTTAGATGTTTTGGTTCACGGTGAATTTGAGCGAAACGACATGGTCGAATATTTCGGACAAAACTTGGAAGGTTATCTATTTAGTAAAAATGGCTGGGTACAATCTTACGGCACTCGTGGTGTGAAACCGCCTATCATATGGGGAGATGTTTCAAGAGCGGCACCGATTACGGTGGAATGGTCTGCTTATGCGCAGTCACAAACAGATAAAATCGTAAAAGGAATGTTAACGGGTCCGGTGACCATTTTAAATTGGTCATTCCCTCGAGAGGATCTTTCATTGCGTGAATCTACTTTACAAATTGCTCTGGCGATTCAGGAAGAAGTATTGGACTTAGAAGCAAACGGTATTCGCGTGATTCAAATCGATGAAGCTGCTTTGAGGGAAAAGTTGCCATTAAGAAGAAGTGATTGGAATTCAGAATATTTGGATTGGGCAATCCCTGCCTTTCGATTGGTTCACAGCAAAGTGAAACCCCAAACGCAAATCCACACCCATATGTGCTATAGCGAGTTTACCGATATTATCCCTGCGATTGAGAATATGGATGCGGATGTCATTTCCTTTGAAGCGTCTCGTTCTAATTTGGAAATTTTAGATGAATTACAAAAACAAAACTTTAAAATTCAAGTTGGCCCCGGTGTTTATGATATCCACTCACCACGAATTCCTTCAGTGGAAGAAATTACCGAAACCATTCGAGCAATTTTAGCAAAGGTTCCAAAAGAGAAAGTTTGGATTAATCCGGATTGTGGTTTGAAGACTCGTGGGGAACGTGAAACAAAAGCGAGCCTGGAAAACATGACGCAAGCAGTGAAAACGATTCGAAAGGAGCTGTAGGCAATGACCGATTTTCAAAGAGGAAATGGCACTTCCCTATCTTTTGAAGTTTTTCCAGCGAATACCCAAGTTGGTACAAAAAAATTGATTCAGACCTTGAATGAACTACAGGATTTACAGCCGAATTTTATTAGCGTAACTTGCAGTAATAACAAAGCTAATATTGAAGAAACAACCGTCAAAATTGCTGATTATGTAACAAACACATTGAGAATTCCTACCATTGCACACTTACCGGCAGCTTATTTATCCAAGCAACAAGTATCTACCATCCTTGGACAGCTTGAAAAACTAGGAATCCGGCATGTTTTAGCTCTTAGAGGCGATATTGTTGAAGGAATTCCACCTAAAAAAGATTTTTCTTATGCGAGTGATTTGGTTACTTTTATTCAGGAACAAGCACCCTACTTTGACATTTCAGGTGCTTGCTACCCTGAAATTCATCCAGATTCAGACAACCGGATTTCTGATATCAAGCATCTAAGGAAAAAAGTAGAAGCTGGCTGCAGTCAGTTGATTACACAGCTTTTCTTTGACAATGAACAATTTTATCAGTTCAAAGAAGGATGCTCACTGGCAGGGATTGATGCCCCCATTTTGGCTGGGATCATGCCTATCGTAAATCGTAAACAGGCTTTACGTCTAATTAAAGTCAGCTCTTCTCAACTGCCGAAGAAATTTTTAGCAATTTTAGAAAAATATGAACACAATCCTGTTGCATTACGTGAAGCGGGGCTTGCCTACGCCATTGATCAGATTGTCGACTTAGTCACACAAGGCGTGGATGGCATTCATTTATATACCATGAATCAATCCGATACCGCTCGGCAAATTCATCAAGCAACAAAATCATTGTTTCAAACTACGGAACTCTTAGGCGTATAAAGAGCAAATTATATAAAGCAACAGCCTCCAGCGTGATTTGCTATGCTCCCAATATAGTAGACAGAGAAATAATAAAAGTTCTCTACTACTGTAAAGGGGGCATTTTTATGTCTAAAAGAGGAACTAAGCATACGTTAGATGAAAAAGTCGCAGCTGTTCTTAGAGTAATTGAGAAGCATAGATAACACCAATTTCTGATTTCAAATTGGCTACGTCGTCCAAGACTTCGAAGGTTCGTTCTTCTTTCAATGTCGCCTCATACTGGTCTGCATCCATCTCTCTTAGTAACTTCACGAAAGCATCCACTACAAAGGCATAATGCTGGCCGGATACTGAAAATATCCGGTTGGCCTGACTTCCTTCCTTATAGCGGTGGTTCATCAAGTCAATCTGCTCCAAGACTTGCCGTGCATACTGGAGAAATTCCTCCCCCTGCACCGTCAGAACCGTCCCCTTAGCCGTCCGCTGAAACAAAGTTACCCCCATCTCAGACTCCAAATTGGCCATGGCTTTCGACAAAGACGGCTGGGCAATAAACAAGTCCTTGGCCGCCTGCGTCATATTCCCCACTTCAACAACCTTCATAAAATACTGCAAATCTTCAATCCGCATACGCTCACTCCTTACCATAGTTTCAAGCTATGAAAACCGGCATATAATAGTTATTTGTAATTATTATGCCAGACCCATATACTCATAACAAGTTCAAAAATATTTATCGAAAAAGGAGAACATTATTATGACACAAACACAAACTTCAAAACGATTCCTTACAGTTGGTTCATTCTTACGTCCAGAAGACTTATTAGCCTACAAACGTCAAATCGAGGAACGCGACGATATCCAATATCCATTCTACCAAGATTTCGACAACTACGAAAAAGTAGAAGACGAAGCAGTTGCTGATATCGTAAAAAAAGAAATCGAATTAGACTTCCCAGAAATTACAGATGGCGAATACTCTAAATCATTATGGCATCTAGACTTCGTTTGGGGCTTTGACGGCGTACGTCGTTTCATTGCTGATCAAGGTTATATCTTCGTTGACCATGACCATGAGCATGCATTCGAAACGCGTAAAGATATCGGTATTGAAATCTTCAAACCATTATCAGGTAAAAACCATCCTTTCATTGACCACTACAAACGTTTAGTTGCTTTAAACGATTCAGATGCTGATGTGAAAGTTTGTATCCCTTCACCAGGTCATATCTATGTTGATCTTGGTTTAAACCTACAAACATACAACCAGGTATACCAATCACAAGCTGATTTACGAGAAGGTTTAATCAATGCCTACAAAGAATTCTTAGATGAATATGTACAAGAAGGCGGTAAAGTCCTCCAATTAGATGACTGTCTATGGACTATCCATGCAGAAGATGCATCAAATTCACCATTTAGAAATGAAGATGGTAGTTGGGACGCTGAGGCAGCTAAAGCCAGTGCAGAAGCTTATGTAGCTGTAAACAACGCTGTAATCGACTACGGTCATGAATTAGGCTTAAAAGTATACACCCACAACTGTCGTGGTAACTACGCATCTCGTCATGCGTCCAACGGTTCGTATGAGAAAATTGCTCATTATTTCTTGAAAAACCAACGTTACGACCGTTTCTACTTAGAGTGGGACGACGAGCGTGCTGGTTCAATCGACGCATTAGAAGCTTTTAAAGACAACGACCAAGTAGAAGTTGTATTAGGTTTACTATCATCAAAAACAGCTGACTTAGACGATGAAGAACGCGCCCTAAACGGCTTAGAAGAAGCTAGCAAATATGTATCAAAAGATCGATTATACCTATCCCACCAATGTGGCTTTGCCTCATGTGACGGTGGTAACGAATTAACCCACGAAAACCAATGGGACAAAATCAAGCAAGGACAAGCAATCGCATTCAAATACTTTGGTGAATAATCCCTAATCAAAAAACTATCATCCTTCAAAAGAGGTTGGCTCCCCACGCCAACCTCTTTTTCAATATCTCTATTCTTGTATCAGCAATCACTTCAATCAATCGGAGAAGTTAAAGTTAAGCCTTTGAGCTTTACTTTGTTGCAGCCCTCGCCTATTAAGGGCTTAAATATTCTCATGCTGACGCGTACCAGAATGTTCGGAGGAACCCCGTTAAAGTCTGAGTGGTCAGCCAAGTTCTCACACCTTGGATGAGATCGGTCCCAAGGATTTTAAGGCAATGATAGAGAAAGCGGAAGCCTACGGATTTTTGTAATAAATAATCGAGTAGGAGGAATCTTGCGATTCCGACCTCTCACACCACCGTGCGTACGGT
>OMJG01000956.1_pt1 | contig 18893 bp, 15 predicted proteins | sample 1646431 | NCBI WGS metagenome assembly OMJG01 (sample SAMN03771674, study PRJEB25209) | food metagenome | isolation source: Cotija cheese | place: Mexico:Jalisco,Michoacan | collected 2011-12-12
GAGTGTACTCAACGTTGTATTGATTATTTCGACCGTGTGATTAAAGTACAGAAAAATAAAAGCGCTTCCACATTGACTTTAGGTAATTTAAAACAATTTATCTTGGATACTGTGTTTAAGACAGATATTAATTATTTACGTTTGTATTTGCAATTTACACAAGCGCCAGATGAATTTAAAGAAGAGTTATATGAAGGCGTTTCAGGTTTGCATGAAGAATTAGATGACGTTTTTAAACGTTATTATGAAGCGAATGATATTGAAGTTTCCTTTAAAGAATATCGTGAATTAGTATTGGGTGTCATGGAAAGCGGATTTATCCGCACGACGTTTATTAATTATTTTGATGAACTCAGCTATCGCCGTAAAACTTTAAAATTAGATGTTGCAAATATGCTAGATTCCTTATTCGAATTGAATGAAACTGTAAAAGAAAATCAATAAATCATAGCATTAATTTCATATAGATTAACCATATGGAGGTTGGCCAATTACTATGGCGCAATCTCTTTTATTTTGTTTGAGCCTTGTGATGACAGGAGGGAAAAAGATCCAGAAGCAAAAAGCACAGTTGCTGAAGTGCTGAAATTGTGATATAGTTTACTTAATCACTTAAACGCCTTTAACGCTTTAAAGTAAATGTTGAAAAATTAACTTTTTAAATTAAGCAGTTCACAATCAGAACGGTTTAATTCTATTATTAATTCAATCCTAATGCGGATATCACATACAGAGAGAAAAGGATGAACGAAGTGTCTAAACAATCACAATGGAAAACGTCAACTGGTTTTATTTTAGCGAGCGCGGGCTCCGCAATCGGACTCGGTGCCATGTGGAAATTCCCATATATGGCCGGAGTATACGGTGGAGGCGCGTTCTTACTTATGTTTTTAATCTTTACAATATTTATCGGTCTGCCTTTACTGATTATGGAATTCACCATCGGAAAACTCGGCCGTACTTATACCACTGCTATTTTTGGAAAGCTTTCCGGTAAGAAGTGGACCAATATTATCGGCTGGAGCGGGAATCTCGCAGTGTTCGTGCTCTTCGGCTTCTATAGTGTAGTCGGCGGCTGGATTATTATCTATATTGCACAAGTAGCCATGCAGCTGGTCGGATTGGGAAGCGGATCACTTGCAGATATTCATTTTGACCAAGTTATCAGCAATCCAGTGTATACTATCACGGGTCAAGGTATCTTTATTTTAATTACTATGGTCATTGTGATGTTGGGTGTCGAACATGGTTTAGAGAAAGCATCCAAAGTAATGATGCCCTTGCTCTTCATTTTCTTGATCTTAATTGTAATTAAATCATTATCACTAGATGGCGCAGCAGACGGCGTACGCTTCATCTTAGAACCACGCATGGAAGATTTATCAATGCAAGGCGTGCTCTTTGCTCTAGGACAATCTTTCTTCGCCTTGTCACTCGGTACAACCGGCATGATTACCTATGCCAGTTATGCACCTAAGGAAATGACTATTAAAACATCCGCACTGTCCATCGTCATTATGAATATTATCGTATCCTTGCTTGCAGGCCTGGCAATTTTCCCGGCCATCAACGCATTCGGTTACAAACCAGAAGAAGGACCCGGATTACTCTTTAAAGTCTTGCCGCGCGTCTTCGAACAAATGAGTTTCGGAACAGGTTTCTACCTGATATTCCTAATCTTATTCCTATTCGCAGCCTTGACTTCATCCATTTCCTTGCTCGAATTGAACGTTTCCAACTTTACCAAGAACGATAACCGCAAACGTACCAAAGTTGCAGTCATCGGCAGCGTGCTCGTCTTCTTGCTCAGCATACCCGCGACCCTGTCATTCAGCAGCTTAAGCGGTATTCATTTCGGAGCCGGCAGCATCTTCGACAACATGGACTTCCTCGTATCCAACATCTTGATGCCTTTAGGCGCACTGGCAACCACCCTCTTTGTAGGCCAGTTGTTGAAAAAGAAAGACTTGGAGAGCGTCTTCGGCCGCGATAAGTTGAAACTCTTTGTGCCTTGGTACTATTTAGTGAAATACGTCTTGCCAGCAATTATATTGTTAGTCTTTGTTATGCAATTATTTAAATAGAAGCTTCAGAACAGAAGGGAAAACTCAGCAACATTTCCTCTTCTGTTCTTTTTTACTCGATGGATTTTAATATTAAGTGCAACATTTGAAATTTTCAAAAAAAGGACTCATATACGGGAAAGAAAGTCACGTTACTATATTTGTTTTTTCATTCCTGATCGTTCTGCTAAATTAATGGAATATGCAATAAAACTATTAATTACTTCATTGACAGAGAATGCTGTAAAAACGATAACAGTTGATTGAGGAAGCAACGAAAATTCTTGTTGCGAGAATTTTTTCTTAAGAGAACAGACTTAGCAAAAAGTAACGCGAACTCAATTACGCTCTAAATTCAATTAATTTAAGCCCTAGAAAATGTTTGAAATAGAAAATGTCATTTGAAATTTTTAGTTTAGAAGTGTTGCACTTAAATTGATAAATCATCAAGAGAAAACAAATAGAAATAGCTTAATTGCAATATGTACCCTAATGGGTTATAATCCATATCAGTATAGTAGGAATAAAGGGAGAGTTTCAAAATGAGAATGGAATCGGGCCATTCTGCTTGGAATTCTCGGGGAGGACACTCATGATTGCATTTGATTTAATCGGCAATACCCCTCTAGTCAAATTGGAATCGTTCAGCGATGACAATGTTGAGATTTATGCGAAATTAGAACAGTACAATCCTGGCGGCAGTGTGAAAGACCGCTTAGGCAAATATCTGATCGAACAAGCAATGGAACGCGGACAAATTCAACGTGGCGATACGATTGTAGAAGCTTCAGCTGGTAATACCGGAATTGGATTAGCTATTGCAGCCAATCATTATAGTTTGCATTGTGTGATTTATGCTCCGGAAGGTTTTGCAGCTGAAAAGATAGCGATTATGGAAGCCTTAGGTGCAGAAGTTATCCGCACACCGCAAAATGGCGGTATGATTGGTGCACAAAATGCTGCTAAAGCTTATGCGGCAGAACATGGCGCGTATTACACTAACCAATTCGAAACAGAGGACAATCCAGGTGCTTACCGCAACACGTTGGCACAAGAAATTTTGAAGGAATTACCGGAATTCGATTATTTCGTAGCCGGCGTCGGTTCTGGCGGTACTTTTACAGGAACAGCTGAAGGCTTATCAGAACGTCACGCTCAGAACATTCTGATCGAGCCTGAAGGGTCCATCTTGAACGGCGGGCCAAGACATCTGCATGATACGGAAGGCATCGGTTCTGAAAAATGGCCGGGCTTCTTGGAAAAAGATTTAGTCTCAGAAATTTTAACGATCAGTGACGCAGATGCATTCAAAAATGTTAAACAACTCGCATTGCAAGAAGGTATTTTAGCCGGCAGTTCATCGGGGGCTGCATTGCAAGGTGCTTTAGAAATAAAGAAACGTATCGACAAGGGGATTATTGTCACTATCTTCCCAGACGGCAGTGACCGTTATATGTCGAAAGCAATTTTTAATTATCAAAGCAAATAAAGCATTTTTCAAACCTATTGAATAAAGGAGTCGAAAGAGATAATGAAAAAGAAAACACAAATGGTTCATGGCGGACATACAACTGACGATTATACAGGTGCGGTAACAACACCGATTTATCAAACAAGCACTTATTTACAAGATGATATTGGTGATTTACGTGAAGGATACGAATATTCACGCAGCGGCAACCCTACACGTGCAGCTTTAGAAAGCACAATTGCTGACTTAGAAGGCGGACGTTTCGGTTACGCATTTGGTTCAGGTGTGGCAGCTATTTCTGCAGTTGTTATGTTATTAGACAAAGGTGATCACATCGTTGTAAACTCTGACGTCTATGGCGGTACTTTCCGCGTGTTGACGAAAGTCTTCAGCCGTTTAGGTATTGATGCTGATTTCGTAGATACAACGCACACTGAAAATATTGAAAAAGCAATTAAACCAGAAACAAAAATGTTGTTTATCGAAACACCATCTAACCCATTATTACGTGTGACAGATATCCAAGCTTCAGCTGATATCGCACGCAAACACAACTTGATTTCAGTAGTGGATAACACATTCATGTCACCATATTTCCAAAATCCATTAGCTTTAGGTGCTGACATTGTCTTGCATTCAGCTTCTAAATATATCGGCGGACACAGTGATGTTATCGCTGGATTAGTTGTGACTGATAACGAAGCATTAGCTGAACGTATCGGCTTCATTCAAAACTCAACAGGCGGTATCTTAGGACCTCAAGATAGCTACTTGTTGATTCGCGGTATTAAAACATTGGCATTACGTATGGATCAAGTAAGCCGCAATGCTGTGGCAGTGACTGAAATGTTATCAGAACATCCAAATGTGGAAGCAGTCTTCCACCCAAGCTTGAAAGATCATTTGAATCACGATGTGCAAGAACGCCAAGCTTCTGGCCACACAGGCGTTGTTTCCTTTGTCGTGAAAGATGTCGACGCTGCTAAAGCAGTGATTCGTGAGACTGAATATTTCACATTAGCAGAAAGTTTAGGCGCGGTTGAAAGCTTAATCTCTGTGCCGGCGCTTATGACACACGCTTCTATTCCTAAAGATGTACGTGAAAAAGAAGGCATTGCAGACGGACTCATCCGTTTATCAGTAGGTATTGAAGATACAGACGATATTGTAGCTGATTTAAAACAAGCATTAGATAAATTGAACTAATATAGATAGGTAGAAATGCGCTTACCCGATGAGGTAGGCGCTTTTTTGATGTGAAAATTATTTTGAGAATGATTAGAAACTTGTGTAGAATAGAAAACAATTCTATCAAATAGGGGAGTTGTTTGGATTGCAGCCGATTATCCACGGATTTCTACTTGCTCTAGGTTTGATTTTGCCATTAGGCGCACAAAATGTCTTTGTTTTTAACCAAGGGGCCAATCAGAAGAAATGGATCCATGCCCTGCCGGTAATTATAACAGCTGGATTATGCGACACTTTGCTAATTGTACTTGCCATTTTAGGCATGTCGTTGGTTTTAATGTCGCTACCGGTATTGCAGCTGATTGTATACATCGTCGGACTTATCTTTCTGCTCTATATGGCTTGGTCATTATGGAGAGAGAAGCCTGACAAATTGCAGAACTTCGAGCCGATGAGCGCGCGAAAACAAGTCGGATTCGCGCTATCTGTTTCATTACTGAATCCACATGCCATTATGGATACTATCGGCGTAATTGGAACGAGCGCTTCAGTTTATAATGGACTCGATAAAGTCTTGTTCACAATAGCAACCGTCTCTGTCTCCTGGCTGTGGTTCATCTTCTTAGCGATTGCAGGCCGAATGTTAGGTTCTGTCGATAAAACAGGCAGATACATTGTGATATTGAATAAAGTATCGAGCGTTATTATTTTAATCGTCAGTTTTGTGATAGTGAAACATATTATTCAACTTTTGTAAGAGTAGAGAAAAGGGAGGCTTTGCGATGACAGATTTTCAACAGTTGGACCGTTATTTAAAGGTGGATACGAAACAGAAAGCTGCAGATTTAGCAACGTTGAACATGTTGATCCGCCACTATATGCTGCAGGTGCCGTTTGAGAATATCAATGTACAGAATGGCTGGTCGCTTGCTTTGACAGATGAGGCGATGATGCACAAGGTTGTTGACGAGCATCGAGGCGGTTTCTGCTATGAAATGAATTATTTCTTCAAACATTATTTAGAGTATCATGGATACAAGGTGGGTGCGATGTCTGCGACGGTCATGAGTCCGCATGGTTGGGCACGCGAGAATTCACATATGTCGCTAGTTGTGGCAGTAGATGATACGGAATATGTCGTCGATATCGGCTTTGGCGACATGCCGAAATTTGCCATGCCGCTACATACTTGTCCGGCAGAAGGAATGCGTGATGTGACTGGTCTTTACCGGGTACACTTTGCGGATGCACAGCATTATGATGTGCAGAAATGGTCAGAAGCGGAAGAGGAGTGGCACATACAATATCGAGCATTGTATCAGGCGAAGACGCTGGAAGATTTCGCAGACGGCATCGACTTCAATCAGCACCATCCCGATTCCCCGTTTGTGAAAGGCCTGCTCATCACGAAAGCCACTGAGACCGGTCGCCATACCATGACTGAGCAAAGGTTTACTATCTTGTCTGAAGGGGAAAAGAAAGCCTTGGATGTGAGCCGTACCAATTATAAGGAGCTCTTGCCGAAATATTTTGGTATTCCTGAGATGAAGATAGCAACATTTGATGCGTGAAGCGGTTGAAAGCGAGTAAGAAAGCAGTGTTGGAGCTATTTGAGAGCGCTCCAGCACTTTTTTATTATAAATGAAAGCGCTTACTCTATGCGTTTTTTAAAGTAGAAAAATGAATTGTAATCTAAATGTCATCTAATAAACATATTAAGTAACACGACAATGTGTATAATAATTAAGTGTATAGGTGGAAAAGAGAGATGATTATCAGCAGGTTCATCATGCAAGGGCAAAGCGAGAGATGAACGTGAAACTGATAGGTAGAATATAAAATTGTCAGGAGGCATTTCCATTGCAAAAGAAAATTATAGCTGCTGTTGTTGGAACAGGAGCCGTTTCTGCAATAGCAACTGCAGGAGCAGCCGATGCAGCAACAACACATCGCGTTCAAAGCGGGGACTCTTTATGGTCCATTGCGCAGCGTTACAACACATCTATTGCGAATATAAAGTCGCTTAATAACTTAAGTTCTAACTTAATTTTCCCGAATCAAGTTATCAAGGTATCAGGGACAAGCACGTCAACGAACCGCAGCACATCTGGCAGTTCATCTGCATCAGGCGGTTCAACTTATACGGTAAGAGCAGGTGATTCTTTATCACTGATCGCTTCTAAATACGGGACGTCTTACCAAAACATTATGAAACTTAATGGATTGAACAGTTTCTTGATTCATCCAGGCCAAGTCTTGAAAGTATCTGGTACAGCATCTGCACCAGCAGCTTCAAACAATACAGCAAGAACACAACCAAATACAGCAACAGGTTCAACTTATACAGTACAACCTGGAGATTCTTTATCTTTGATTGCTTCTAAATATAATACAACTTATCAAAATATCATGAATTTAAATGGTTTAAATAGTTTCTTGATTTTCCCTGGTCAAAAGTTAAAAGTTACAGGCTCTACAGCCGCAGTGACTAAATCTCCATCACCTGCAGCATCTACAGGTGCCGGTGGTTATTATTCTCCTGTCTTCAATCATTCAAATTTATATGATTGGGGTCAGTGTACATGGCACGCATTCAACCGCCGCGCTCAAACCGGTAAAGGCATTAGTACTTACTGGTGGAATGCGAATAACTGGGATAATGGTGCACGTGCAGATGGATACACTGTTGATCATAATCCGACAGTAGGTTCTATCTTACAATCAGATGCCGGATACTACGGACATGTTGCCTTCGTAGAACGCGTGAATGGCGACGGCAGTATAACTGTCTCTGAAATGAACTATTCAGCAGGTCCAGGCTTTGCAACTTATCGTACAATTCCAGCAAGCCAACGAGGCTACTTTAATTATATTCATTAATTCATAGACTTTGAAAAATAAGCCCAGAGGTGTTCTGCCTCTGGGTTTTTGAGTTTGGAAAAAAGAATGATGGATTTCGCTCTCAATAGAAAGAGTCGGAACAATTCTTATCTTTCAAACATTTATAATTGTGTATTTTTATATACGATTTCATCAATATCAGCGTTATAATCCACTAATAAATCAAGTCCTTTAAAGAACCATTCGTCAGATTCATTAATGTAAAAAGTGATTCTGTCAACAGTAACAGAAGCGGATGCATTTTTATCATGCGGCTCAACTTTGAAAGCAGTTGTAAAATGTTCATGCAACCCTGTGTGTACATAAGTTTGAACATAGAAATTAATTTTAGCACCCGGTTCTAAGTCCAATTCATCTCTAAACCATTTCAAAGCTTTGTCTGTAACTTCAATTTTCATAATGTTTCCCTCCTGGATGTCTTTTCATAGTATGCTTGAATATCCGATTATGAGTTTGTGAAATAATTCACTATCTAACGTGATTATATCAGATTTAAGCGGAAGTAGATATAAAAAGTTTGATATACTAGCTAAAAATAAGACCTAGAAAGGAGCATATTACAGATGATACGTTGTGTCTGCCTCGTAGCAGAAACTAAAGAACGAATTCTCTTAGTCCAAGCACATAATCGTGCAAAATATTATTCCCCCGGGGGTAAGATAGATCCAGGCGAAACGCAGATTGAAGCACTTATACGTGAAATATCAGAAGAACTCAACCTTGAACTTTCCCCGTCAGAAGTAGAATATATCGGGACAGTTATTGGGCCTGCGTACCCGCAAAAGAATGCACAGACAGAGCTGAACTGTTATAGAGTACTTCATGAAATTGATTGGGACGAACTCCGCCCGGCTGGAGAAATTACTGATTTGTGTTGGATATCAAAGCGCGATACGCAACATATTGCACCAGCTGTTTTAAAATGGATAGAGAATAATAAAACGGATATTTGACCTTTCTCAGTCAAATATCCGTTTTATGTTTATTTGAAATCGTAATCGATTTCGTCTTTTTCTTGATCATATTCAATATATAAATCGTAACCTTTGAAGAACCATTCGTCAGATTCATTAACATAAAAACTAATATCTTCAACAGTTATTTCAGCTGCAGCTTCTTTGTCATTCGGATCAAATTTAAATCCTAACATAAAGTTATCATGTAATTTGCTGCTTCCATATGTTTGTACAAAGAAATTTATTTTATCTCCAGCTTCTAAATCAACTTCTTCTTTAAACCAATTTAAAGCTTCATCTGTAATGTGGATTTCCATGATGTACCTCCTCGTTTTCTCTTTCAGTTTGCTTAATCATCATTATAAGTGGTTTATTTTGAATAAGAAATAGGCTGCTAGACTGATTATAAAGGAGTGTACTATAATATTGTTCAAATAGCTGTTGCTAGTTCAAAAAGAGGGACTCGGACAATATTATATCCGAGTCCCTCTTTCTTTCTCAATTCCTATCGCTTAGTTATTGCGCAATTCTTTGAAGCGATTATAAGATGTTGCGAATACTGCTATTAAGTTGCTGAATGAGAAGACTTTAGTTAAGAAGCGGCCTGATTTCAAGGCTGTGTAGAAATCAAGAATGCCTCCGACCACATTAATTGCTAAGCCGACTTGTGATAATTTGCGACTCTTAGAACGTGCAATATAAGTGTTATAAATTTCAATACCGAATCCTACTGTATTCAAAACGTTAGAAAGACGGCGTAATTTTGATTTTGGTTGTTTTGCCATGTAGAGTAAACCTCCTTGTGTAATTTTTTCAGTGTTATCTATTATAACATTACTTATTCTTTCGCACGATGATTACACTTGCGCATGCGCCGTTCGGTAGCGGCGGGCGATTGTGTATTATGTCTGTTTGTCGGATACCGGTTGTGTGACCTTTTTGCCAGAATGGCGGTGAATGAGCCAAGCGGTAATCCAAGCGGTAATTGGAATACTGAGTGCGACTGCGATGCCTCCGAAGAGGATGGACACGAATTCTTGGGTGAATATTTTGGCGTTGATGATGTGTCCGAATGAGTAATTGAGTTTGAAGAACCAAAAGAATAGTGTCAGTTGTCCTCCGAAATAGGCGAGGTAGATGGTGTTGGCTGAGGTTGCCAGGATTTCTCGTCCTACGCGCATTCCGGATTGGAAGAGTTCTGTGCGACTGAGATTCGGATTGGTTTCGCTCAATTCGTACATGGGTGAGCTGATGGTGATGGCTAAATCGACGACGGCTGCTATGACGGCGAGTACGGTGGTGAAGACCATGAATTGAATCATGTTGATGCCGATGTTCATGGAATACACATAAGTTTCGTCTTGTTGTTCTGTCGCGAAGCCTTGCAAGTGGCCGGTTGCGACTGCGAAGTAGATGACGCCTAATAGGATAGCTGTGGTTAGGCAAGTACCGATAAAGGCGGCTTGAGTCTTGACGTTATAACCGTTTAATCCAAATAAATTGAGGCTGGCAACTGCGAGACAGAAGAGTATTGCCACGATCGGAATCGGTAATTTCAAGACGATGGCTACGAGAGCGATGAGTACCATCAGGAAGTTCAAGAAGAGCATGCCGTATGAAATGGCACCTTTCTTGCCTCCGAAAGCAACCATCAGAATCAAAAGGATTAAAGCTAAAATTAATACTGCGCTCATGTGTGTTCACCTCGCAATTTAGCCCATACTTGCATGAGCAGTATAGTAATCGGAATGGTTAGAACGATGCCGATGCCGCCAATTAAAGCACGCGCAATTTCTAATGACCAGTTCATAGAAATGGTATAAGTAATCGTGTTGGCGTTTCTGAGATAAATCAACATCATCGGCAGACTGCCGGCTAAGTATGAAAAGAGCAGAATATTCGTCATCGTTCCCATGATATCTTGGCCGATGTTACGTCCTGCTAAAGCCCAGCGTGTCATGTTGATATTCGGTGTACGCTGCCAAATTTCATACATTCCGCTTGCAATCGTGATGGCAACATCCATGACAGCGCCAAGTGTACCGACGATGACTGATGCCATAAAGACTTCTTTAGGCGGTAAGGTCAGGAAACTCATGGTTTCGTATTTAATGCCGGCACCGCCAGTTGAACGTATGACGATTTCGGCGATACCAACACATAGGAAAGTGCCTATGAGCGTACTGACAATCGTGATAGCGGTTCGCCAATGCCACCCTGTAACCAGCAACAAGGTGACGGCGGTTGCTAGAATAACTGCAATGCTCATCAATAAGAATAAACTGGTTGCTGGAAAGGCATTATGAATCGCAATTGCGCCGATAACCGCTGCGGTGTTGAAGATGAGCGAGAGTATCGACTGGATACCTACTTTACGTCCGACCCATAATACAATGAAAATAAAAATACCTGTCATGAAAACGACTAAGGTATCACGTTTCTTCTCAATTATATTGGCATCGCTCGGATGTTTATTGATATGCAGCAGCACTTTGTCATGCGTGTTGAATTTTTCAGAGTCTGCTTGTGATGCGTAATACGTATTGCTGATGTGACCGCTTTGTCCTTTGAATTTACCATTCAATACACGGATAGTCAGCTTATCAGAATGCTTTGTATCTTGGTTGTGATGTTCATCGGTAACTTGTTCGGTCTTCAAATGTTGCACCTGTGTAATTTCACCAATAGGCATGCGATAAAAACGTGCATTATTCATGGTGAAAAGTAAAGCGACGAGAAAGAGCACTATAAAGGTAAGCAATACCCACGTAAAGGGCTGCTTGAATTTATTTTGATATGACATGATGTGAAAACACCTCATAAATTTGTATAGTTTCAATAGACAACGCGATTATACGCTTAATGAAATGAGAATTCCAATGATTGTGTGGAGAAGGAGGATAAGCAAAAGAGAAGAGGAACGAAAATAACTGGTAGAACTGGTAGAAGCGGTTATTTTCGTTCGGAAAGTGATTTGTAAACTAAGTCAACGGCTTAATGATAGACCGATGTATGTGATAATAAAGCGGTAATTTCGCTTTGTAATGCCTGTAATTCAGGCTTATGGTTATCTTTATGCACCACTACACAAATCGTTCGTTTGATTTCAGTATGAGTTAAAGATAAACGTTCCCAATCTTCGCTTTCTTTTAATAATGCATATTGCGGCGCAAAGACGTATCCTCTATTTTTCTTTAACAGATAAGCAGCTAAACGTGTTGATGAAATACGATGAATGGAATTTCGGGTCGTTTGCTCAATTTGTTGGATTAAGGCACCCGGCATTTCAGATAACGAAAATAGTGTGCATTGATTTAATTGGTTAAGCGGAGGTTGTGTCGCAGAAGCGAGCGGATCTTGTTTCGGCACATATAATGCATAAGCGTCTTCAAATAACGGCGTAATTTCTAAGTCATTACGGTGCTTTAAGTCGGCAGACAAATCCATAAAGGCTACATCAATTTCTCTTGTTAAGAGCATATGCAGCAGTGTTTCATTGTCTTTCATTAATGGTAACAATGTTGTTGGATGTTCATTTTCAAATTTTTGAACCAATAATGGCAGCAATTGCGCCACATAACTTTCTACATAGCCCATTTTAATACGCTTAGATTCAGCTTCTTGCTCTTGACGGAACATCTTCAAAGTTTGTTCGCTTTGCTCTACTATCTTTGCTGCTTCAGTCAAAAATCGCTGGCCTGCTTTAGTTAAATAAATATTTCTGCCTTCTCTTCTGAAAAGAGAAACATTGAGTTCGTCTTCTAATTGAGAAATTTGTCTGCTGATTGCGGATTGGGCGATGTTCAATTCTAAAGCTGCTTCGGATAAATGTTCACGTTTTGCAACCTCAATAAAATATTTGAGTTGTTTGAATTCCATTTTCTGCACCCCGCTTATTGTTCTAATAATTAGAATAATATCATCTAATTTCCATATTGAACAGAAGAATCGCCTTCTATATTATATTAGTTATCAAGAAAAATCTGAAAATTCATACAATGTATATAAAAGGAGGAGCAAGCATGAGCGCGAAAACACAGAATCAAGGTTTATATGATCCGCGATATGAGCATGATGCTTGCGGTATTGGTTTTTATGCCAACATGGATAATTTAAGATCGCATGATATTGTTATTCAATCACTTGAAATGTTACGTCGCTTAGACCATCGTGGGGGGATTGGTGCAGACGGCATGACAGGTGACGGTGCAGGAATAATGACGGAAATTCCATTTGATTATTTTAAGAAACATACTGATTTTGATTTGCCTGCTGAAGGTGAGTATGCAGTAGGATTGTTTTTCACCAATACACCTGTAGAAGGGTCGACACACGAAACAGTATTTCGAGCTTATTTTGAAAGTGAAGGGCTGAAAGTCATCGGCTATCGAAATGTTCCGGTTGAAGTATCGGCAGTTCCGCCGCATGTAGCTGAAACCATGCCTTATATCCAACAAATCTTTATAGATTTAAATCACACTGCAGATGCTGAAAAACGCTTGTATCTTGCGCGTAAACAAATTGAATTCTATGGAGATGAGCAAGGATTAGAACTTTATTTTACTAGCTTATCAACGAAAACGATTGTCTATAAAGGGTGGTTGCGCTCAGATCAAATTAAAAGTTTGTTTATAGATTTAAATCATCCAGATTATATTTCTAAACTTGGTTTAGTGCATTCTCGTTTTAGTACGAATACCTTCCCGAGTTGGAAACGTGCACATCCTAACCGTTTGCTGATGCATAACGGCGAAATTAATACGATTCGCGGAAATATTAATTGGATGCGTGCACGTCAAAAGCGGTTGATAGAAACATTATTTGATGAAAATGACCGTGCGAAAGTTCACGACATTTTAGATGTAGATGGCAGTGATTCTTCAATTGTAGATAATGCATTAGAATTTTTATCATTGGCTATGGAACCGGAAAAGGCTGCAATGCTGTTAGTGCCTGAACCTTGGCAATACAGTAAAGCAAATCAAAGTTCAGTACGAGCACTTTATGAGTATTACAGTTATTTAATGGAACCGTGGGATGGACCGACGATGATTTCGTTCTGTAATGGAGATAAAATCGGAGCGCTGACTGACCGTAACGGATTGAGACCTGGACGCTATACTATCACCAAAGATAACCATATTATCTTTTCTTCTGAAGTAGGTGTGATTGATGTCGATGAAACAGACGTAGCATTTAAAGGACGTTTGAATCCTGGACGTTTGCTGCTCGTAGATTTTGATAAACATGAAGTGGTACATAATCACATTTTGAAGAAAGAAATTGCAGGCGAATTACCTTATGAAGCATGGTTAGAAAAACATAAAGTAAATATCAATCTAGATCTTCCTTTTAAAGACAAAGCATGGAATGAAGATACATTGCAACGTTTGCAAAAGCAATTCGGTTATACGCGTGAAGAAATTCATAAGTATATGAAAGAACTGGTGGAAGGTAAGAAAGATCCAATTGGTGCGATGGGATACGATGCGCCGTTAGCTGTGCTGAACGAACGCCCAGAGTCGTTATTTAATTACTTCAAACAATTATTTGCACAAGTTACCAATCCTCCGATTGACGCCTATCGCGAAAAGATTGTAACGAGTGAGTTGACGTATTTAGGGAAAGAAGGCAATTTGTTGCTTCCTAATACTGAAGCCTTGAATCGTTTGCAATTGAAACACCCTGTTCTTACAGAAGTACAATTGCAAGCAGCAGAAGCTGGACCTTTCAATGCGCAATATTTATCGACTCTTTATACCGGAAGTTTAGAGGATGCCTTAGAAGATTTGAGAAATAAAGCAGTACAAGCAGTGAAACAGGGGCATGATATTTTAATTTTAGATGACAGCGGCTTACAAAATGAAGAAGGCTATGCAATTCCGATTTTACTGGCGGTAAGTTATTTGCATCAGGCGTTGATTAATGAAGATTTGCGTCAAGAGACAAGTCTTGTCGCAAAAGGCGGAGAAATCCGCGAAGTACATCATGTCGCATGTTTATTAGGATATGGTGCTAATGCAGTATTACCGTATTTAGCGCAAGAAACCGTTGCAGCATTAGTCAGACAAGGGGAATTATCTGGCGATGTTGCATCACAGGTTAAAGTTTATACTGACGTATTAGCTGAAGGTGTTATTAAAGTTATGGCGAAAATGGGTATTTCAACCGTTCAAAGTTATCAAGGGGCTCAAATCTTTGAAGCGGTCGGTCTATCTCAAGCAGTCATTGATAAATATTTCACAGGTACGCAGTCTAAACTCTCAGGTTTAACCATTGATTTGATTGATAAGGAGAATAAAGCACGTCAAAGTCGAGAAGAGAAACATCTAGACTCAGGCAGTACATTCCAGTGGCGTCAACAAGGGCAATATCATGCTTTCAATCCGACAACTATCCGATTGTTGCAACATGCTTGCCGGGAAAATGATTATGCGATGTTCAAAGAATATTCTCGAAGTGTCAATGAACAGCGGACAGATCATATTCGCCAGTTGATGAAATTTAAATCTCGTAATCCTATCAATATTGATGAGGTTGAACCTATTGAGGCGATTGTACATCGTTTTAACACTGGAGCAATGAGTTACGGATCTATTTCGAGAGAAGCGCACTCTACTCTAGCTGAAGCGATGAATCAAATCGGAGGTAAAAGTAACAGCGGTGAAGGCGGCGAGGAACCAGAACGTTATCTTTTAGGCCCCGACGGAGAGAATTTTTCAAGTTCAATTAAACAAGTGGCATCTGGACGCTTTGGAGTAACAAGTGATTATTTGCAACATGCAACTGAAATCCAAATCAAGGTTGCACAAGGCGCTAAACCAGGGGAAGGCGGACAGTTGCCAGGTTCTAAAGTTTATCCTTGGATTGCTGAAGTTCGAGGATCGACACCAGGAATCGGTTTGATTTCTCCACCGCCGCATCACGATATTTATTCAATTGAGGATTTAGCCCAACTGATTCATGATTTGAAAAATGCAAATCCGAAAGCGAATATCGCAGTGAAATTAGTTTCTAAAAGTGGTGTCGGAACAATAGCAGCAGGTGTGGCAAAAGCGTTCGCTGATAAAATTGTTATCAGTGGTTTTGACGGCGGAACGGGCGCTTCACCTAAAACGAGTATTCAACATGCTGGACTGCCTTGGGAAATCGGTCTAGCAGAAACGCATCAAACTCTCATGATGAATAATTTACGTTCACGTGTAAGATTAGAAACAGATGGCAAGCTCTTAACAGGACATGACGTTGCTTATGCTTGTGCATTAGGGGCTGAAGAATTCGGTTTTGCAACTGCGCCTTTAGTTGTGCTCGGTTGTATTATGATGCGTGTGTGCCACAAAGATACTTGTCCAGTCGGCGTGGCGACACAAAATGAAGATTTGCGCAAACTGTTTACAGGGCGCGCAGATTACGTGGTCAATTTCATGCATTTCATTGCACATGAATTACGTGAAATATTAGCTGAACTTGGTTTACGTACAGTAGATGAGTTAATTGGCCGATCAGATTTATTGGAACCTTCAGCAGAGGTTCATAATGAAAAAGCGCGTTCTCTGAATGTGATACTGCTTTTACATCAAGAAACAGGACCGCGTTTTAAAGAAATTGAACAACAGCATCACCTAGCAGAAGGTTTTGATGCAACAGAATTGATTCCAGACGCAGAAGCGGCCATTTCGGCTGGAACGAAATTCAGAGGACATTATCATTTGTGCAACGAGCAGCGTGATGTAGGTGTAACTGCCGGCAGTCTGATTACTCAAGCACATGGAGCGGAAGGTTTACCCGAAGATACGATTTATGTTGAAACTACTGGCCATGCTGGCCAAAGTATCGGTGCGTTTACACCATCTGGATTAACCCTTCACCATACCGGTGATGCTAATGACTATGTTGGTAAAGGTTTATCAGGCGGTAAGATTATTATTAATGCACCGAACACAGAACGAGAAGAAAATATTATTGCCGGAAATGTATGTTTCTATGGAGCAACAAGCGGTAAAGCCTTTATCAACGGTTATGCCGGAGAGCGTTTCTGTATTAGAAACAGCGGTGTACATGCAGTTGTAGAAGGAATTGGTAATCACGGATTGGAATACATGACAGGAGGTCGTGTAGTTGTCTTAGGAAATGTCGGAGATAACTTCGGTCAAGCAATGAGCGGCGGTGTAGCCTGTATCTTCCCTGATGATGTAGAACAATTTAAAACTTACCATGCGTTAGACACATTGGATTTTGATACTTTATCTCATCCAGAAGAATTTGAAACACTGCGTGATATGTTGGAAGAACATGTAACGTATACAGGAAGTAAGAAAGCAGCAGCAGTTTTAGCTGATTTTAATAATATTGCTGACCATGTAGTAAAAGTAATTCCTAAAGATTATAAGCTTATGATGCATAAGTTGGAAATGCATCAACGTTTAGCTGAAGACAATGACAAAGCAGTTTTAAATGCATTTTACGATTCCAGCACTGAAGTGACAACATCAGAGGAACCATTTTCAGTTGTTTATTAACGGAAAGGAAGGAGTGTTTTCAAATGGGAGAATTTAAAGGATTTATGAAGTATGACAGACAAGCACTACCGGAACTTTCGTTAGCAGAACGTTTAACGAGTCATGCAGCATTTCAACAATGTTTTTCAAAAGAAGATGCGAGCATGCAGGGTGCGAGATGTATGGATTGTGGAACTCCTTTTTGCCAAGCAGGTCAACAGGTTGAACGTGATACAGTAGGCTGTCCGATTGGGAATTATATACCAGAATGGAATGATCTTGTCTTTCATCAAGACTATAAAGCAGCTTACGAACGTTTAGCAGAAACTAATAACTTTCCGGATTTTACCGGACGTGTTTGTCCGGCTCCGTGTGAACAAGCTTGTGTGATGAATATTAATCGTGATCCGGTCGCGATTAAAGGAATTGAGCGTACTATCGTTGACGAAGCATTTAAAAATGGCTGGGTTCAACCGAGAGTGCCGGCACAGCGTTTAGGGCAACGCGTAGCTATTATAGGAAGCGGTCCTGCAGGATTGACTGCAGCTGATGAATTGAACGCAAAGGGATATGAAGTGACCGTTTATGAACGTGCGCACGAAGCAGGCGGTTTGTTGATGTACGGCATTCCGAATATGAAATTAGATAAAGATGTAGTACGTCGTCGTATTCGATTGATGGAGGAAGCAGGTATTCATTTTGTCACGGATACAGAAGTTGGAAAAGACATCTCTAAAGAGACTCTTGAATCTGAAAATGATGCCATCATAGTGTGTACAGGTTCTCAACAAGCAAGAGACCTTCCATTAGAGGGACGCATGGGATATGGCATACACTTTGCTATGGATTATTTAACAGAGCAAACGCAAATTGCAAATGGAGAATTAAAACCAGAAAATGCAGAAATCAGCGCCGAAGGGAAAAATGTAATTGTAATTGGCTCGGGTGATACCGGTGCCGATTGCGTTGCGACTGCTTTGCGTGAGAATTGTAAAACAGTAGTACAGTTCAATTATCGTACAAAGCTGCCTGAGCGTTATGAAATTCAAGGTAATCCTTATTGGCCATTGTCTATGCCTGTATTTAAAATGGATTATGCACATAAAGAAGCAGAAGAACGTTTCGGTTACGAACCTCGTGCTTATGGCGCGCAAACCATGCGTTATGATGTAGATCGTATTGGCAATATTCGAGGTGTTTACACGCAAACTTTGAGAAAAATGCCGGATGGCAGTACACGAATTGACGATACTGAAAAACATTGGCCTGCAGATTTAATTCTACTAGCGATTGGATTTACAGGCACTGAAAATACCGTGCCGAATACGTTCGACCTACGCACAGAGCGAAATAAAATTGTAGCGGATGAGCACGATTATGCGACTAACCAACCTCATATATTTGCAGCAGGCGATGCGAGACGTGGTCAAAGTTTAGTCGTTTGGGCGATTAAAGAAGGTCGCGGTGTTGCCAAATCTGTTCACAGATATTTACAACAGCAGCTTGTTTTAAGTTAATAAAAATCAATGATAGAGGGACATCCGTTCCTCTATTTTGTTGTAATATGAATTTGTCAACAAGGATTGTGTAAAATTTACTTAAAAAATTGATTGACTTTTATGATGGGGTATAATAAGATATTTATTGTGCTTATTGGAGGAATACCCAAGTCCGGCTGAAGGGATCGGTCTTGAAAACCGACAGGAGCTTAACGGCTCGCGGGGGTTCGAATCCCTCTTCCTCCGCCATTTATATTATTAACGCGGGATGGAGCAGTTCGGTAGCTCGTCGGGCTCATAACCCGAAGGTCGGTGGT
>OMJG01000957.1_pt1 | contig 18878 bp, 17 predicted proteins | sample 1646431 | NCBI WGS metagenome assembly OMJG01 (sample SAMN03771674, study PRJEB25209) | food metagenome | isolation source: Cotija cheese | place: Mexico:Jalisco,Michoacan | collected 2011-12-12
GCGCTGATCCTCATAGACCAGGGCTTCCTTGTCCGGGTTCCGCAGGACGGTGGTGTCGAGCATGGTTCCGAGCTTCATTGCTTCTCCTTGTGACGAGTGCCATACTGAAAACAATTGAACCACGATTCATTTCTTTGGGGAAGTGAGCCCTTCGACGATCCGAGGTGAGGATGGCGTATCGCGCAACCCAGCGCACTCGGGCCAATGCCGAGGCGCGTCGGGCCGGCATCGAACGCGCCACTCGACATGTCATTGCCCGCGGAGGATTCGCCTCGGCGAGTGTGGCCGCGGTTGCCGCCGAGGCCGACTGCAGTGCCGGGTCGATCTACACGTACTTCAGCAGCCGAGACGAGCTGCTGCGGCTGGTCTTCGCGCAGGCGGCAGGCCACGAGCTGGAGGTCATCGCCGGTACCGTCGCCGAGGCGGCCACGGCCTCGCAGATCGCCGAATCGACTGTCGAGGTCTTCGTCCGCCGCGCCGTGGCCGGCCGCAGGCTCGCCCACGCGCTGCTGCTCGAAGAGGTTCCCGAGCCTGTGCAGAGCGAACGACTGCGGCTGCGCCGCGGATACGTCGCCGCCATCGGGGCAGCCCTGGACCGGGCGGGCGGCACGCAGATCCCCGCCGAGGTGGTCGCCCGGTCGATCGTCGGAAGCGTCGGAGAGAACCTCGTCGACATCCTCGATCCGGCCACCCCGAATCCGAGCTCCGCAGAGATCGAGTCCCTCATCAAGGCACTGACCACCTACACCAGATCCGCATTAGGAGAACCATGACCACGACGCCCGACACCGCGTCAACGAAAGCGAACCCTGCAGCCGCACGCTCGGCAGACCCCGGGTCGGACCCCACCACCCCGCGGACGACGCATACGGTGTTCAACCAGGCGCCGCCTCGGCGAGATATCAACGAGTTCTCGCTGAATACGGCCCTGAAAGACGCGCTCGCCCACTATTCGCCGGGTGCCTCGCACGACGAGCTCGAGCGCATCGGGGCGCTCGTCGGCAGCGCCGATTTCATCAACGACGCACGCTTGGTCAACGTCCACGGGCCGGTGCTGCGGACCCACGACGACTGGGGCAATCGCGTCGACGAGATCGAATTCCACCCGGCTTACCACCGGATCATCGGCGATGCACTCGACGCGGAAGCCCACTCCTACGCCTGGACTCATCCCGGGCCGGGAGCCAACGTCGAACGCGCCGTGCGGTTCATGCTCTTCTCCCAGATCGAACCCGGCCACGCCTGCCCGGTGTCGATGACGCACGCGGTCGTGCCGTCCCTGCTCGTCGACTCCGCTCTCGCCGATTTCTGGGTGCCGCGTGCCACCGCCGCCGGGTACGATCCGCGGAGGGTCGACCCGGCGACGAAGTCCGCAGTGACCTTCGGCATGGCGATGACGGAGAAGCAGGGCGGATCGGACATCCGCGCGAACACCACCACTGCGGTCCCGGTCGGCGACCACTACCTCATCACCGGCCACAAATGGTTCTGTTCGGCTCCGCAGTCCGATGCCTTCCTCGTCATCGCCCAACTTGATGAGGGACCGAGCTGCTTCGTCGTGCCCCGAGTGCTGCCCGGCGGTGACCTCAACTCGGTGCGGATCCAGCGGCTCAAGGACAAGCTGGGGAACAGATCCAATGCCTCCTCGGAACTCGAGTTCGACGCCACCCACGGTTGGCTGCTGGGGCAGCCGGGCAGGGGAGTGCGCACGATCATCGAGATGGTCGCCCAGACCCGGCTCGACTGCGTCCTCGGTTCGGCCGCGGGGATGCGCCAAAGTGTGGCCGAGGCGGCCTGGCACGCCCGTGGGCGCGCGGCCTTCGGCACCACGCTCATCGACCAGCCGCTCATGCGCGCGGTCATCGCCGACCTCCAGCTCGAAACCGAAGCGGCCACCTACACGGCGCTGCATCTTGCCGCCGCCTATGACGACGACAGCGCCGAGGCGGCCGACTTCCGGCGCCTTGCCACGGCTGTCGGGAAGTACTGGATCTGCAAACGCGGGCCCGAGCACGCGTACGAAGCACTCGAGTGCCTCGGCGGCAACGGCTACACCGAAGCGTTCCCCCTGGCCCGCCGCTACCGGGAGCAGCCGGTGATGGCGGTGTGGGAAGGATCCGGAAACGTCATCGTCCTCGACGTGCTGCGTGCCTTGGCCCGTGAACCGCGAAGTGCCAAGTCGTTCCTCGGCTTCCTCGAGACCGGATTGGGCCAGCACACGGACTTCGATGCAGCCTACGAATCGCTGGCGCGGTCGCTGCAGTCAGCGGTGCAGGATCTGGATTCCGGGGATGCGGCCGCGCAGGCCGCGTTGCAGGCACGCGGTCGAGTCCTCGTCGAGAAGATGGCGCTGCTCATGCAGGCGGCGATCCTCTTCGAATCCGCCCCGACCGAGGTGGCATCGAGCTTTGCGGCTGCCCGCCTCGGCGCCGACCGGGGCCGCGAATACGGAGCCCTGCCCGACGGCGTCGACATCGACTTCCTCATCAACCGGGCGTGAGCGGGATGCCCTGTCGCTGAAAGCACAGTCTGAGTTGAACAGCACATGTTTGAAACTGGGCTATTCAACTCAAACTGTGCCGCGACGCGGGGCCTCCGGCGCGCAGCCGAGTGCGGTGGGGGCAGGGTGCAGCGGGGCGGTTGTTCAGCTGCGGCGGTGCGCGGAGACGCAGCGGCGGCGGTCGACGCGCATGACCCTCCCGCCGTTGCGCAGGCGACGCTGAACGCAGTCCGGCGGTCCGTCGAAATCCGGTCGCGGTGTGCGGGAGACGACAGCCGGCTTCTGTTCGAGATTGAACGAATCGGCTTCCCACTCCGAAGTGCGACGTGCCCCGAACTCGGATCTGTCGATGAACGCCCGGAACTCTGCGACCAGTCGTTCCTGCATGTCGTAGAGGCTCTCCTCGTTTCCGGGGAAGTCGAGGAGGACTTCAATGGCCTCCCCGGCGACGACGATCCGCGCAATGAGCCGACGCTCATCCTCGGTGTCTCGGAGCATCGCGATGCTGTCCCATTCGTAGTTCGCGAACATTCCGAGAACGATCGGGGTGACGACCTTCTCGCAGAGGACATCCTGCGTGAGTTCGATGCGGTCCATGTGTCCCACCATAGGTGCTCAGTCGGCGGGAATTCGAAGGCGTCTCGGAGTTTTGCGGAAACCGCGGCCGATCTGCGGTATCCGGCAGATTTCGTGCGGTTCCGCGCCAGAGCTTCCGCGCCGGTGCTTTCGCGACCGCGCCTCCGCGCCTCCGCGCCAGTGCTTCCGCGCCAAAGCTTCCGCGACCGTGCCGATGGCGGCGCCGCATCGACTGGGGACGATTGTGGCGCCGTATCGGCTGGGGACGAAGGCGGCACCGCATAGACTTGGCACCATGCCCCGCAGTCCGCTTCCGCCCCGAGAGGGAATCTCGGCGACCGCTCTGCGGGCCCCCGGTGGCAAGGCCACCCATGCGAAGAACCACCTGCCCGTTCCCGACTCGATCGGCGACTGGCTCGAGACCGAATTCCCCGAGGCGGCCCCCGAGTCCCGACAGGCGCTGCTGACCGATGGGGACATGTGCGACGAGGCGGGGCGCCCGGTGACCTGGGACGATCCGGTCATTCCCGGCGGGTTCTACTTCTTCCATCGCCCGGTCCCGGCCGAAGAGCGGATCCCCTTCGACGTCGGGATCGTGTTCGAGGACGAGGACCTGATCGTCGTCGACAAACCTCATTTCCTCGCCAGCACTCCGAACGGGCGCTTCGTGCGCGAATGCGTCGTCACCCGGCTGCGTGTCGATCTCGACCAGCCCGACCTCGTCGCCATCCACCGACTCGACCGGATCACCGCCGGTCTGCTGGTTCTGTCGAAACGGCCCGAGACGCGCGGCCGCTACCAGCGTCTGTTCCAAGACCGCAGGGTTCACAAGACCTACCGAGCTCTGGCGCCGGCCCCGCCGCCGGAGCTCGAATTCCCGATTGTCCGGGAATCGCGCCTGGTCAAGCCTGTCGGCGGACGCCAGGTGCTCGAAGTCGCAGGGGAGCCGAACGCGGTCAGTCGGATCCGACTCGTGCGCACGATCGGAGCACAGGGACTCAGCCCCAGCGGGACTCGAGTGGATACGGATGCAGCTGGGCCGCCTCGGCGAGGGGGAGGTGACCATGCACCGTCCGAATGGGCGGGAGACGAGGACGAAGGTCCGCCTCGGGGAGGGATTGCCGAGTACGAACTTGCGCCGGTCACGGGCAAGACCCACCAGCTGCGGGTGCACATGAACGGGCTCGGGCTGCCCATCCTCGGTGATCCGGTCTATCCGGTCGATCTCGCCCCGGATCCGTACGACTTCACGTCACCACTGCAGCTGTTGGCCGCGGAGATCGCATTCGACGATCCGCTGACGGGGTGCCCGCGCCATTTCAGCTCGCATCTGAGCCTCGACCCGGGTGCGGTCGCTGCGTCCTGAGCGGTCGGCTCAGGCAGAGTCGGCGGCGAAGTTCGCCCATGGTCGGCGGGGACACGGTAGCCTGGTGGTATGAGTCCACATTCCCCCGGCTGCACGTCAGAGGCGATCGTCGCCCTTGTCCGCACCCGCATCACCAGTGGTGAATACCCGGCGGGAAGCCCGGTCCGCGATGGTGCCTTGGCCAAGGAGTTCAACGTTTCGCGCAACACCGCCCGCGAATCGCTGAGCCTGCTGCGCCACGCCGGGCTGCTCACCCAGGAGCCCAACCGGGGTTTCTTCGTCTCCACCTTCGGCATCGACGAGCTCAAGGACCTCTACCGTGCCCGCCGAGTCTTCGAGATCCGCGCCGTCCAGGAATCGCAGGATGCCACCGACGAGGCGATGGCCGCCGTCGAAGCCTCCGTGGTCCGGGCCGAAACCGCACCGAAGAACGAAACCTGGGCCGATGCGCAGGAACACTCGGCATCGTTCCACCGCGCGATCGTCGGCCTCCTCGGTTCACCGCTTCTCGACGAGTTCTACCTCAACCTCATGGCTCGGCTGTCGACGACGTTTTCGCGCTCGCCCGAACCCGGCAAATACCATTCGCACTGGGCGAATCCGCACCGGGATATCCTCGAGAAGATGAAGTCCGGGGACCGGCAGGGCGCCGAAGGGCTGCTGCGCATCCACCTCGACGACTCCGAAGCCTCGACCCTCGACCTCGCACGGTCCGTGGGGGAGGGGCGGTAGAGCTTCGGTGAGGATGGGGCGGCGGCCACCTGCTTCGGTGATGGCTTGACGATGAGCCGCCTCGGTGAAGGTTTCCCGCACGAATCCGACAGCTTTTCCTGTGTAGCCAGTCTCACAGTGCTCGGTACTTGAACCCATAGCCGTCGGCTGTCGCGCTCCGATAGCATTGAGCCACCGTATCTTCGCGTCGAAAGGCTGTCTTCATGGGAAACCCTGAGCAGGAATCACAGGCCGCAAACGATCCGTTCTCGCTGACGGGACTCACGTATGACGATGTCCTCCTCCTGCCAGGCGACACCGATGTCATCCCTTCCGAAGCCTCCACGGCCTCCCGGCTGACCAAGGAGATCGAACTCAACATTCCGCTCGTCTCCGCGGCGATGGACACCGTGACCGAATCCCGGATGGCGATCGCGATGGCCCGCATCGGCGGCCTGGGCATCATCCACCGCAACCTCTCCGCCGAGGATCAGGCGAACCAGGTCGATTACGTCAAGCGCTCCGAATCGGGCATGATCAACGACCCGCTGACGATCACCGCGGACAAGACGCTGGAAGAGCTCGACGAGATCTGCGGCAAGTACCGCATCTCCGGACTGCCCGTCGTTGACGAGAACAATGTGCTCGTCGGCATCGTGACCAACCGCGACCTGCGCTTCGTCACCCGCAGCGAATTCCCCACGCGCACCGTCGCCGAGACGATGACGAAGATGCCGCTGGTCACCGCCCCCGTCGGCGTGGCCGCCGAGAAGGCCTTCGAGCTGCTCGCCGAACACAAGGTCGAGAAGCTGCCCCTCGTCGATGACAATAACGTCATCCAGGGCCTCATCACCGTCAAGGACTTCGTCAAGACCGAGGAATACCCGCTGGCGACTAAGGACGACGAGGGTCGCCTGCGTGTCGGTGCCGCCGTCGGATTCTACGGCGACGCCTACGAGCGTGCAGGACTGCTCGCCGAGGCGGGAGCCGACGTCCTCGTCGTCGACACCGCCAACGGTCACGCCCGCGGAGTCACCGACATGATCAAGAAGGTCAAGTCCGATCCGGCGTTCTCCGGCGTGCAGATCATCGGCGGAAACGTCGCCACGAAGGAAGGCGCGCAGGCGCTCGTCGAGGCCGGAGTCGACGCCGTCAAGGTCGGCGTGGGACCCGGATCGATCTGCACCACCCGTGTCGTCGCCGGTGTCGGCGTCCCGCAGGTCACCGCCGTCCACCTCGCCGCTCAGGCCGCCCGAGCCGCCGGCGTCCCGGTCATCGCCGACGGCGGACTCCAGTACTCCGGTGACATCGGCAAGGCGCTGGTCGCCGGTGCCGACACCGTCATGCTCGGATCCCTGCTGGCCGGGTGCAACGAGTCGCCGGGCGAACTCATCTTCGTCAACGGCAAGCAGTACAAGGCCTACCGCGGCATGGGCTCGCTGGGCGCGATGGCTCCGCGCAAGGGCAAGTCGTATTCGAAGGACCGCTACTTCCAGGCCGATATCGCCACCGACACCGACCTCATCCCCGAGGGCATCGAAGGTCGTGTCGCCTATCGCGGTCACCTCAAGCAGGTCGCCCACCAGCTCACCGGAGGTCTGCGCCAGACGATGTTCTACGTCGGCGCGCGCACCGTCGACGAGCTCAAGGCCAAGGGCAAGTTCGTCCGCCTGACCACGGCTGGGCTGAAGGAAAGCCACCCGCACGATATCCAGATGACCGTCGAGGCCCCGAACTACGTCGTGAAGTGAGGTAGGCAGGACCTCTGGCAGAGGGGACTCTGGTCGATGAGAAGCCGCAGTTTCCGCGTTTGCGCGGAGGCTGCGGCTTTTTCGTGCGTGTGCGAATGCGCGGGGGTTGCGGCTTTTTCGTGCGTGTGCGAATGCGCGGCATTTCTAGGTCAGCATCGGATACTGTCTGACCGAAAGTAGGTCAGCATCGGATACTTTTCCGGCGACAGAAGTATCCGATGGTGACCTAAGTTTGCTCAAGCGGAGGGGCGAAGGTGGAGTTCCGGACGATCCGTGCGGGATTCTGTGCTGAGACCCCGCACGGGGCGTCCGGAACTCAGCGAGCGTGGTGCCTCGCACTTGCCGTTCCTCTCTCCTTGCGCAGAGCTTCGGGTCGAGGCGCAGGCTCTTCTCCTTGCGCAGAGCAGCGGGTCGAGGCACAGACTCTCGTAGACTGACTAAATGTCGTTGAGCCGCAGCTTCCGAGTGCTGTGGGGAGCCAATGCACTCTCGAATCTCGCGGATGGCCTGGCCTTTGTCTCGATGCCTCTGCTCGCTGCGTCATTCACCGATGACCCGCGAATCATCGCTGGTTTGGCTACCCTCTATGCGGTCGTCCGCCTCTTCGTCGCATTGCCTATCGGTGTTGTCGTGGATCGACTTGAACGCCGGAAACTGATCGTCGTTGCCAATCTTCTGCGGGGACTCGCGCTGCTGGGATTCGCGCTCTCATTGCAGTTCGGGCTGTCGTCACTTGTCGCGCTCTACCTTGCCATGGCGGTGGTGGCCGCTTTGGAGAGCACTGCGGACAACGCTGCCGTCGCAATCCTGCCGTCGCTGGTCGACCGTGGAAGATTGGAGGCAGCAAATGGAAGAATCGCCGCTGCGCAACTCGTCGCCGATGAATTCGTAGGACCTCCGTTAGGAGGACTTCTCATTGCGGTCGCAGCGTCAGCGCCGGTCTTCGCAATGGGAGGACTGTGGTCAGCAGCGGGTCTGATCGCTTTGGCTCTGCCCGCCCGCCGGGCCCGACGCGAACACGACCTGTCGTCACAGCAGCGGATCGCCGGGAGCTTCCCCTCGCCCATGGAGATGTACCGCGAATCCATGGACGGCCTTGCGTGGCTGGCTCGTCACAAACTCGTCGGTGGGCTTGCTCTGATCGGTGCCCTAGCCAGTATCGGATACATGCTGGCGTTTTCGATCCTCGTGCTGATCGCCCGAGACCGGCTCGGACTCGGTGAGACAGCCTATGGTTTCCTCCTCGCGTTCTCCGCACTCGGCGGTCTCCTCGCAACCTTTGCAGCACCCGCACTGCGACGCCGACTGGGCGCGAAATGGACCATCGCCGCGAGTCTTCTGCTCGGAGCGCTATCGCTGGGTGGGCTCACATTCACAACAGACCCGCTGATCGCAGGAGCCTTATTGGCCGTCTACATCTTCCACGCGGTCGTATGGAACATCTGCTCGACTTCGCTCCGCCAGAGGCTCGTGCCCGATTCGCTGCTGGGAAAGGTCGGCGGCGCGACTCGCGTCATGGGGCTGTCCGGACTTGCCATCGGCTCCTTGGTGGGAGGCCTTCTGGGCACAATCAGCCTGATGATTCCTGTGGCCACAGCCTCTGGAGTCTTCGTGATCTGCACGGTCCTGGCGGCGGTGCTGATCGACGACGAATCGTTCTGTGAGGATTGATCCAGGCGCCCAACGAGCGGCAGATCTAGGTCAGCATCGGATACTTTCCTGCGACAAAAGTATCCGATAGCGACCCATATTTGCTGAGGCGAAGCGGTAAAGGCCAAGTTCCGGACGATTTGTGCGGAATTTTGCCTCGGGACTCCGCACGGGGCGTCCGGAACTCGGGAGCCGGATCCGCCATGAACGTCTCACGATGTTGGACAACACACCTGCATGTGACGAAGGCCACTCAGCGCTTTTCTGCCCGATGCGCCCGTAGTGCGAACAGCCTCCTTGCCGCATGAGACCTGGGCGCGGGCACGGTCTTGCCCGACGGATGCGCGACGCCCGTAGTTGTCGGATCGGCGAAGACTCTCTTCGCCAACCCGGAAAGTTAGGGTAGGTTTCCCTAATGCGAGCCGCGCTTCGCGGTGCGCATCATCGAAGGAGGAAACCTCACAGTGACGACTTCTCTGCTCTATGACACCGAAGCGACACCCACCTCAGCACCCCTTCAGACCCCCGAAATCCCCCACCCGGATGCCGTTGGCACCGTCAGCGCGAGTCGATGCCGCTCGGCACGACGAGCTCCTCAAGCGACCGGATGCGGCCCAAGCCGAGATGGGAACCGGGCGAAACATGGGGCCGGGATGGATCAACGTGAGCGCAGAGTCTGTCCGTGATGACGAACAGTTGGCGTTCTGGATCAAGACCGCCATGGACTTCAACCGGGCAGTGACGAGCCTGCCGGACTGATCCCGGGGACCGTTGACGCGGCCGCTATCTGCCGACCGCTCACCTCAGCGACACTGCAGCGAGCTATGCGGCGCGCGGTCGGCGCGGACTTGAGCGGTCGATGCGATGCGACCGAGCCGATGTGTGCGGTCGGCGCTGAGTTGAGCGGCGGGTGAGGCGCCGAAGTCCGAACACCGCGATCGCCGAGGTGGGGCTTCGCAGCGGAGCCCCACCTCGGCGAGTGCGTTCATCCTTCACCTCAGCGGTTAGTATCATTCCAACGGTTGCCTGCGCGTCGCTGCGCAGAGTCACGAATCGGTCCTCAGACTCAAAGGTGCGCACATGGCGAAGCAGAACGATCGGCCGACCCTGGCCACGGTCGCTGCCCGCGCCGGTGTGAGCATCAAGACGGCCTCCCGCGTCCTCAACGGCGAAAAGCACGTTGCCGCCTCGACCGCGGAGAAGGTCGAAACCGCCGCAGAAGAACTCGGATTCCGACTCAATTCCACAGCCCGGCGCTTGCGTGCCGGAGGCCGCTCACCCTATATCGGCGTGGTCCTCTCCGATGCCGGGGACGCCTTTCAGGCTCGTGCCTTCGCCGCCGTGGAAGCCGAACTCGCAGCCGTCGACCTGCGCCCTGTAGTGACCGTCGTCGGTGACGATCCCGACCGGGAGGAAGCCTTCCTCGACGAATGCCTCGCCAACGATCTGACCGGGATCATCGTCATCCGCGCCCACCCCGAGGCGGCCGAGACCTACGCACGAGCCGCCTCGGCGCCAGGCACCAGAATCGTCTCCCTCGACCCGGCGGTCGACAGTCCCGGCATCGGCATCGTCGCAGGTGATGACCGTGAAGCGGGACGCCTCGCGGCCGAGCAGCTGCTCGCTCACGGACACATGGCACTCGGCGTCATCGGAGATCAATCGCCCAGCCTCATCACCACCCGCCGCCTGCAGGGAATCCAGGATGCCGTCGCCGGCCGTCGCGGTGTCGGCTGGCGCGCGTATATGCGCGAAGACGCCCACGACGAAGCCAGCGCAAAGAACGTCGTCGCCGCCTGGCTCGGCTCCCGCAGCGCCCCCGGTGCCCTCATCACCCTCTCGGCCACGCTCACGCAGGGCGCCATCGATGCCTGCCGCCGCCTCGGCGAATGGCCGGCCCTGGTGGGCATCGACGATTTCCCCACGGCCGAACTCCTCGACGTCACCGTCGTCGATCGCAACGTCGAATCCTTTGCCGCCGAGGCGGTCCGCAGGCTCCGGGCCGGTGCGGAACCCAGCGGTGCGGGGGTGGAACCCAGCGCTGCCGGGGCCGGCGGGGGCCGCCTCGGTGAGGGAAACGGCCCGATCGCGGCGGAGACGATGGGGCATTGTCGTGTCGACGACAGCGTGCCCGATTTCGACAACGCGCTGTGCGTCATCGCTCGTGGCAGCGGTGAAGAGCCGCCGGACACCCGCTGAAAACTTTTGTCGAAACAGTTGACAGCAGACGGCGTTGAGCGAATCATATTCAACAGCCTGACAACGTTGTCAGATTGATTGAAAGGTTCACAATGAGGCACAACCTTAAGTCCCACAAGAAGCTGGCGCTCTTCGGCGCCTCGGTCGCGATCGGTGCTCTTGCACTCAGCGGCTGCGGCAATCAGAAAGGGCAGGGAAACGACGAGGCGGACAGCGGATCCGGCGGCGACGGAGACGTCACGATCGCACTGCTGCTGCCCGAGTCGAAGACCACCAGATACGAGTCGCTCGACAAACCGAACTTCGAGAAGTACCTCAAAGAGGCCAATCCGGATGCGAAGGTCGAATACCGCAACGCCAATCAGGATGCGACCCAGCAGCAACAGCAGTTCGAAGCCGCAGTGACCGAAGGTGTCGATGCCATCGTGCTCGACCCAGTCGATGCCTCAGCGGTGGCATCGGCGCTGTCGAAGGCAGAAGCGAAGAAGATCCCGGTCATCTCCTACGACCGTTTCTTCGAGGGCGCGGACTACTACACCTCGTTCGATAACAAGAAGATCGGCAACCTCCAAGGCCAGGCCGTGCTCGACGGGCTCAAGGAGGCCGGAGTCGACCCGAAATCGGGCCCGGTGTGGATGGTCAACGGTGACCCGAAAGACCCGAACGCCGCGGACTTCAAGGCCGGTGCCGAAGAGACTCTCAAAGGTGCCGGCGTCGATATCGCCGCCAGCCATGACACCCTCGACTGGAACCCCGACGACGCCCGCCAGTGGGTCGAAGGCCAGCTGCAGGGCGACGGTGAGAAGCCGATCGCCATCTACGCGGCCAACGACGGCACCGCCGGCGGCGTCATCGCCGCGACGAAGAAGGCCAAGGTCGAAACCGTGGTGACCGGCCAGGACGCTGAGGTCGACGGTCTGCAGAACATCCTCAAGGGTGATCAGTTCGCCACGATCTACAAGTCGATCCCACCGCAGGCGGAGTTCGCCGCCAAGGCCGCTGTGGCTCTGGCTGCGGGCGAGGACGTCGAAGCGAGCACGACCTACAAAGACACCCCGACGGACTTCGTCGAGGCCAAGGTCGTGACCAAGGACAACATCAAGGACATCGTCGGCGACCAGATCAAGGCCTCTGATATCTGCACGAGCAAGGTGGAGAAGCTCTGTGCCGATGCCGGCGTGAAGTGAGCACGTGCGCGCTCACGATCTGATGCGACCGACCTCGAGCCGGCGACCATCACCGGTCGCCGGCTGCCGGGGTCAACGACTGCGACAAGTAGGAACAGATGACACCAGAGACACCTGACCAGGCATCTGCGGCGACGCGGACGCCGGGCAGCGACAGCGAGCCGGTGCTCGAACTGCGCGGAATCAACAAGCGATTCGGTGCCGTTCAGGCACTGACCGACATCAATCTCAGCGTCGGCCGCGGCGAGGTCGTCGGCCTTGTCGGCGACAACGGCGCTGGCAAATCGACGCTGATCAAGGTCATCGCCGGAGTCCATGCCGCCGATGAGGGCGAGCTCATCATGAACGGAACGGCGCAGAGGTTCTCCTCCCCGAAGGACGCGCAGAGGGCCGGAGTGGCCACCGTGTTCCAAGACTTGGCCCTGTGCGAGAACCTCGACGTCGTCGCCAACCTCTTCCTCGGACATGAGAAGACCCGCGGCGGAGTGCTCGACGAGGTGTCCATGGAGGCCAAATCCTGGGAGCTGCTGCGCAGTCTGTCAGCGAAGATCCCGAGCGTGCGAGTGCCGATCGCGGCCCTGTCCGGCGGTCAGCGTCAGACCGTCGCGATCGCTCGCTCGCTGCTGGGCGAACCCTCCCTGGTCATGCTCGACGAGCCGACGGCGGCGCTCGGTGTCGCCCAGACGGCCGAGGTGCTCAACCTCATCGAACGGCTGAAGGAACGTGACCTCGGGGTGCTGCTCGTCAGCCACAATATGGCTGACGTGCAGGCTGTGTGCGAGCGGGTGCACGTGCTGCGCTTGGGCAAGGACGCCGGTGACTTCCCTGGCGACGAACGCACGGACGTGCTCGTGGCCGCGATCACCGGGGCCAGCGACAACGTCGTGACCAAGCGTGCGGCACGGAGGGGTGAGCGTCGATGACCCGCAATTCCTTCATCACCGACGAACGGATCTCTCACGAAGGCGTCGTCGGAACGTTCCTGCGACGGGTCAAAGAGGGCCAGCTCGGATCGTTCCCGGTCATCTTCGCCCTCATCGTCATCGTCATCGTCTTCCAGACGGCCGACTCGAACTTCATCTCTCCGGCCAACCTCGTCAACCTCTCCACCCAGGTCGCATTCCTCGCGATACTTGCCCTGGGCATCAACCTCATCCTGCTCCTCGGCGAGATCGACCTCTCCCTGGCGCAGTTGGGCGGATTGGCCGCCTCGCTGCTCGGTGTTCTGGTGGTGAGGCAAGGTGTGCCGCCGGCCCTGGCGCTGGTCATCATGCTGCTGCTCGGCCTGGTCGTCGGTGCGATCCAGGGCTGGTTCTTCGCCGTCGTCGGCATCCCGGCGTTCGTGGTGACCCTGGCCGGCTTGCTCGCGTTCACCGGCCTGACGCTGACAACCCTGGGTACGCAGAAGAACCTGTCGATGTCGGACACCTTCGCCTTCGACTTCGCGAGCTTCTATTTCCCGGCGATCTGGGCCTATGTCTTCGGTGCGATCGCGATCATCGGATTCGGCGTCGGCATCATCTATTCGAAGTTGCGCCGCCACCGGGAGGGTCTCAGCGCTCCGAGCTGGACTTCGGTGATCGTGAGGATCGTCCTGCTGGCCGCGATCGTGTTCGGCTTCCTCATCCTCGTCAATCAGGACTTCGGTCTGGCGATGCCGTTCTTCCTCATGATCGTCATCGCGATCATCATCGACCTCGTGCTGCGCAAGACCCGTTATGGTCGTTCGATCTACGCCGTCGGCGGCAAGGTCGAAGCCGCCCGGCGTGCCGGCATCCGCGTGACCTGGGTGCGCATCAGCGTGTTCATGGCTGCCGGAGTGCTGGCCGCTCTGTTCGGATTCATCAAGACCGGAGTGACGACGAACGCGGGATCGACGCTGGTGAGCACGCAGGACCTGCTCAACGCGATCGCTGCGGCCGTCATCGGCGGCACCTCGCTGTTCGGTGGTCGCGGAACCGCCTGGGCGGCAGTGCTCGGCGCACTGGTCGTCGGCGCGATCAACAACGGTCTCTACCTCATCGGCTTCAACTCCGATGCACAGCAGATCATCACCGCGCTCGTCTTGCTCACCGCCGTCGTCATCGATGCGCTCAGCCGCCGAGGCCAGAGGTACGTCGGGCGCGGGTAGTGCCGGGTCGGCGGCACAGGGGCGTCCGCTCAGCGCTGAGCGCTCAAGTTGTCGTCGACCTCTCGGTTCCGCAAGAGCTCCCTCTGCCGACCGCTCGCCTGAGCGTCGAGCGCGCAATGCATTGCTTGATACAGCGACGTCAAGTCGAGCGGTCGGCACTGAGCATCCAAGGAGTCGCCGTGCCTCAGCCGGGCTGATACAGTCGAAGCCAATGACATGGGGTGCCTCACGAGGATCCGTTCGCACCGAAGAGCTGCGCACGGAGGACACCGAGGCTGAGAGAACACCCATCGAACCTGATCTGGGCCATACTAGCGAAGGGATCGTCATGGTTGACTTCGACCTGCGTTCTGCGAATGCGCGACTGCGCGCAAGCAATCCACTCATCCAATGCATCACGAACACCGTCGTGCAGCAGTTCAGCGCGAACGTGCTCCTGGCTGTCGGCGCCTCCCCGGCGATGCTCGACCACGAAGCCGACGCCGGACAGTTCGCCGGAATCGCCAGCGGAGTCCTCGTCAACTTCGGCACCGCTTCGAACCATCAGCTGCTCGCCGCCGATGCCGCCATCGACGTCGCCAACGCCGCCGGCAAACCCTGGGTCCTCGACCCCGTGAGCGTCGGCGCCGTCGACTTCCGCACCTCCCGCATCCGCCGCGCCGCCGCCGATCACCCCACAACTATCCGCGGCAATGCCTCCGAGGTCGCGGCTCTCGCCGGAGTCGGACTCGGCGGTCGTGGAGTCGACTCCACAGATGAAGTCGATGCCGTCCTCCCCGCCGCCGCAAAGCTGGCCAGGGAAACCGGTGCGATCGTCGCCGTGTCCGGACCCACCGATGCCGTCGTCGCCCATATCGACGGCACCGTCCACGTCGCCCGCATCACCGGCGGACATGAGTTCATGCCGCTGGTCATCGGCACCGGGTGCTCTCTCGGTGCCGTCACTGTCGCCTACCTGGCTGCCGCCCGGGCAGGACTGGCCGACCCCGACGCCGATGCCTCGGCCGTCAACGCCACGGACGGGTCCGCGAACGGTGGGGCCGCCTCGGCGAGGTTCGAAGCCGTCATCGCCGCCCACGCGCACTTCGCGGTCGCCGGTGAACTCGCCGCCGACGGCGCGAAGGGGCCGGGAAGCTACTCGGTGAACTTCCTCGACGCACTCCACGCCGTCGACGGCGACCGACTCGCACAGGCGAGAATCAGCCTCGACACGCTCACCACTGTCAGCGATGCCGCCAACGAAGGCGTCGAAGCATGACCGCCGGATCCGCCCACATCGCTGACAACCCGAACGGCGCCGCCGCTAACGGCGCCGCCGCGACCGATGGAGCCGCCGCGACCGACCGCGCTGCCGCGACCGACCGCTTCGCCGGAATCGACACTCGCCTCTACCTCGTCACCGACTCCGCGCAATGCGAAGCCGCCGGTCGCAGCGTCGCCGAGACCGTGCAGGCCGCCGTCGCCGGGGGAGTGGGCATCGTCCAGGTCCGCGACAAGGACATCGACGACGCAGGGTTCTACTCGCTCACCCGCCAGGTCATCGCCGCCGTCGACGCCGCCACCCGCGGCACCGACCGCACGGTTCCCGTCGTCCTCAACGACCGCGTCGAGGTGGCCCGCCGCCTCATCGACGAAGGCGAGACCGTGCACATCCACGTCGGCCAAACCGATGCCACCGTCGCCGAGGTGCGCGCCGCCCTGGGTGCGGCACCGCTCATCGGTCTCTCGGCCGCCAACAGCGACGAATTCGCCGCCGCCCGCAACTCCGGAGTCGTCGACCTCGTCGGCATCGGACCGGTCTATGACACCTCCACGAAAGCCGACGCCCCCGACGGCATCGGACCGGACCGCCTCGGCGAGCTGGCGGCAGAAGCCGGAATCCCCGCCGTCGCCATCGGCGGTATCACCGCCGACCGTGCCCCCGACCTGCACGGACGTGGACTGATCGGAATCTGCGTGGTCTCGGCGATCTGCCTGGCCGAGGATCCGAAGTCGGCGGCCGAAGAGCTGCTGGCCGCTTTCACCGGGAGCGACCAGTGACGACCCGCCCGCCGATCACCTTGTCCATCGCCGGCACCGACCCCTCAGGCGGCGCCGGGATTCACGCCGACCTCAAGACCTTCACCGCGCGGAAGACCATGGGCACGACCGTCATCACCGCCCTCGTCGCGCAGAACACGCACGGGGTGTCGCGCGTCTATCCGATCGACGTCGATTTCGTCGCCGATCAGTTCGAGTCCGTGCTCGGCGACCTGCCCGTCGATGCGACGAAATCGGGGATGCTCGGCAGCCGTGACCTCGTCGAACTCGTCGTCGCCCGCGCCGCCGAAGGCCGGCTCGGCTTCTTCACCGTCGACCCGGTGATGATCGCGACCTCCGGCCATCGCCTCCTCGAGGCCGATGCCGTCGACGCCGTGCGCACCCACCTGCTGCCCGTCGCCGACCTCATCACCCCCAACCTCCCCGAGGCGGCCCTGCTCATCAGCGATGACGAACCCGAAGCGCAGACGACCGAAGCCATGCGTGACCAGGCCGGGCGCCTGCTCGAGCGCGGGCCCGGAGCGGTCCTGCTCAAGGGCGGACACGGCAGCGATGACGAGGTCATCGACATCCTCGCCACGAGCGACGGTCAGGTCCGGGAGTTCACCCACCCCCGCGTGACGACGATGAACACGCACGGAACAGGGTGCACTCTCTCGGCTGCGATCACCGCCGAGGTGGCCGTCCTCGGCCGTGAACGCGCAGCTGCCGCCGGGGGACCTGCCGATCCGGCGGCCCCGACCGGGAAAGATCGGTCACGCGCGGCGATCGGGTCCGACCTCCTCGGCGAGGCTGTCGGCAATGCCCTCGATTTTCTCGCTCGCGCCCTGAACTCGGCTGCGGACTGGCAGCTGAGTCTGGATCCGGAGGGCGCCCACGGACCCGTCGACCACCAGGTCGACATCGTCCGCGGTCGACCCGCCTGACCAGCCCCTTCCCGCCGAATCGCCACGTCTGACGAGCAGCCCGACACACGCACCGCCATGTCAATCGAAACACCCCGGCACACGCACTACCACGCCATCCGAACCATTACGTCACACGAGCACAAAGGAGTTCCCATGACCGTCACCTTTACCGCCGGCCCACTGACCACCCAGCTGTGGGACCGCGTTCGCCCCATCGTCAAGCAGATCGAAGCCCTGCCGTTCCTCGCCCAGCTCGCCGACGGCAGCCTCGGTCCGAAGGCGTTCGCCAACTACATCTCGCAGGACAGCCTCTACCTCAACGGGTACGCGAAGGCCATGTCGTTCCTGGCCGCGAAGACCGTCGACCGTGACGAATCCCGATTCTGGGCCGGCTCCGCCGCCGAGGCGATCACCGTCGAAGAGGAGATGCACGCAGAGCTGCTCGCCGACGCCCGACTCGCCTCGGCGCTGGAGGAGCTCACCGCGGAAGGTTCCCGATTCAAGGCCTCCCCGACGACGCTGGGCTACGTGTCCTTCCTCGTGGCCACGGCCGCCAGCCGATCCTACGGCGAAGGCGTCGCCTCAGTGCTGCCCTGCTTCTGGGTGTACGCCCACATGGGCAAGGTGCTGATCGACCAGGCCGGTCAGATGTCCGATGACCACCCCTACCGCACCTGGGTGCAGACCTACGACTCACCGGAATTCGACGAATCGACCCGGCACGCCGTGCACATCCTCGAACAGGAACTCGCGAAGGCCCCGAGCGAGGAATCGGCCCGCATGCGAGCCGCCTTCGAACAGGCCTGCGTATACGAACTCCACTTCTGGGCGTCGGCCCACGCGATGCAGAACTGGGACGTCTCCGTGTTCCTGCCCCAAGAAGTCACCGTCTGACCCAAGCACCTTGCGCAGGCCCTTCGCCGAGGCGGCCCTGACCTCTGGTCGGTCACCCCGGTGGGAGGGCGGGAGCGTTCCCACCCCTGCGGTCGGGATGGACCGCAGAGTCACCTCGGCGGGGTGGCCGTCGCCGACGACGCGGTCACCTCGGCGGGGTGAGTCTGCGGTAGAAGCGCCAGACGGCGAGTCCTGTGGCGACGAGGAAGACAGCCGTCGGCACGACGGTCAGCCATTCCGGCATCGTCGCCGAACGTGCTGTCTCCGCGATGATGACGAGGATGGCTGCGATGAGCAGTGCGGTGAGTCCGGCGGTGATGCGCAGGAGTTCCATGAGGCAGTCGACGAGGTAGGTCTTGTCGCCTCGCTCGATCCAATACTCCTTGTGTGGGGCATTGATGAGCGAGATCGGCAGCTTGGCAATCAACGGCCGGATCGACATGAGGGTGGGCAGGCCGAGCCCCACGGGCACGAAGATCCCCAGAAGTCCGGCCTTCGACGTCCAGTCATCGGGCTGACCACCGGAATCGAAATGGGTGGCCACGGTGTCCGGGGCCTGCACCCAGAACCAGACGCAGAACCCGAGGAAGACGAGGATCGAGAGACACACAAAGATGAGCGCGGCGGTTCCATTCGGTGGGTTCCGATGCGGTTGAGAAGGGGAAGGCATGTTGTCACTCTAACAACAGCTGTGCGCAACTGGCCTGCGGCGATCGTCCGGCAGGTTCGCTCCGACTGAGGCAACGGAGGTTCGCTCTGACTGAGGTGACGGAGGTTCGCCCCGACTGAGGAGGCAGAACCTCAGGCGCGGGATGCGCCCGAGGGATCCTCCGGGTAGGGAGTGAGCGGTCCGAAGGATCCGAGCACATGCCAACCGCGGCGCAGGGCGGTCCAGAGGAGCACATGATCGACCTCGATGAGGGGCACTCGGTCATGCTTCGGGCAGGCGTATCGTCCGATGACGA
>OMJG01000958.1_pt1 | contig 18817 bp, 17 predicted proteins | sample 1646431 | NCBI WGS metagenome assembly OMJG01 (sample SAMN03771674, study PRJEB25209) | food metagenome | isolation source: Cotija cheese | place: Mexico:Jalisco,Michoacan | collected 2011-12-12
TTTTTTATTTATTTTTTCTTAAGGTGGCTAACTTGATTATAAAATTCGCCATAAAGAAAAAATCAAGATTCACACTTAAAAAAGTTAGTAATAATAACCAATAATTCATAGTTTATCTTCTTTCATATGTTGTATTTAACATATGTTAATAATAACATATATGTTGAAAAAGATAAATTGTAAATGATTAGAAAAAGTGATTCAATTATTAAAAATGAGGTGATTAAATGTTAACTGATGGACATACACATACACAATTTTGTCCTCATGGCAGTGGTCAAGATGTTGAATTAATGATTCAGTGGGCAATCAAATTGGGTTTAAAAAAATATTGTATTACTGAACACGCCCCTTTACCACCAGATTTCAAAACTGAATACTCAGGTACCAAAGAAGGACTAACCGAGGCTTCAATGGCTTTTTCTGACTTGGAAAAATATTTTCAAGAAATGACTCGTTTGCAAAAGAAATATCAGTCTGAAATTAAAATTACGATTGGTTTTGAGGTGGATTATTTAGCAGGTTTTGAAGACTGGACCAAAGACTTTTTGGATGAATATGGTCCTAGAACTCAAGAAAATATTTTGTCAGTTCATTTTATGCGAGGAACTGATCAGAAATTGTGGTGCGTTGATTTTGGTGTGGACGATTTCCAGAAAGGATTCAAAAACTTATTAAAACGGCCTCAAGATGTTTTTACACGTTATTTTCAAACAGTTAGAAATTCTGTTCAGGCAGATTTAGGAACTTATCGTCCAATCAGAATCGGTCACATGAGCTTAGTCAAAAAGTATCAAGATTACTTCCATTTGCCAGATCAATATGACGAGAAAAATTTATTGTTGATAGATGAGATATTACAAGATATAAAACAACAAAACCGTCAATTAGATTTGAACTTAGCAGGATTGTATAAACCTTTTTGCAATGATTTCTATCCAGGGAAATCGATCTTAACGCGGGCCAAAAAGTTAAATATACCGCTCGTTTATGGATCCGATGCTCATGATATTTTGTCAGTTGGCCGAGGTCATAATTTGATAAAAACATTGATTTAGGGTTGACAAATTAAAAATCAGCTTATATCATTAGAAACAATTTAAATAGTATTTAATAATTCTAATTTAAATTTAATTTAATGATAAAAATGATGAATAGGAAAAGTAATTGATCCAACTTTTACAGAGAGTTCTTGGTAGTGAAAAAAGAACATCGTGATCAATGAACCCACACCTAGGAATTGCAAGGCTGAACTAAGTAGGCTTTGCCGATCGGTTTCGTTATCCGAGTTGACTCAGCCAACGTGAGGTTTAATTCGCAAGGATTAGACAAAATGAGGTGGAACCGCGCAAATTACGTCCTCTTAGCAATTTATTTTGCTAAGGGGATTTTTTTATCTAAATTTTTATTTCAGGGGAGGTTAAGAAAGTGAAAAACAATTTATTACCATTGGGAACTCGAGACGAATTTGGAGTTCGTTCTGAAGAAAAGCAACGCATTATTGAGGTAATTCAACGACATTTTAGAAATTTAGGTTTCGCTAGAATTTCTACGCCAATTATTGAAAAGCAAGTCGTTTTCCAACCTTACCAATTGGTCAATTCAAAAATGTATCGCTTGCTGGATCAAGAAGGTGACACAATTGTTTTAAGACCTGACTTGACCTTACCAATTGCGAGATTTCTCAGCTCGACGAGTATTCCTTTGCCACAAAAGTTTTGTTATGTAGGTGATATCTTTCGACTTAGTCGTAGTCTTTCTGGTTCATACAATCAACTGACTCAAGCTGGAATTGAACTGGTCGGCTATCAGTCAACCAAAGCTGAATTAGAATGCTTGATTAATATTTATGATTTAAGCCGTGAGATTTTGGATGAACAAGTAACGATTGAATTAGGATATGCCGATTTTGCTAAAATCTTTCTCGATATTTTTACCACCGATGTTAATTTGAGAAAGCAAGTAGCCCAAGCATTATTCGATAAAAAGATAACTGAATATGAGCGATTAATATCTTCTTTTGAAGATCAGCGTTTGTATCCTTTGTTAAAAGAATGGCCGCGACTTTTTGGAGAACCAGAAGATATTTTTCAAGAATTAAATCAATACGAGTTGCCAAAATCAGTGACATTGAGGTTGAAAAAAATCAAAGAAATTGTTCTCTTAGTTAAACAAATTCTTCCCAAGCAACAACTAGTTATTGATTTAAGTAGTCGTGCTCCACAGCAGTATTACACTGGTTTGACCTTTCGAGGATTCGCCAAAAGTGGAGAAGATTATATTTTCAGTGGTGGACGTTATGACAATTTACTAGCTAACTTTCAAGCTCAAAATGAACCAGCAGTAGGTATGGGAATCGACATCGATTTATTAACCGACTTATGTGTAAAAAAATTCAATCGTATACCAAAGACATTAGTCTTTAGTTCAATAAAGAATTGGTCAAAGGCTCAAGCACTAGTAAAGAAATTGCCGAATGCAACTTTATCTTTGAGCGATACGAAAGCAGATGCGCTAAAAGAAGCTCAAAAACTTCAAGCTAAATTAATTGATATTGAGGAGGATGAAGATGAATTTGAAGATAGCTCTAACTAAAGGTCGAGTTGAAAAACAAGTCATTCCACTATTAGAAAAAGCTGGAATTGATTGTACGCAGTTAAGGAATAAAAAAAGACGTTTAATATTTAATTCCATGTCGCAACCCTTTGAGTTTATCCTAGCTAAAGGTCCTGATGTCACAACCTTTTTGGAACGAGGAGTTGTCGATATAGGCATTGTCGGCAGCGATATTTTGACAGAGCATCGTAATAGCCAATATGAATTGCTTGATTTAAAGACAGGGCAGTGCCAATTCGTTTTAGCATCAACTGACGATTTCGATCCAGACGAACCTAAACGAAAAATTATTGGAACTAAATATCCTAATATCACCAAAGATTACTTCGATACTCTTGGCCAAGATGTGGAAATAATCAAGATAGAAGGATCAGTCGAATTAGCACCCTTGATAGGTTTGACGGATGCTATCGTTGATATTACCGAAACAGGAACCACGCTTCGTGAAAACAATTTAAAAGTTTTTGATTATTTGGATAAAGTTTCCACTCGCGTAGTTGTCAATCGAATGGCTTTGAAACAGCATCCCCAAGAAATTTTTAGATTTGTAGATCAACTAAAAAAAATCGTTACTGAAGAAAAGGCTCTTTCTTAAATTAATATAGCGCTGAATTGCCGTCGTCCGCTCGATTTTGCTTTGCTATGGAGGACGGAATATTACACTAACTTCAGTTTAAGAAAGAAGAAAAAGAGGCAGGTAAAAATGAAAATTTATCAAAAGAGCTTAACTGAATTGAAAAAAATCGTTCAAAACAAAACACGTCAGTTGACGGATCCAAAAGTTGAACAAGCCGTTAGTCAGATTATTGAACAAGTTGCTGAAAATGGTGATGCGGCTGTTCGTAATTATGAAGAGAAATTTGATCAAGTAAAATTGTCAGATTTTAAATTAGATCAAGCAATCATTGACGAGGCTTACGAAACTTTAGACGAGAACGTTAAACAGGCTTTATTATTGGCAAAGAAAAATATCACGAGTTTTCACCAAAAGGAGATTAATAAAGGTTTCATTGATGCTGAACAAATTGGCGTCTTGAGAGGACAAAAGTTGCTTCCTTTAGAAAAGGTCGGTTTATACGTCCCCGGTGGCACGGCTGCTTATCCATCAACAATTCTAATGAGTGCTTTGCCAGCTAAGATTGCCGGAGTAAAAGAAATAATCATGGTTACTCCACCACAAAAAGATGGCATCTCTAAAGCTGTTTTAGCCGCTGCCAAGATTGCTGGGATCGATTCAATTTATCAAGTTGGTGGTGCTCAAGCAATTGCAGCCTTAGCTTTTGGAACAGAGACGATTCCTCAAGTTGATAAAATTGTTGGTCCTGGAAACATCTTCGTTGCGACGGCTAAGAAACAAGTTTTTGGTCAAGTTGCTATTGACATGGTGGCGGGTCCTTCAGAAATTGGAATTATTGCAGACGACCGAGCTGATCCTAAACAATTAGCCGCTGACTTGTTATCCCAAGCAGAGCACGATAAGTTAGCTCGTCCTATCTTAGTAACTGATAGTGAAAAATTGGCCCAAGCCGTCAGTCAGAATGTTGATTTACAACTAAAGACTTTGCCACGACAAGAGATTGCTCAGGCATCAGTTTTGAACAAAGGTTTCATTGCTATCGTTAAAGAATCAGCTGATATGTTTACTTTGATGAACTTGATAGCTCCAGAACACTTAGAAATTCAATTGGAAAATCCAACTCAATATCTCAACCAAATTAAAAATGCTGGGTCGGTTTTCTTAGGCAAATATGCTTCTGAGCCTTTGGGGGATTACGTTGCTGGTCCTAATCACATCTTACCAACAGGTGGTACAGCTAGATTTTCTTCTCCATTAGGCGTATATGATTTTGTTAAAAGAACTTCATTTATTCAATATACAAAGCCGGCATTAGCCAAAGAAGCCAAAGCTATCACGACATTAGCACGAGTAGAAGGATTAGAAGCACACGCAAGAGCCATCGAATCAAGATTTGATAAATACTATGAATAAAACGAGGAAAAAAGATGAGACAAGCAACGATTGAACGCAATACTAAGGAAACACAAATTAAGATGACGTTGAATTTAGATGACCAGAGTCAAGTAGACATCGATACTGGGATTGGTTTTTTGAATCACATGTTGAATCTATTTGCTAAACATGGGCGTTTTGGATTGGTAGTGAAGGTTAATGGCGATTTAGACGTCGATCCACATCATACGACTGAAGATACCGGTATCGTTTTGGGTGAATGTATCAAGCAGGCATTAGGTCAAAAAGTTGGTATCGAAAGATTTGGAACCCAATTCGTACCAATGGATGAAACTTTAGGACAAGTTAGTTTAGACCTCAGTGGCCGTTCATATTTAGTATTTGATGCTTTGTTTGAAAATCCTCGTTTGGGAGGCTTAGATACTGAAACAGTAGAAGATTTTTTCCAAGCAGTTGCTTTTAGTGCTGAAATGAATTTGCATGCACGAATCCTGTACGGACGAAATACTCATCATAAGGTAGAAAGTTTATTCAAAGCTTTTGGTCGAGCTTTGCGTCAAGCAGTAACAATTAATCCAGAAATTATCGGAGTTAATTCTACGAAAGGTGTGATTTGATGTTTGCAATCGTCGATTATGATACTGGAAACACCCAAAACCTCAAAAAAGCTTTAGATTATTTACAAATAGAAAATCGATTAACAGCTGATCCCACAACTATCCTTCAAGCAGAAGCGGTAATTTTACCCGGAGTAGGGGCCTTCAAACCAGCTATGCAAGCTTTAGAAGACCGCAATTTAGTGTCAGTTTTGAAACAAGTCAAAGAAAAGCAAATTCCAATGTTAGGCATTTGTCTAGGAATGCAATTGCTATTTGAATCTAGTGAAGAATACGGATTTACCAAAGGTCTAGGTTTTATTAAAGGGCAGGTCAAAGCAATCCCTAAACGCCAACTTAAAATTCCGCAAATGGGTTGGAATCAAAATCAAACGTTTATCAAGACTAGTTTTCCAATCGATCAAAGATACACTTATTTCGTTCATTCCTACTATGCAGATTGCTCTTTAGAAAATATTGTAGCTGGAGTAGATTATGGACAACTGATCCCAAGCTTAGTTCAGAATGGAAAAGTTATCGGCATGCAATTTCATCCAGAGAAGAGTGGTCAAGTCGGTTTAGATTTGTTGAAAAATTTCCAAAGGATGGTGAACGAAGATGATTTTTCCCGCAATTGATTTAAAAAATAGTCAAAGCGTTCGCTTGTTTCAAGGCGATTATCAGGCAGTAACGACGATTAACGATGACCCAATACAACAGGCAAGGCAGATTGAAAAATCCGGTGTTAAACAGCTGCATTTAGTTGATTTAGATGGAGCTAAAAGTGGCCAACCAGAGAATCTCACAATAATCAAACAAATTCGTCAAAACTTCAGTGGTTTTTTGGAACTAGGCGGTGGTATTAGAACTTATCAAATTGCTCAACAATATTTGAAATTAGGGATTGATCGAATCGTAATTGGTTCAGCGGCCTTGAAAAATCCTCAATTAGTTAAACGGTTGATCGATGATTTCGGTACTTCAAAAATCGCTATTGGTATTGATGGAAAGGATGGTCAAGTAGCGACTGAAGGATGGTTGGAGCAGTCAAATGTAACAATGAGTAATTTAATTGCCAAGATGAGCAAATTTGGAGCAAAAAATTTCATCGTCACAGATGTTAGTCGAGATGGAACGATGCAAGGTCCTAATTTAGAATTATTGGCAGCTTTGAAAGAAGATATTCCACAAGTTAATTTAATTGCTAGTGGCGGGATTCGTAACATTGAAGATTTAAAAGCTTTGAAAAGAATCGGAATTGACCAGAGCATTATTGGCAAAGCACTCTTTGAGAAGACGATTTCTCTAGCTCAAATTTTGGAGGTGGAAAAATGTTAGCAAAAAGAATTATTCCCTGTCTTGATGTCGATGACGGTCGTGTTAAGAAAGGCGTTAATTTCGTAAATCTGACTGATGTCGGTGATCCCGTTGAAATAGCAGCCGAATATCAAAAGCAAGGTGCAGATGAATTAGTCTTTTTAGATATTTCTGCAACGAATCAAAAACGCCAGACGACTATTAATATGGTAGAAAAGGTTTCTCGTCAAGTCTTTATGCCTTTAACTATTGGTGGTGGAATCAAATCGATAGCTGATATGGACCGACTTCTAAAAGCTGGTGCGGATAAGATTGCGATTAACTCAGCAGCCGTCAGTAACCCAAAATTGATCAGTCAAGGAGCGCAAAAATTTGGCAATCAATGTATCGTTGTTGCAATTGATGTCAAAAAGATAGCTGATAAATTCATTGTTTATGTGAATGGGGGTCAAAAAAAGACTGATTTGGATGCAATAACTTGGGCTAAGAAAGTTGTTGAACTTGGAGCAGGAGAGCTATTAGTTACGAGTATGGATAAGGACGGAACCAAAGATGGCTTTGATATTGAACTGTATCAAGCACTCAATCGAGTAGTTGACGTACCAATCATTGCTTCTGGTGGTGCTGGTGAAGTTAAAGATTTTAGCCAAGTATTTTTAGAAGCCGATGTAGATGGAGCATTGGCAGCGTCAGTTTTTCATTTTGGAGAACTAACGATTGAAGATGTGAAAAAATTCGTTAAATCTAAGGGAGTGGTCGTTAGATGATACAGCCAGATTTTTCAAAAGGACTCTTAACTACTGTCGTGGTCGATGCGACAACTAAAGATGTCTTAATGGTTGCTTGGATGAATCAAGAAAGTTACCAAAAAACTTTAACTAGTGGTCAGACGTGGTTTTGGTCACGCTCTAGAAAATGTTTATGGCATAAAGGCGAAACTAGTGGCAACATTCAAGATGTCGTTAGTTTAACTCTAGACTGTGATCGAGATACTTTATTAGTTAAGGTCAATCCACATGGTCCAGCTTGTCATACAGGTAATCGAACTTGTTTTTTTAATCCTGTGGAAGAAGGTTAATTATGCAAAATTTAGATGAATTATATAACTTAGTCAAAGAACGTCAAAATAACCCTAAGAAGGGTTCATATACTGATTATTTATTCTCTGAAGGTTTAGATAAAATTCTGAAAAAAGTTGGAGAGGAGTCAACCGAAGTGATCGTTGCTGCCAAAAATCCTGGTAAAAAACGTGGCGATGGAGAATTAGTCTATGAATCAGCAGATTTGTTGTATCATCTCTGCGTGTTGTGGGCTCAACAAGGTGTCACTTTTGACCAAATCAAAGAGGAATTGGCTAAAAGAGAAGGCTTAATGAGTCAATTTAAAGACCGTCCTGAAATTAAAGATTTGTAAGAGGTTATGAATATGAAGAAAATCATCCAAGAATTGAGTCCATATATCCCAGAGAAACCTTTGCAGCAATTACAAGAAGAATTAGGTCTTGAGAAAATCGTTCGTTTGTCGGCTAACGAAAATCCTTATGGAACTTCGCCTAAAGTTAAAGAGGCCGTTTTGAATTGGAATTACGATTTAAGTAATCGCTACCCAGATAGTTCAGCTCAAGAATTACGTAATTTAGTAGTGGAAAAATTTTCTCTAGATCCTAGTCAAATTGTTTTTGGCGTCGGTTTAGATGAAGTGATCGTGATGTTGTCTCGAGTCTTTTTGCAGCCGGGGGATGAGGAGCTCGTCAGTGTGCCAACTTTTTCGGAGTATGCGCTTCACGCTGAGATTGAAGAGGCAATAATTAAGAAGGTCGCTACTAAAGAAAATGGTCAAATAGATTTTTCCGCATTGTTAAAAAATATTACTGCTAAAACTAAATTAATTTGGTTGTGCAATCCGAATAATCCCACTGGTACTTATGAGACCGTGTCGTCAATCGAAAAATTCGTCCAACAAGTCCCTAAGGAAACTATGGTTTTGGTCGATGAAGCATATATTGACTTTGTAACTGAAAAGACTCCAGCAACAACGATGGATCTAACTAAAAAATATCCTAATATAGTTGTCATGAGAACCTTTTCTAAAGCTTACGGTTTGGCTAATTTTCGGGTAGGATATGCAGTTTTCTCCAGTCAAGTTGCAGGTGAAGTTCAAAAAGTACGTTTGCCATATAATGTCAGTTCGATTGCCCAAACTGCAGCGATTGCAGCCTTTAAAGATCAAAATTTTGTTGAGCAAGTAGTAGCAAAAAATGCTTTGGAGCGAACTAAATATGAACAATTTTTCCAAAGATTAGGATTGAATTTTTATCACAGTCAAGCTAACTTCATCTTTTTTGAAACAGAACTGGCTCAAGATTTGGCCCAAACTTTGTTAAAGAGTGGTTACTTATTGCGAACAGGCTTACGGCCTAACTGGCTCCGTTTGTCGATTGGGATGCCAGAAGATAATATTAAAATACAACAAATCATTGAGGAATTTTTTGCAAAAATATAATTAATTTGAATTTGTTAAAGACATCACTTTTTGAATACGTTATCATAAATGTGAGTAATGAATAATAAAAGTAGGTGTCGTCGTGAATATAGCTTTGATCGTGACGGTTGTCTTAGTAATGGCAGTCGTCTTTGTTAATGGTTGGACCGATGCTCCAAACGCCATTGCCACCGCAGTTTCAACACGGGTTTTACGACCGAACGTGGCGATTTATATTGCGGTTGTAATGAACTTTTTGGGTGCCTTAGTTATGACTTTATTTAATGCGCAAGTTGCGGAAACAATTAGTAATATCGTCAGTTTCGATGGAGCAGGTAATACGAGTCAAATTGCATTAGCCGCTTCACTGTTTGCCATTGTCACTTGGGCGGTAGCTGCCTGGTGGTTTGGAATCCCTACGAGTGAATCACATGCTTTGATTGCGGGATTAACCGGGGCTGCGATGGCCTTGGGCGGTCTTCAAGCTGTCAATATGACTGAATGGTGGAAAGTTATCATTGGATTGATCGTTTCGACTGTTTTTGGTCTCGGTGGAGGTTATATCATTACTAAACTTGTCATCCTGATCTTTCGACCAATTAATCGTTTGATTGCCAATAAATTTTTTACCGTTGGACAAGCACTCAGTGCCATGGCGATGGCTTTTTTACACGGAGCTCAAGATGGTCAAAAGTTCATGGGTGTCTTCATGTTGACGTTGTATTACAATGGTTTAACTGAAAAAACGGCTAGTGGTGGTTTTGCGATACCTATTTGGGTGATGATATTGTGTTCAGTTACGATGGGAGTTGGTACTTCAGTCGGTGGAATGCGTATTATCAAATCTGTTGGGATGGATATGGTCAAATTGGAGAGATATCAAGGTTTCTCAGCCGACTTAGGTGCTGCTATTACCTTGTTATTCTCATCCCTTTTCGGAATCCCTGTTTCAACTACTCATACGAAAACGACTGCAATCATGGGTGCTGGTGCTGCCAAACGATTTTCTTCTGTTGATTGGAGTGTTGTAAGAGATATGGTTCTAGCTTGGGTATTGACCTTTCCCGGTTGTGGCTTGATAGCTTACTTTATGTCAAAATTATTTATGGCAATTTTCTAGGGGGCAAACAAAATGGTTTTCAAAAAGAAGAAGTTTGATTTTTTTATTGCAATGGAACATATGTCGAGTGATGCATTGAAATCCAGTGAATTGCTCAATGAGATCATAAATGATTTTGATACTGAAAAATTATTAGAACAAAGTCAGAAGATACATGCAATTGAAGCTGATGGCGATGATGACGTCAAAGAAATCATGCATGAATTGTATATTTCATTTATCACGCCAATTGATCGTGAAGATATCGTCCAATTAGTTGATAAATTAGACAATATTATCGACGGGATCAATGGATTGACGTATGAATTTCACTACCTTAACGTTCAAGAATTACGCCCACACACGGAAGAATTTATGGATTTGATTTGCCAAGCGGTCAAAGCTGTTCAACAATCAGTCCGTGAATTTTCACATTATAAGAATTCCAAAACTTTACAAAAGAACGTCGATCAAGCTAATCACATCGAATCCTTAGGAGACAATCTTTATACTAAAGAGCTCAGTAGTTTATTTAGAGAAGAAGATATTGACCCAATTGATGTCATTCGTTGGCAAAAAGTCTATGCCGGTTTTGAGCGGGTGCTCGATGCCTGTGAAGATTGTGCTGATGTTATTACTGGATTAGTCATTAAGAACAGTTAAATATCAAAATCCCATTAAATTGAATGTTCTCTGTTGGAAAATATCAGTTTAATGGGATTTTTTTATATTCTTTTGTAACCGTTTTCCGATAATAGAAAGCAGTCTTTACCATTTATGAATCAAATTGATAGTTTTTTTATAGTAAAATGTTTATACATAAACAATTAAAAATTACATGTGGCGAATAATTATTGTTATTAAGGGGAAATAAAAATGAAAAAGAAGAAGCTTTGCGTCATAGCCTTAGCCTTATTCTTTGTATCATTCCTATTCGGTTTCTTAGAAATAAATAACGTATTAGCAGCTGCACCAACTAAAGAGGAAGTTTATAGAGCTGCCCCTGAAGGAATAGATGTCAAAGAATTTTTAACACTTCCAGAAGAATATTCTCGAAAAGAAGGCGAACCATTCAAGAATCAAGCTACAATTATTGAGAAAGGCAATAGTACATACAATAACCCAACTGAAATCATACAAATGTTAGATAGCGGTGGAGAACAAAACCAAATAGCCGCATTTTGGGGAACCTATAAAGATCCAAATGACGATTCAAAATATTATAACTATTTTGACCTAACAAAAAGACAAACAATTTCAGCTTGGATTTATTTGGGTGACACTTTTTATGATGAAACTGATTCAGAGTCAGGTAAAACTTCCGATGGAATCGCCCTTGTTATACAAAATGATAGTCGTGGTGATTTAGCTATTGCTAGAGGTGCTCGGCCGGAATTCGAAGACCCAGCTTATGGAGAAACCTTGGGAGTATGGGGTAGTGGTCAAGATGATTATATCGCGGCTAAGAATACTTTATTCAATACGGGTACTGTGTTAGATTTGACATCAGGCGCTATCGAAAATAGTCTGGCTTTGGAATTCGATACAATCAGAAACGCTAATAAATTTGTAATGTACACAAATAGTGTTGATGATTTTTTTGATGGTTTATCTACCTCAGGTTCAGATATGGTTAAAGGACAACATATTGCTTTTGGATACCCCGGGGAACGTAGTACATATGAAGAATTTATGGAAAAGTCTTTTTTTGGGGAAGAATACTTTTACTATGGTTTAAATCATCAAGGGCAGATTCATAACTTATACTTATCTGGATATGATTATGATGAATCGGCAAATAATTCTTGGCGCCACATTACAGTGGACTACACTCCGCCAACTGATGGATCTAATAGCGCCCATATTTCTTATATTTACAACGATAAAAATTACGATGGAACAGCTAAGTCTTATCGCAACTGGGATAAAAGAATAAATCAAGAAATCGATATTAGTAAAATTAAAGGAACAGATGGTAATACGAAAGTAAGATGGGGATTTACGGCTGCTACCGGTTCTCCAAATTCAGTTCCTAAAGATTATGCAATTTTATTCCAACAAATGCCTAACGTAGCTAACGCTGATGCTTCAACGTCATTATATGATCTATCGCAGTATGACTCTTCAGGAAAATTAGGACGTAAAATTAGTGATTTGGACAAAAAAGAGACTACAGAGTCAAAAGATGATCCGAAGTTCAATGTTTCCAATAAAGATAAATTAAGATTCGACTATGATATTATTTATAATTCTGGTTTTACTGGTACAGGGGAATTAACCACTATCATCAATTTACCTGAACAAGTTGATTTTAAACCGGGTATTAATGAAGATTTAGCCGATGATACAATCGGTCAAATTATTTACAGTGATGGCGACAATGACAAAACGACTGATATTTCTGTCAGTGATATTACTACTGATAGTGACGGTAATCAGATCATTAATTTAAAACTAGACTCTTTGAAGTTTGAAAATGAAAAGCTGTCGGTCCAATTGTACGGTCAAGCAAATGCACAAAAAACGCCGACGACTGTCGCTAATAAGCACATTTCATATAAAGGACAATACTATATTGATGATGCAATGAGTCCTTCGTTTATTATCAATGACAGTTTGGAAGCCGAAAATACTGATGAATTAACAAAAGATGTTGCTTATGAAGATAATTTCAATTTGTCAGGAAAGTTAAAATATACAAATGGTTCGAAGATGGATAATGATACGAAAATCTATACTGTTATTAATGGGAAAACACGTTTAGCTAATGGTAGTTTGATGATTGCTAATGATGAATTATCAGCTGATTTTGATATCTCTATGATTTCGGCTTCAACTAATAATAGTTGGTTGAACGTTGGTGAAAATAAGGTTCAAGTATATGCAGTCGATAGCATGAATCGCGTTTCTAATTCGATTGAATATACGATCAATGTTGCAGACTTTACTAGTATAATTATTACTACTGATAAATTGAATTATTCGATTTATATGAAGGAAAATGTATTGTTAGAAACAAGTTTAAAATATGCTAATAACGAGAGTTTTTATCCTACAGAAATTGTTTGGCATTTTGTTACTAATGGCGAAGAAACCACGTATCTTAACGAAGGTAGTGAATCATTAGACTTATTGAGATTTGACAAATCAATAGAGGGTACCAATTTAGAAGTTGGTAAAAATACGATCGATGTTTATGCTACAGATGGAGTTAGAAAATCTAACACCTTAACTTATACTATTGACGTGTCAGAAAAAGAATTAATTGCAGAAGCTGATGAAGAAACACAAAACATTACAGTTAATAACAATGATCCAGTAAATTTATCAGGGTTATTTTATTATAGTGATGATTCAGAATTTACAGGTGAAAATGGAGCAAGAGTATCGTATATTATTAAGACAGAATTAGGTGAACAAGAACCAGTTACAGTTTATGATGCTGAAGGAAAAATCAATCTGGAAATTAATCCGATTTTAAATAACGAAACAATTGGAAACGATTTTATTAGTATAAATAAGGAAATAGAAGATGGTAAGCATCCTGGCTTAAGAGAAGGCAAAAACGAAATTTATGTAACGATTCAAGATGGCACTTATACGTCTAATACGTTAGTTTATACAATTAATGTTCCTAAGTTACATTCGCAAATAACTACCGATTCACCGGTGATTACGGTTAGAAGTATATTTAAAGGTAATATTCCAAAATATACTTACACATATGTTAATGGAGAGGATTATTATATTTCTCAAAGTAATCTGTATGAATTTTATTCTAGTTCAAATATAGATGGTTATATAGATTTCAATCAAAGAAGAAATTCTGAAAAATTCTTACAAACAGCAGATTTTGAAAGTTTCTTTGACTGGGTCGAATTGAAACTTTCAACTAGCGAAGAAAATAATATTAGTTTAATGACTTACGATAATTATGGTAGAAAGAGTAATACTATCAATTATTCAGTTATTTACCAAAAGAAAGACTTGTCGCTAGATGTGGAGGATTATCGTTTCAATCCAGTTAACTTAGGTGGAAAGAAGTTAGTTTCACGTGAAGGAGATTGGGATGTAAAGGTAAATAGTTACAACGCTAAATGGCAATTGTTTGCTCAACAAACGAGTGATTTCGTTTTAGAAAGTAATTTTAATACGGTTATGAATGCTGGCATGGTTTTCAAAGATGAAAATGATGGCGTTCGTTCCTTAATAGATGAGAAACAATTGATTGCTTATGACTCAACCGGTGGAAAAGTTGATAAAGTTACTGACGTTGCTGATGCTTGGGATAGTGATGAAGGTATCTTGTTACAATTAAATGGTTTGAATTTGCCTGGAGAATACTCAAGTGAGTTAACTTGGACATTGGTTGACAGTGATATGTAAAAAGACCTCGTTAGATTAATTTCGGTTCTTTCTTAAGTTAAGTTAGTGCTGGATGTCGTCGTCCGTTCCGCTTTGTGGATGCTGGAACGTACTGGGCGCAACTTGAAGCTAATTCCAGGCCCGGAAATCATCTCCAAGGTTGACCTTTCACTAAGCAATAAATTGCTAAGTGAAATTTCAGTACTGAGCATCCACAAAGCTGCCACTACCGACTAGATAACGTCATTTATGGTTTATTTCAAATAATTCAGAGTCAAAAATAGCATCAATTCAGATATAGTCGTTTGCATTAACTATTTATCTGAATTGATGCTTATTTGTTTGGTTCTAGATATTTAAATATTTACTTTCAACGTAATAACCATCTTTTAATTCAGCCCAAACACTGTAGTTGTCAAGTTGAACTAATTGTTTAACAAAAACGTTTTGACCACCTTGGTAACGTTGATTGTCCATGTCGCCATAAGGAGTTTTCCAAGCGGTAATGTATTGGTCACGATAGTACATTACTTTAACGGATTTGTTGATGGGCATACTGTCGATTACTGAATAAGTGTAACTGATATTTTCAGCAGCTTGAGAAAGGGGACTGTTCAGCATTTCTTGACGAGGAGATGTTTGTTTGATGATCTTTGTAGCAATGCTTTCGGTACTAGGTACCCAAGTGTTACCACCCAAGTTGTACCAAATCGTTCCATTGTAAGTTTCTTGAACAGCACGATAGACTTTCCAAGATGTTCCATAGGGTAAAGTTTTTTCCAGAGGAACTTTATTCAGTGGCTGATTGAAGACTTTAACGTTATCAGAAGTTTCCACAAATAAGTCTTTGTTAGTTCGATACTCTTTAATAGGAAGAACATTGTAAATATATTCTTGTTCTTGAACTTTAGATGTGAATTGACCACGAGGCTTTTTAGGTGAGTGAACTAAGAAATGGTTGGCCTCTTCTAAAGGCTGTGTGTCAAATTCTCGATTTAAGTCACCAACTAAGTATTGTGGATCAGAAATCAAATTACCTTCAGTATTACGATGATAAACGATGACTGGGGCAGAAAGTTGGTTAGCATAAACCAAATAAATTCCATCAGAATTGGGGATGAAAGTTTGTTGGAAATTAGTTACCGAGGACAAAACGTATCCAGGTATTTCTTGCCAAGGAATATCTAACTTATCTAAATAGTGTCCCTTGATAGTGACTGGTTTGGCGATGTCTTTACCCAAAGAATTGACATAGTGGACCTTGATCTCAATATCATCGCGGGTTAATTTTTTTACTTTTGGTGATAATACATCATTTTCCATAGTCTTTTCCCCATTATGGGAAAAAGGGCGTTGGCGAGTTTTCTTTCCCATAATAATTCCCTTCTAACATTAAATTATTGTCATTTTAACATGAATAAATCGGTAGGATTCCCTTTATGTAGCTATCTTAAGGATATTTAAAGGAAAAATAATAAACTGTAAAGAATTTTTTAACATTTCATTTTGGTTAAAAACCATGGAACACGTTTTTTTCAGAAGTCAATTAAATAATCTTAAAACATATATCATTTTTATAAAAATAATATTGTGTAATGTGAATTAATATACTAATTGTATCATGATATAATTTCTTCGCTAATATGAAGAAAGGGGTTTCATCATGAAGAAATTAAACGTTAAATGGGCATTATTGATTGCCATGTTAACATTTATGGCTGCATGTCTTTTCTCGGATAAGATTCAACGAGAAGTATCAGCCAATGAAGAGATTCCCGTGGAAGATATCACACCTTATAAAACACCAACTGGCGACGTTAAGAAGTTCTTAGGTATTTGGATGTCATCTGGATACAACCTTCAGCCTCAATCTAATAACTATACTGTGGTTGATAGTTCCACAACTTTGAGAACTGACCAAGGTAGATCGTTTTGGACGACATTATTTACGATAACATCGTGGGCACACTACCAGTGGTATGAAACAACTGATGGAACAAAATGGACTGAAGTCTCAAGAAAGAATGGAGGAACAAAGAAAAACTTAACTGTTACGCCTACTGAAGTTGGTACAAAATACTATCAACAAGAGGTACAGTGGTATATGGCTATTTCTACGCCTCTAGCACCAACCGTTTATTCAAAAGTTGCAGCGGTTCATGCTTTAGATAAACACGTTTCAGCGACCGATATCGAAGTAAGTGTCGATGATGATTATATTTATAACTATGAGTCAGAAATTACGACCACTTCAACTTATGCTCATGCTAAAGTCACACCATCCAATTTTACTGGTGACATAAAATGGAGCATTGATAATACTGATTTAGCAACGATCGATGAAGATTCAGGATTGATTACTGCTAATACAAGAACTAAATCAGGAGTCGTTACGGTAACAGCTACAGCCATTAACAATGACGGAACTGAAGTTTCAGGTAGTACCGAAGTGACTGTCGGTGGTGGGTTGGAAGACCAGACTGTCAAAGCTGGTGAAACTGCTAAATTTGAATTGATGGGTAATATTGGCGAATTTGACGAGCAAGAAGATATGAATTATTCGATTCGTTGGTTCAAAGAAGATCCGATTACACATCAACAGTCAGAAATTGAAGTTGGCAATAACGCGATTGCACATACAACTCCGAAGACGACTTTAAATGACGATGGAACGTTGTTCTTTGCTTATATCACTGTAAAAGCTAACGGAAAAACTTATGAATATACTACTAATGAAGCAACCTTACATGTGTTACCTGATGGAGGACCGGATATTTCATTAGATGACACGTTAGAAAATAAGACTTTTAACAACAGTAGTGATAATTCAACTAACCTTTATGATGTTAACAGTGATGACAATGTAGTCTTTAAAACTACGATTACTAACAATAGTAGTAGCGGACAATTAAAGGATGCAACGTATACTTTACCGTTACGTGCTAACACAACGATTAATAAAGTTACTTTGGATAATCAAGAATTGAGTGATACAGATTATGAAGTTAAAAAAGATGCTGAATCCGGTGAAATGACTTTAATTGTAAAAAATATCAATTTAGGTATCCAGAAGTCAGCTGATTTAATGGTTGACATTACGGTGGGGTCAGTTAATAAACGTGAATCTTATCGTTCAATTGGTTATTTGACTGGGACCGATGATTCTGGTGGAAATGTTCAAAAAATTGGTACACCACGTTCAATGAATTTAACGACTAATAAGTTAGAGTATACGATTAAAGATATCGATTATGGCTCAATCAGACCAATTGGCAATGACAAAATTATTTTCCGCCAAAACAATGAAAGTAATTGGCCCGATAATATTATGGATGTTGACGATATGAGAAGGGATAAAACGCCAATCACATTGTCAGTTTCTCAAGATAGTGATTTTGTTAGTGAAGATAGTAAGAGCACTCTATCAGGCCACTTAAAATTTTTTGATGAAGATTATGAACAAGATTTGTTGACTGGTTCAGCCATTGTTTCACAAACCGAATCAGGGCAAGAGATGACCTCTTTAAGCTGGAAGACAGATAGAGGAGTCCTTTTGGAATTGGATAGCAAAAAATTAAATGCTTCAGGTAATTATGAAACAAAACTGAACTGGGTCTTTACAGATAGTATTTAAAGAAACGAAGTGGATGAAAATCTACTTCGTTTCTTTGGTAAAAATCACTATATTCCAATATAATTAAGGTAATGTAAAAATAAAAGTGGGTGATATTAATGAAAAAGTATTTTCTGGGAATCGTTTTATTGTTGATGACAGGGGTAATCGTTGGCTGTTCTAATGGATCTAATAGCTCCAAAGATAATTCAACGACTACTAGTGAGTTAAAAGACGAGACTAAAGTTAGCGTCAATGAAGCCATCAAGTTGTATCAAAAGAATTTTCCCAAGGCTGACATTATTTCAATTGAATTGGAAAAGCATCTAGGGAAGCTGGTATATACAATTGAGGGAGCCGATAAAACTACTGAATACCAGCTCAACATTAATGCCATCAACAAGAAAGTTAAGCAAAAATCAGAGGAACCTTTAGATGAAGAGGACCGCTCTGAAGCTAAAACTGAAAAATTAGATTTGAATAATCTAATTACTCTTAATAAAGCCGCCCAAATTGCTAAAAAGGCCGCTAAAGGTGGAAAAGCAACTGAATTTAAACTGGAACAAAATCTGGGCGTGACTTTTTGGGAAGTTAAAGTAGTCGATGGTCATACTGAAACTGAAGTACAAATTCATGCTCAAAAAGGTAAAGTTCTCAAAACAGAAAAAGACTAATTAAAAACCAAAAAAACACGAAGTCATTTGGGAGACTGCTGAAAAAGTCTGTCTCAGTGTTTGATGAAATCTAAAATAACGATA